>Ga0255781_10002137_pt1 | contig 15940 bp, 10 predicted proteins | sample 101ome_21_FD_179979 | JGI IMG/M metagenome (GOLD analysis project Ga0255781, IMG submission 179979) | Coastal salt marsh microbial communities from the Groves Creek Marsh, Skidaway Island, Georgia - 101413BT metaG (version 2) | ecosystem: Environmental > Aquatic > Marine > Intertidal zone >...
GACGCGGACGACGACGACGACGGCACCACCGCCGCCGCCGACGGCGCGGACGCGGACGCGGACGGAACGGCGGTGACGCGCGCGCGCGCGCTCGAGGCGCGCCTGGCCGAGTCGGAATCCCTGCGCGATGGCATGCGCGACGCGCTCGAGACGCTCAAGGAAAAGTACGAGACGTTAGCCATGGCGATGGCGGGCGCCGTCGAGGCGCGTCGCGCGGGATTCACGAGCGCGGAGATGAAACGTGAGGTTGGATTGGCCAAGGCGTCGGCGAGCGAGGAGCGCGCGCGACGGATGCGCGCCGAGGCGGCGTTAGAGGTGGCGGAGCGTCGCGCCAGGGAGGCGACGGCGGAGCGGAACGAGGCGCTAGCGGCGGCGAGCGCGCACCTGGCGAGCGGAGGGACGATGGGGGCAGCGACGGTGGAACGGGTGGCGGCGTTGGAGGAGGCGCTCGCGTCGGCGGCGAGAGAGACGAAATCTCTCAAACAGTGTTGCGATCGACAGAAGCGCGAGCTCGCCAAGGCGCGGGCGAGGATCAAATTGCTCAAAAATCCACATACATCCGCGGGCGACGCCGCGACGCCGTCGTCGCCTCCCTCGCGCGGAGACGCCGCGCGCGCGGGCGCTCGAACCGGCGCGAAACGCCGCGCCCGAGACGCCGACGCCACCGCCGACGCCACCGACCGACCGACGACATCTCCCACCACCGCCGCGGAATCGCGCGAACCACCGTTCCCGACCATCGTCGCCAACTGGAACGCCCCCTTACCCCCCGTGCTTCCACCGCTCGGCGGCGCGCCCGCGCTCGCGTCCTCAACCGCCGGAAAGCGCGCCTCCGCCTCCTCCGCGCTCAAACCACCACGCGCGCGCTCCCTCGCTCTCGCGCGCCGCAACGCGCGCCATTCATGAGTAGACACCGTCTCCACCGTCCGCACCCCTCGCACACCCACACGACGCGTTCTCGCGGTCGCGGCGTCCGCTCGTCCCGCGGGTGCCCTCTTGTAAAATAGAAGATATTTTGCTGACGCGACCGACCGACCGACCGATGATTCGATGATGCATCTTTGTGTCGACGACGTCGCGTCACTCTCTCGCGCGCCCGATCGCCCGATGTTCGTCTCGACGTTACCCTCCCGACCGACCTTCATCCGCGCGTCGCGCGACGCGCACGTCGCGCGCGCGAAACGCGCGGACAACGGTGCCGGCGCGCATAAAGCGCTCGGGTTGCCCATTCATTACCATCGCGCCCCGCCGCGTCCGTCGAACGGGAAGAGCACGTTCGGGGAGAGTAAGTGCGAACAAACCGTCGAGGAGTTGGACACGTGTTCGCTTCGAAACTCGACGGAGGTGTACGACACGCTGTGTAAGGCGTGTCGAGGGAATAAGTTGGTGATCAGCGTGACGAAGCGAGGCGGGAAGATGCGCGAGTGCATCAGCACGTGTCAGTCGTGCGGAGGCACGGGGTACGTGCGCGTGTCGACGACGCGCGTGGCGGCGGATTTCGAGGGCGATGATTCGGAAGCGGCGGAGTTTCATCACTTTAAGATGCGTTCGATCGATGACGGGCCTAAGATTGAGTATAAGAGAAATATCTTTGACAAATTCGAGAAGTCGTCGTCGAAGAAGATGGAACAAAACAACAGGAATGATCCCGGACGAAGCTCGAGATGAGCGGTCGCGCGTGATCGCGTGATTGGACGCTGTTGTTGTACAAAATTGCCGTTGATGAGATCATGCCTTTATGCGGATCCGATGCAGCCGGATCGCGTCGAACGACGCCGTCGGCACTTTTTACGTTAATCAAGACCGACCTTTTTTGTGACACTTTGCAGATACGGGAGTTTACGTGTTCGTGAATGAAACTTGTTAAACGCACATTTACTACATCGCTCATTCATCGTTTCTAAATGCAATTCGTGTCCCTTCAGCGTCATCTACGCGCACGCGCTCTCGTCGCTCACTCCACTGTCTCGTTCAACTCGGAGGCGCTCGGTTTCGTGCTGACTTTGGTGGCGCGCTTTTTCGCGCCGGCACCCATGGCTTTTACTGCGGACGTCGCCAACGCGGCTTTGTAGTCTGCGCGTGAGATTTTAATCACGCGAGAGCCGGCGCACGTGTATGCGCGGAAATCCGGGACGTAGGGGTCCTTCACCAGCGCGCTTTGGCCCACGTACGAAAACGGACCCACTTCGCTCTCAAAGTCTTCAGAGCCGGCAAAAATTCTCACCTGGCCCTGAAGCACGAGCGTGAAGAAATCAGCCTCCACGCCGGTTTTATACAAAATATCGTCTTCGTATTGTCGCTCTCTGTGCACGCCCGGCGTGCCCATAGCGCTGTTTTCGCTATCGCTAGTAGACTCGTCGTTCTCTATCACCGTCGACGTCTCGATGAGCTTTCGTAAAACTTTTGGGAATTTGCTCAACGTCTCAAACTCGGGCACGTTAGAGCCCAAGAACGCTTGGATCGCGCTCACTTCGTTTTCTCCGAGCTTTGTGTCTTCGTTCATCCTGTGCTCGAAGACGCTCATAAACTTGGTCGGATCGGCGCCTCGGAAGAAGACGCGCTTTTCGACAATCGATGAGGGCTCGTTCACATCGATCAACGTATCGGTTTCGTCGATGATTTCATCCTTGATGAGGGCCTCGATAACGTCTTCAAGCGTGATGATACCCGTGACGAGGGCGTTCGAGCCATCCTTGCGCGGCGGTCCATGTTCGTCGTGCGCGCAGAGCAAGTGCATGCGGCACTGCTTGAACTCTAAAAACACTTTATCGAGCGTCGTCGTGTCGCTCACGTAACGCAAATAGCCACCATTCTTACCGCCGTGGAAAGATAACAGCGCCGCCAATTCAATCTCATCGTCCGGATCGATGAGAATCAAATCCTTCGTGAAGAGAATGCCCACGATGTTCGAGCGGGTGCCTTCGTAGACTGGAATACGCGTGAAACCGCTCTTGTAAATATCCATCAACACCGAGAACGACATCTTCGTGTTGAGTTCGATCATGTACACCTTATCTAAGTCTGTCATCACGTCTTTTACCGTCATGTGTTTATATTCCAGCACTCCCGTCAACATCGCCGCGTCCGCGTGATTCAACCCCGACTCCTCCTGTCCCTGCGGCTTCTCCACGTGTACGCGCACCAAGTGCTTCAACTCCTCGCTCGTGTGAAACGACCCAATGTCCACCCCCAAGATTCGATCCAGCACCAACGATATGGGCCACGCGATGATGAACAACAACACGATGAACCCCTTCATGATCCAAATCGTCTTCGCGCCGATGTACAACCCGTGCCTCGAGCACAACGCCTGCGGCGTGATCTCCCCCAGACACACGATGCTCAGCGTAGAGATGATCAATCCCATCACCCCGCTCGTCACGCTCGCCATGAGAATCGATATCAACGAGTTCACAGCCGTGTTCCCGAGCAACAGCGTGCAAAGCAACAAATTTCCATTTTTACGCACCGGTATGATGGCTTTGGCGTACTCGCGCTCATCCGGGTCGCCGCCCTCGGCGATGATCTCCAACCCGACGGGATCGAGCGACATCAACCCGAGGGTGAGACCGCTGAATAACGCGGAGAGCATGATGAGACACACGCCCAGGATGAGCGAGGCCGTCTGCGGGAGGAAGGGTTCGGCGGCGACTTCCCATCCGTGGAGGATGAAACAATCCTGGGCGCACGACGCGTTCGCGGCGGCGCCGCACGCGGTGACGCACGCGTCGAGGGCGCTCATGGCGCGAACGCGCGCGATGGAGGTGCGTGTGACCCGTGCGCGCGACCGACGACGGCGGCGCGAGGGTTTGGAGGCGACACGCGCGCGTCAGAGTGCGGAAAACAACGCGAATGGGAACGCGTGCAGGGAAGGCGGTTCGACGAGACGAGAGGGAACCGAGAGAGAGGACGCGGCGGCGACGCGCGAGGTCACGTCGCCGACGCGTGGCGCGCGCTGAAAAGGAGAGTGAGAGAGGGTGTGTGAATGAATAGCGTGTGAATGAATTAAATTATTGCGAGTAGACGGCGTCGACGTCGTCTAAATCGAGGAGCGCTTCTATGATTTTGTCGTTGACGTCGGCGTCTTCGTCGCTGGTTTCAATCTCCGTCATCGGGATGCACTTCAGGCCGGTGTCCTCGTTGATGGTGAAACCAGCGTCGGCGAGCGCGTCTTGGACGCCGGAGAAATCGTCGAGTTGGCACACGACGTCCCAGCCCTCGGCGCCGTCGCGTCTCGGAACGATGTCCTCGGCGCCGGCTTCCATCGCCGCCTCAAACACCGCCTCCTCATCACCACCGTCGATGATGCACACACCTCGTCGGTTGAAATTAAACATCACGCTTCCTGGTTCCGCCATTTTACCGCCAGCCTTCGTCGCCGCCGATCGCGTTTCGCTCGCCGCTCGGTTGACGTTATCCGTCAGCACCTCGCATACGATGCCGACGCCGCCCGCGCCGTACACTTCGTACGTCAGCTCAAAGTAATCCCCAGACTTACCCTCCTGCGCCTTCTTTATGTTTCTATCAATCAAATCTCGCGGCACGTTGGCCGCTTGCGCTTGCTTCAGCAGCTTCCCGAGCGCGACGTTCGCCACGGGATCCGCGCTGCCGCCCTGCTTCACCGTCTGCGCGATCAACTTACCGTACCGTCCGTACAGCTTGGTCCTCGCCGCGTCCGTCTTGCCCTTCTTCTGCGCGATCTTAGCCGCCTTCCTCCCGCACGTGATCTCGCTCGATCGACACTGTCGAGACGGCGTCACCGCGGGCGTCGTCCCCGCGACTCGACGAAGCGATGCCGTCATGGAGCCACCACCGACGACGCCTCGAAACGACACCGTGCGGGCGAGAGACATGGCGCGAGACGACCGAGAGGTTCTACGTGAGGTCTGTGTTCGTCTCGCGAGCGGTTCGCGAGCTGCGTCGACGCGCGTCGAGCTGTGCGGGCGAGAGCGCGTGTCGAGGTTTTGCGGCGCGAGGAGGGTGCGAGTGCGTTGGCGTTAGAGCCCGACGCGTTCGAGGGGCTTCTCGAGCGCGTTCGAGCGCGCACACGGCGCACGGAGGGAACGTCGCGGTGGAAACGATCGGCATCGACGTCTGACGCGCGTCGAATCGACGGAACGGCGTTCGGGGACGACGTCGCACGCGTGGGCGCGCTGAGAAGGATCGAGAGGATTGCTTCGATTGCGCGCGCGCGAGAGGAATCGGTGGCGCGTCGAGGCGCGCGGAAGGATTGAGAGGCGAACGCGCGCCGTGGACGATGTCGACCGCGCGCGTCGTTGCGCGCGCGGTGCGTCGCGCGCGACGAGGCGTGAGTGCGATGGGCGCGAACGCGCGCGTCTCGAGCTCACCGGGAGAGGGGGCGACGGCTGCGTTCGCGTTCGGAGGCGCGACGCGGGCGTTTCGAGCGTGTGGGGCGAGTGATGGCGCGAGTTGGGCGTCGTGGTCGACGACGACGAAGCGCGCGCGCGGAGAATCGACGATGGGCGGACGACGGAACGCGTGGTGTCGAGAATTTCGCTCGAGCGCGGGGACGTCGTTCGCCGCCGGGAAGAGCTATTACGAAGTGCTCGGCGTCGATCGAGGCGCGAGCGCGGGCGAGATCAAAAAAGCGTACTACGCGCTGGCGAAGAAGTACCACCCGGACACGAATAAAGGGGACGAGGAGACGGAGAAACGTTTTCAAGAGGTGCAAAAGGCGTACGAAGTGCTCCGGGACGCCAAGACAAGGAGCACGTACGACCAAGTCGGACACGCGAATTACGAGAGCATGGAGAACGGTGGTGGCGCCGGTGGACCGGGTGGTGGATTCAGTGGATTCCAAGACTTTGGTGGACAGGGTGGATTCCAAGGTTTCTATCAGAGCAGCGGCGGTACGGGCGGTTTCGACCCGTTTGAGGAGGTGCTCCAAGACTTTTTCGGCGGCGGCGGCGGCGCGCGAGACATACAGACCAGCGTGCAGGTCACCCTGGATGAAGTGCGACGAGGCACGAGTCGTGAGATCAACATTCCCGAGACTGTGACGACGTTCCGCGGAAAGAAGGAGACGCAACCCGCGCGTAACGTTAAGGTTGATATCCCTCGAGGCGTCGAGGATGGACAGAGCTTGCGCATGCCGGGAGAAGGTATTCGAGGCGTCGGTGGACGCGTGGGAAGCTTATATATCAACGTCCAGGTCAAGGGAGATCCACGATTTAGAAGACTCGGAGGCGATCTCGTCACGAGCATCGACATTCCTTTCACTACCGCCGCGCTCGGCGGCACCGTGCGAGCGCCGACGCTGGACGGAGACATCGAGGTCAAGGTGCGCAAGACGACGCAGCACGGCGATCAATTGCGATTGAGAGGACGGGGTCTTCCCAGACTTGGATCTGTGCTCGTGGGGGACCTGTTCGTTCGTTTCAGCGTGTCGACGCCGAAGAATCTCTCGCCTCGCCAGGAGGAACTTCTCCGCGAGTTTGCCGAGGAGGAACAAAGTAAGCTCGCGCCCGCGACAACCGACAAGGGCGACGCCGACAAAGAGGCGGAAAAAGATAGTAAAGCGGCGTGATCGTCGTCGTGATTAGCTAGAAAACGATTTAATCATTCATTCAGAGAGTAAAAAAACACTCGACCAGTACCGTGTCGGCGCGCGCGAAGAGGAACGTCGTGTGTGTGTGCAAAAGCCCTCGCCGGGGCCTTCTTACATTACGCTAAGACCAAACCTAAAGTTTTCTACGACACAATCGCAGTTTCTTTACGCCTTGAGCGCGTACTTGCGCTGCGGGAACGCGGCGTCCTTCTTCGCCTGGCGAACAGTCTTCGCGTTCTTTTGGGACTTGGTCAACGCGCGACGAATGGCGCGCGTCTTCTTTTGTCGCAAGTCGAGCGGCATGTACTTGGAGCCCGCGTACGCCTCGCGCAAAGAGTTCAACTGCTTGTGACGCATCACCGTGAGGGTTTGCGCGATCGCCAATCTCACTTGCTTGATCTTGCTAAGCTTACCCGGAGCACCACCGGTCACTTTCGCGACGCGGAGCTGCGCGAGTTCCGTCTTCAAGACGTCGAGCGATTGCTTCAACTCTTGCTTGGAGCGCTCTCGGAGTTCGTGGCATCGGAGGTGGACTGCGCGAGGGAACACGAACGCGAGCGGTCAGTCGATGCGATCATCTTACGAGACGGGAACGCGCGCGCGAGAATTTGACGACGTTCGCATCGCCTCTCTCGCGGTCCTCCCTCGCCTTCGCGTCGGCGTCGGTGTCCCGGACGACGGGCGTCGCGCGCGGTCGGGTTTAGGGCTTTCGCACGATGGCGCGCCCTGAATCTTCCCGCGCGCGACGCGCGTCGCGAGCGATCGATGCGCGCGAGACGACCGGCGATGCGTCGAACGCGATCGTCGCGATCGTCGCGCGCGCGCCGATCGTCGCGCGCGGCGTCGGCTCGCCCGCGCTCGACGCGCCGACGACCGGGCTTTCCCTGGGATCCGCCCCCCGCGAGGTCGCGGGGGCGCGAGGTGCATCATCCATCGTCCGCGCGTCGCGCGAGAGAGACGCGCGCGAGTCGCGGCGCGATCGATGGAAACGTTCGCGTCGCTCGTCGCGTCGCGGTCGTCGCACGCACCCATGGTTCACGTCGCGTGCTTTGGAAAGGCGGAGCGCGCGTCGCCCTCGCGCGAGGTCTCGAGAAACGGGCGGTCGAGTCCGACTGTCCGATCGCGTATCGTTTTTTGTTTCATAGTCTTCGAGTCTCTAGAGTATGATTAAGCAGCGCGCTGGACGTACGTTCTTTGCATAGAAACGTTCACAGTACGAGCCGCGCGCGTTTATCGTCACCTTCGCACCGCGCCGCGAGCTCGGGTCGTTCGCGCGCGCCGGACGCGATTCCTCGTCGTCATGGGCGCGCGACGCGCGCGCGGCGGCGCCAAGACGTCAACGGAGACGTCGAACGCGAACGATCTGTCGCACTGGACCCGCGAGATCGCGCGCGCGCTCCGCGACGTCGCGTCGACGGGCGAGGATGCGTCCGCGAGCGCCAAAGGCGGCGGCGGCGCGGACGCGCGGCGCGCGGCGTGCGCGGACGCGGCGAGAGCGCTCTTCGTCAGACTCGCGCGCGCGATGCGAGAGTCGACCGAGGGTGGAGTCGACGACGCCGATCTACGCGCGACGAACGCGGATTCGGTGGACGAACTCGTCGTGGATGGGTTGGACGCGGAGCAGGTGTGGACGCAGGTGAACGCGGGGCTCGCGCCGGCGCTGACCAAGTGTAAGCGCGCGGTGAAGGCGTTGGGGGGCAAGTACGGCGACGGTGGGAGCGGAGACGTGGACGAGCTGTTCCAGGTGTCCGTGGAGGACGACTCGGGAACAAGCGATGAGGAAGAGAAAGAAGAGGAGGACGACGACGAAGACGCGCTCGACGCGGCGGAGGACGAAGACGTCTTGGAGGACGACGAAGACGAGGGCGTTCGAGCAAAGAGTGGTAAGAAGACGAGCGGAAGCGATCGCACGAACAAGTTCTTTAAAGATCCCGGCATGTTCAGTCTGGACGATATGGAAAATTTCATGGACCAAGGCGACGAAGAGGAGGAGGAGCGTCGGAGAGCGAACGAGGGAGAAGGCGACGACGGAGAGAACGACGACGACTCGGAAGACGATGACGCCGATATCTATCGCGAGATGAGCGATAGTGACGACGATATCGACGGCGACGAAGATTCCGAGGAAGCAGACGACCTCGACGACGCGTTGGCGTACACGGCAAAGCTCGCGGGAGTGAGCACGTCGACGTCGCGGAAAAACAAGGCGAAGGCGAAGGGGAAAAAGGCTCAGGATCTCATGTTTGAAGACTTTTTCGGCAAGCACAAGGGCAAACCCATCGGTGGCACCAAAGGTGGTAAACTCGGGGCGTCCAACGACGCGGAATTGGCGGCATTGAGCGATGAAGAAGAGGACATGTTCAACGCCCTTGAGGGCGACGAAGACGCCGACGAGGAGGAAGACGATGTGGACGGGGAATTGGAGACTGGCATTTCCGGAAACCGCAGCCTCGAAAACCACGATCAAGAAGACGACGAGTACGACGAAGACGAAGACGAAGAGGACGCCGAGCCGTGGGGCGCTGATCAGGGAGATGAAGAGCTCGACGCGTTGGACAAAAAGCTCGACGCAGAGTTGGACGCCGAGATCGCTCGGGCCGAGGACGAAGACGACGATGAAGAAGACGTCGACGTCGGCGAGGACACCGCCAACCGCCCAAAATCCGCGTTCCAGCGTCAACAAGAGGCCCTGGCGCGTCAAATGGACAAGCTCGAGGCGGCAGCCATCGGTGAAAAGTCGTGGTTACTCAAGGGCGAGGCGGACGCGAAGGAACGCCCGATGAATAGCGCCTTGGAGACCGACCTCGAGTTTGAACACGTCATGGCTCCCGCACCCGTCATCAGCGCGGAGATCACTCAAAAGCTCGAAGACATCATCAAGCAACGCATCATCGAAGGTCGATTCGACGACGTCGAACGCGTCGAACCCGTCGAAGAACGCGAGCGAAAAGAGTTGCCGCAGCTCGACGACACAAAGTCGACGAAGGGTCTCGGCGACATTTACGCCGACGAGTACATGAAACAAAAGGTTGGGGTCGCCATGGGCGAAAAGGAAGATCCCATGGTGGCGGAGGTCAAGAAACTCTGGGCCATGCTCTCCTATCGATTGGACGCCTTGTCGCGAACCGGAGTCGTGGAGGAAGTCAAGGACATCGAGGCGCGCGTCGACGAAGAATTGGCCATTCGCGCGCGCGGGAACTTCGTTCCGAATTCAGTCAAGGACGAGGATCGCCTCGCACCGGAAGAGGTGTTCGTCGGTGGTGGCGGAAAAGGCGGTCAAAGAGGGTCGGCAGCGGGCAACGTCAAGGCGGACGACGAGCTCACCAAGGAGGAGCGCAAGGCGGCACGCGCGAAGCGCAAACGCAAGTCGAAAGCCGTCCGCGAGGAAAAGGATCGCGTCAAGTCGAAGCGCGATCGCGAACGCGAGGCGCAGCACAAGGCGGAAGAGGAGGCCGGCTTCGTGCGCAAGGCTCCCAAGGTCGCCATGCTCGCTGTCGGTTCGGCGGCTGGAAAATCCAAATCCGACTTTTCCAAATCGAGCAAAGTCTTCGGCATGCTCCAAGACGCCAAGGAGGCCGACGCCGCGAGAGGCGGTGCCACGAAAAAGAGCAAATCCGATTCGACAACGAACAAATCATCTCTCAAATTGTAGACGACGTAGCGTCAACCCATGTAGTAGCGAATACAGAAGAGACACGAATCACCGCGCCGCCGAGACGACTCGGAATCGACGAGACGACGCCCCCGAGACACCAGCCACTGACACCGCACTCGCGCGCGCGTCTCACCGATGACGCGCTCTCTCGAACGTTCCCTTCTTACGCGAGACGCGTCGAGACGGCTTCCGTGGGGCGGCACTGCGATCGCGAAAGCCATACGCGCAGCGTACGACGCTAATCGGGCACCATCCTCGGCGCCGCTCGAGCGCCGCACCACCGCGCTCTCGGCGTGCCTCGAACAAGAGGAGGACATCGAGGGCTTCGTCGAGGATGACGTCGATTTCGAATCCACCTTGGTTCGCGAGGCGTACAAGCACGGCGTCGTGGTGAATTCGAAGAAATTCGGCGACTTCGTGCGCGCCGACGATGCGGAACATCGCCGGCGACGTCCGAGCTTTGTCCCGCCGTTTCTCCTGCCGTCGTCGCGATTCATCTTGGCGTGGAACGTGCTCGTGGTGAGCGTGTCTCTGTTATTGTGCGTTTTAGAACCCTTCGTGATCGCGTTCGATTATCCCATGCGTCTGAAGGGTCCGGGCTTGCACGCCATCCCGATGATAGAATTTATCGCCGGTTCGGTGCTGTTCTCAGAGATGATCGTATCCTTCTTCGAAGCCAAGGTGATCATATGCCGGTCGACGGGTCGTCGACGATTGATAAAAACTCGGCGACTCGTGCGTCAGCTGTACGTCATGGATGGTGATTTTAATCTCGACCTGCTCGTGGGCATTCCGTTTTTCGTTCAGCTCTTCGTCAGCATGAAAGGCGAGTCCTCGCTGGTGGAGCGTCTGACGAGACTTTTGCGGTTGCTCCGCGTGTTTCGATTGGTTGGAACGACGTTAACGACTCCAGAGATCCTTTTCATTAAGATTTTCAGGATGACTCCGACGATTGTCTTCTTTTCTCAGACGGTGGTTGCGTTCATCTTTCTAGTGAATTGCGCGGCGTGCGCGTTGATTTTCGTTGCGATCCAAGAAGGTCGCGAAGACACTTGGCTGGCGCAATTGGGACTCGAAGAGAGTAGTCATTCACGCATATACGTCGCTGGTATATACTTTGCGACCGCGATAGTAACGAGCGTGGGCTTCGGCGATGTCTCGGCGTCGAGCAATCGTCTCGAGCAGGCCATCGTGTCTGTTTTGATGTTCATCGGGGCGATCTTCTTCGCTTTTTTAGTCGGATCGTTCGTCGCGTCGATTCAATACCTTTCTCGACAGTCGACCCGGCAGCGAAAGTACAGGCAACGATTGACACGCGTGCACGCATTTCTCGACAGAGAGGGAATCAGCCAACGCTTACGGTGTCACGTGATGTCGTACACCAGCGAGGTTGAGCCGAGAAGAGCGGTGTTACAAGAGAACGTGGAAATCATGCGATCGTTGCCCACCGATTTGTTCGAAGCTGTGGCATGCGAAATGCTCACACCGAGGTTTCAAAGCATCTTTGGTAACATGTCTGCTGCACTGTGTGCCGATTTAATCGCTGAGTTTGATCTCGTATGTTTGGATCCAGGCGTTGTGATCGAAGATGAATTCTTTTACGTCGTCCGGGAAGGCGTGATCGTTGTTGTGGACGTGGACGAATCGATGATTAGTGCCGTGCTCACCGGAGCCACGGATACTTATCTCACGTACTTTGGTTTAGACACCGTTCGCGACGCCGGCGAGAGGAAAAATCATCAATGTTCTACTCTCACCGTCTGTGAACTGTGGCGCACGCGAAGTCTGCGGGGAATGCTAACCATGAACCCACACCTCATTCAAGCCTTGATCAATAAAATCAGGGCCGTCGAGGATGATACGTTCAAAGAGTTGTTGGAGTATCGAGTGCAATCGCTGAGCTCACTCCAACGAGAAGTCGAGAGGGATGCGTGAGCACTTCAGACATCGATGCGCAGCGTTCGAGCGGAAGCGCGCGCCGTTTGCGCGCGCGATCGAAGTGTCTCTCGATCGACGACCGAAGCGCGTCGTCACGCGACTCGATCAGCGACGAGGCAGAGGATGATGAGGCGAGTTGCTCTTGCGGGCCCGCGCACATGGGACGGATGCACACCGCCGGTCATCGTGAGCAACGTCCCGGGCACGTGGGCGTTCGATACGGTCAATAGGCGCCTTCGAGAGGACATCTTGGGGCGCGTGTTTAAAGATAACGAGAGCGTCCTGACGCCAGGAAGCGACGCGGAGCGAAAACTGCGTGCACTCGAAGCAGAGCTTTCCACTGCCGGCACGAGCGTGATCCAGCACATTGCGGATGATCACGGACCCGACTTGGACACTTGGCGTGACATTTTGATGCCCTGGATCGGTACGACGTGGTTGGATGCGCCTTGGTTGCTGACGGAGTTTTACTTCTATCGTTGTATCCTTTCCGCCATAGGCTATTTTGACATGGACTCGCCGTTGTTCAATTACGATCCTTTCAGAACGGATAAAATAAACGGTCTGAACGCTGGAGCGACGGCCGCGGCGTCGTTGGCGAAGAAGTTGAACGCGTTCGCGAAAAAGTCGAGCGCAAGCGCGGAGGAGCTCCGACTTTTTGTCATGGTGGCGCTTTGGGGCAATAGAATGGATTTGTCGATTTGGCCCGAATCTGGGTCGTCTGACGACGGCGCGAACCGAGCGAACGAGGCGTTCGCGGAGGCTTTACAAGCTGGAGAAGAGTATCTGTTGTGGGACGATTCGGAGAAGGTGGCGAGCGCTCTCAAGGCGGGCATGAACGACGTTTCAATCGTCGTCGACAATGCGGGCTTCGAGCTCACGTGCGATCTCGCGCTCGCAGACGCCATGATCATTAGTGGGTCGGTTAAGCGTGTGATTTTGCGCGTGAAAGCGCATCCGGTTTTTGTTTCTGACGCCATGGACAAGGATTGCAGGGACACCATCGATGCGATGATTTCTAGCGCCGACGCCGACACCGCTCAAATGGGAAGACGGTGGGCGTCGAATTTATCCTCTGGTGCGTGGGTTATCGCGCCAGATTTTGCGTGGTGCCAACCGCAGGCGTTTTGGGCGTTGCCTCAATACGCGCGTGACGAGTTGAAGACGTCGGACCTCGTCATCATCAAGGGCGATTGCAACTATCGCCGCTTGCTCAACGATTGTCTGTTCGACTTGAGCACGCCGTTTGAGGATGTCTCCGCGTATTTTCCCGCGCCAATCCTCGCCCTTCGCACCCTGAAAGCTGAGCTCGGATGCGGCATCCCTCCCGAGCGCCGTGCGATGGCTGAGCGAGATCATAAAGACGACTGGATGGTCTCCGGACGGTACGGCGTCGTCCAGTTTAATCCGGATCCAGACCGCCAGTTCAGCGTTGCGACGCAGATACACGCGTGCGAGACGTTCGCTGGTCGCGAATCGACCGAACGAGAGCGTTTGTCACTAAGCAAGGTTCTCGTCGCTTTGGCCAACGCGAGCAAAGAGCTCGCCGGTGAACTGGCAACCGCCCCACTGCGCGCCTCCGCACTTCTCGGATCCACCGCAGGAAAAAACAGCTCGGGCGACGAGCAACAGAAACTCGACGTCGTCGCCAACGACATCTTCAAACGTCGCCTTGCCGAATGCGGTGGTGTTCGGTATTTCGCTAGCGAAGAGGAAGACGTTCCCTGTCAGCTGAACGATAGCGGCGAATACATCGTGTGCATCGATCCGCTCGACGGTTCTCGCAACATTGCATGCAACGTCCCCGTCGGAAGTATTTTCGGCATCTATCGAGTCATCGAAGGCGCGAGCGCGCTCGATTCTGCGTTACGACCCGGATATGAGCAAGTCGCCGCAGGATACGCGCACTACTCGGGCGCGACAACTCTCGTGCTCGCGTGCGGTGACTCTGGTCCCGCCGTCGAGTACACCCTCGTCGACGGAGAGTTTTGCGTCGCGAACGAGAACATGCGGTGTCCGTCTCGCGGGCAGATTTACTCCTTGAACGACGCGCGTTTCGACGATTGGCCCGAGGGATTGCGCTCGTACATCACCGACGTTCGAAACGGTCGCGGGGAGAGCGGGAAGTCGTACAGCGCGAGGTACATTTGCTCTCTTGTCGGCGACGCCCATCGCACCTTCATCTACGGCGGATGGGCGGGGAATCCTCGTCCGCACTTACGCGTCGTGTTTGAAGCCGCACCACTTGCCTTCGTCGCGCGCGCGTGCGGTGCTTCCGCCACGGACGGCGTGAACGACGCCCTCGCGAAGACGCCAGCGTCTCTGCACGAACGCGCGCCCTTCTTCGTCGGTTCGAGCGAAGACGTCGTCGAGCTCGTCTCTCGCGGCGACGTTCAACAAGACGCGTCCAAGACGTACTCTGTCTGATTCTTTCGACACTTATTGACTGATTGATTGATTGTACACTAGACATACAGCTGCTCTATCGCTAAACTCTAAACTCTAAAACGTCGCCTGATACCGTCTCCGAACTTCCTCGTTTGCAAACGCGCGACAACACACGTCTCCACCGTCGTCGTCCAACGTGCGACCCATCGGTGGCTCGCGCGTAAATCCACACCTCTCGACGTACCAATCCACCAATCCTGGCTCGCACCACACCGTCGCGACGTCCGCGCCCATCTCTTTGAACGCGAACTCCGTCGCTCGTCTCGCCGTCACCTCGCCGAACCCGTTCCTCCTGCTCGACGGCGCCACGACGAGGGAGTGTAATATAACGTTTCTCGCGTCGGACACGTCCCGAATCGCGCACGAATCGCGCACGCAGACGCACGCCACCGCGCGCACGCCGTCGCCGTCGTCGACTGTGAGAATCAACCGCTCGACGCGACGTTTGAGCTCGCGCTCATCCGACGACTTTATCCCGAGAAATCCCGCGGATTCGCCCGAGCGATCGGGCCATTCGTCAACCACCATAAGCGCGCACGTTTTTCGCGCGCGCGCGTCGCACTCGCGCGCGCGAGAGAGCGCAAGCGTGCCCGATGGCATCGCGTCACAGACTGACGCAGAAAAAAGCCCGGCAGGGCGCCATGGGGGCGAAACCGCGGTTGAACGTCAACGTCGGCATCCTCGGACACATCGATAGCGGGAAAACGTCGCTCGCGCGCGCCATCTCCACCGCGTTTAGCACGGCGTCGCTCGATAAGGCGCCGCAGAGCGCGTCCAGAGGCATCACGCTCGACCTGGGCTTTTCATCCTTTCTCGCTGATTTCCCCGATGACGTCGACGAGGAGACGCGCGCGACGTACGACGGCGCGCAGTTCACGCTCGTGGACTGCCCCGGGCACGCCTCGCTCATCAAGACGGTCCTGGGTGGGGCGAGCATCATCGACATGATGATTCTCGTGGTGGACGCGAACAAAGGGGTGCAGACGCAGACGGCGGAGTGTTTGGTCGTCGGCGAGATCACGACGGATAGATTGCTCGTCGCGCTGAACAAGGTGGACACTTTCGACGAGAAGACGCGCGAGGAAAAGGTTGGGAAGATTCAGGCGAAATTGGCGAACGTGTTCAACAAGACAAAGTTTAAGGGGTGCGCGATGTTGCCGGTGAGCGCGAGACCGGGAGGGGCGGATTCGCAGGCGTTGGACGCCGGTGGACCGCCGCCGATCGGTGTGGACGCGCTCAAGACGAAACTCTTGGAGTTGATTCCCGAGGTGAAGCGGAAGCGCGAGAGCGGTGGGGCGTTTTTGTTCGCTGTCGATCACTGTTTTCCGGTG
>Ga0255781_10002148_pt1 | contig 15907 bp, 7 predicted proteins | sample 101ome_21_FD_179979 | JGI IMG/M metagenome (GOLD analysis project Ga0255781, IMG submission 179979) | Coastal salt marsh microbial communities from the Groves Creek Marsh, Skidaway Island, Georgia - 101413BT metaG (version 2) | ecosystem: Environmental > Aquatic > Marine > Intertidal zone > Salt...
ACCCGCGGTGAAGCCACCACGAGACGGACGAAAGTCAAACCTGTTCAAGACAAAACCCTACGTAGTGTATACACATACAAACACGACGCATCGTAGGACTGGCGAGAACGCGTGTCTCGGACGCGCGCGCGCGCGACGCGGTCGACGGGAGCGCGCGACGCGGAAGGACGCGTGACGACGCGGACGGCGACGGACGGACGGACGGGATGCCGCCGTTTTTAGGAGGCATGCGGGGACTCACCGTGTTCGTTCAGGATGTTCGGAACTGCACCAACAAGGTGAGGATTTGATGATTCTCGGACACGCGCCACATTTTCAGCGATTGATGAGGAATCTTTTTGTTTGCCGACTCGGGTTCGGGAGGAGGATGCATGCGCGCGATGGAACGCGATGGGACGGGGGGAATGGAGTTTGGATGCGGTCTGTTCTGCTGCGTCGCGATCGTCGGAGGGAGGGAGTCGACGGCTCGCGCGCGACGAAGGCTCGGTGACTGACGAAACGTCGCGAACGCGTCGAAAACGAAAACAGGAACAAGAGCGAGCGCGAGTGGAAAAAGAATTGGCCAACATTCGACGCAAGTTTAGCAAGACGCACCGAGCGTTGACGTCGTACGAACGGAAAAAGTACGTGTTGAAACTGCTGTACATTTACATGTTGGGGTACAACGTGGACTTTGGACACAACGAGGCGCTCAAGTTGATTAGCGCCAACGCGTACAGCGAAAAACAAGTGGGGTACATGACGACGTCGGTCATTTTGAATGAAAAGAATGAGTTTTTGCGCATGGCGATCAACTCGATTCGAACGGATGTGATTTCGAATAACGAAACGAGTCAGTGCTTGGGGTTGTCGTGCATCGCGAACGTCGGAGGGAGGGAGTTTTCGGATTCGTTGGCGGGGGACGTGGAGACGATTTTGATGACGCCGACGATTCGACCGGTGGTGAGGAAAAAAGCGGCGCTCTGTTTGTTGAGACTCTTTCGTAAAAACTCGGAGATATTGATTCCGGAAACCTTTGCGCCAAAGTTGGTGGATTTACTCGACTCGGAGCGCGATCTCGGCGTGCTATTGGGCGTTCTCGGTTTGCTTTTGGGCGTCGTGCAACACGATTACAAAGGGTACGAGGCGTGCGTGCCGCAAGTGATCGCCGTCATGGAGCGGTTGACGAGGAACACGGACATTCCGCCCGAGTACTTATACTATGGTATCCCCTCTCCTTGGCTCCAGGTGAAGTGCATGAAGATTTTGCAATACTTCCCCACCCCAGACGATCCCGGCCTTCTCGACGCCCAACTCAAGGCGATGCGTAACATTTTGTTGGGTACGGAGACTGTGAAAAACTTCAACAAGAACAACGCACTGCACGCCATCTTGTTTGAAGCCATCAACCTAGTTACTAGCATGGATTTCGCGCACGAACTCATGGATCCGTGCGTGGAACTCTTGGGCAAGTTTTTGAGCATGAAGGAGGTCAACATTAAATATTTGGCGTTGAACACGCTCAACAGCTTGGCTGTCATGCCCGATTTACGAGAGTCAATCAAGGTTTATGAAAGTGAGGTGGTGAACGCGCTTCACGATGCGGACATTTCCATTCGTAAGCGCGCGTTGTCGCTCTTGTTTTCAATGTGTGACGCGTCCAACGTGCACTCCATCATTGACGAATTGCTCAACTATTTCGGCACGGCAGATTTCGACATTCGCGAAGAACTGGCGCTTAAGACTGCCATTTTGGCGGAGCGTTACAGCGTCAACGATCGCATGTGGTTCATTCAAGTTGCTCTGACGATGATTGACAAGGCGGGGGATTTCATCAACGACGATTTGTGGCATCGCGTGGTGCAGGTGGCGACGAACAAACCCGAGTTGCATCAACGCACCGCCGAGCTCATGTTGAGCAAGTTGAAAACAGACGGGGCGCCGAACGAGCTCGTCGTCCGCCTGACGTCGTACTGTCTCGGTGAGTTTGGATATCTTCTACCGACGCCACCGTCCGAGTACGTTGCGCTCATGGTGCCAATCTACCACGCCTCAGACGTCGAGACGCAAGCCATCATGCTCACCGCGTTTATCAAGATTGCCATGCACAAGGGGTGCGATCAACCATCCATGGCGAAGATTGTCGAAATTTTCAACTCGACAATTCACGTCTCAAACGTTGAACTTCAGCAGAGAGCGTCAGAGTACCTGTCCCTTCTTCGCATGGGTCCGAGCATGCGAGGAATCTTTGAAGCGATGCCAGAGTATCCAGAGCGCGAGAGCGTGTTGGAGCGACACGTGCAAGTCGAAAACGCCGCGTCCGACATCGCGGGTGGCGTGCGCAAGCTCGGGTTGGAATCTGCAAAGGCTGAGCGGCCTCAGCCGTCATCGCGACGACCGCCACAGAGTACGTCGGCGCTCACCGTGTCGGCTCCGGCGCCGCCGGCGCCGCCGGCGCCGAGAGATGCCGTCGCTGATTTACTCGGAGAGCTGACGGGCGGCTCTTCGGCGCGCGCCGCGCCGGCGCTTCCCGCGGCGGGATCGGACGGCGGATTGAACCTCGACCAACTGTTAGGAAATGCACCTGCGGCGTTGCCACCGGCGGAAGAGCGACTGTCGCTACCCTCGACGGCGGCGCCTTCGACCGCGAGTGCGTTAGTACCCGCCGCGGCTCGACAAGCGCCGGCAAGCGCCGCGAACCTCGAAGATTTGCTCGGCATGGGATCGGTGGCGCCGGTGCCTGCCCCAGCGGCTCCACCGGCGCTCGCGACGCCTGCTCCTTCGGTGCCAGCACTAGTGCCGGCGCAATCGGTCGCGTCTAGCGCCGCGAGCGGCGTGCAACCGTCTGTCAACGTCGACGAGTGCGCCAAGCGTCTCATAGTCTCTGACAACGGTCTCTTGTACGAGGACGCCAACCTCCAGATTGGTATCAAGTCTCAGTGGCAAGGTTCACAAGGTAGAATCATGTTTTACGTTGGCAACAAATCTCCGTCAGCCGACCTCCAGGGTTTCAAAATGGTCATGCCCGTCATCGATGGTTTGCGTCACCAATTACAACCCGTTCCGGACAACGTCGGCGCCAAGCGTCAAGTGCAACTCATGATGCAGGTGGCCATCACGAAAGCCTTCATCGAGCCACCGACGCTGCAGATTGCGTACACGTTACCGGGTGTCGGCACGCTCTCGCGAACGCTCGAGCTTCCGCTCCGCGTCAGCAAGTTTTTGACCCCGTTGACGATTACATCGCCGCAAGAGTTCATCGCCAAGTGGCACCAAATGGCGTCGGCGAGTCAACAACAAAAGATTATGGACGTCTCGCAGCAGTACGCATCCGGAGGTATCGAGCGCGTCGCCGTCGCGCTTGGAGGCATGCGATTGGGCGTGCAAAAGGGATTGGACCCGAACCCGGCAAATCTCGTCGGTGGGAGTAAGTTTGTCGGCGAGCTTTGCGGTGAGGTGCTCGTCGGCGTACGCATCGAGAGCGACGCCAACGTTCGCGGTAGGTATCGATTCACGGTGGCATCCATGGATGGTAACGCGAGCGCGGCGGTCATGTCGGGTTTGATCAGAGCGTTGCAGTAGAAGGAAACGAAGAAGAGAAAAAAGACGCATTAGTCATGTACGGATTAGAAATAAATTTAACTCGAACAGAAATCAAAAAGATCGTTTTGCTACAGTGTGGTTACAAATGTGCGCATCGACCGCGCGCGCTAATCACCCCTCACCGTTCGCGTCGCCGACCCTCCTCCCCGCGGCGACCGTCTCCACCCCACGCACATCTACCGCCGCCGCTCGCGCCCTCGTTTGCGCGCCGAAAAGCGCGCACACAATCCCAGGCGTCGCCAACGGTTCTCTCCCCGTCATGTCTGGATACACATCCTTCAAAAAGTAATACGCGTGCCCCGCGATCAGTCCCAAGGCGTCCGTCACCGGTTGACTACCGATGATGGTTGAAAAAATCAGCAACACCCACGGCAAATACGGCGCCGTAAACGTAAACAACCCCAGAAACGACATTTGCGCCGACGCGTTCCGTCTCCCCCACACGTACACCATCATAAACGTGAGACTCGTGCCCAAAAATTGCACGTTTACAAACGGCGCCAACGCCGTCAACATGCACCCGCCAAAGAGGAGCATGTAAAAGAAATCACACGAGCGTCCCTGAAACGACCCTTCTTCGAGCATTCGGCAGTATCTCGACAGGAAGAACATGTGGAAGACGAAATCGACGCCCAACGAGCCGAAAAAGAAGAAATTCGTCACCAGTCTCCAGAGTTCGTACTCTTGGAAGATGAGTTTGCTGTTAAAGTACACGTTCAACGGCGAGATGAGCTGCGCGTGAGGAGACGATCGAAGAGTGCGATGCAAAGCGTCGTCGCGTCAGTGTCTCGTTCGCGCCGGCGCCGTCGTACCGATCGATCGCGCGTCGCGCAAAGTAAAAGATTTGCATCGTCAACGAACGAAACGAAAGAAAAAACGAGTCGCGACGCCTCGACTCAAACGCGCGCACCTCTAAAGCGCACCCGACGGTCACGGCGAACGTGAGCGTGAGATACATGCGCGTCACCGTCGGTATCGACGCGTACCACTGCTCGAGCGTGTTCGCCATCGCGGGCGACGTCGCTTCGTTCGATCGATCAAATGGTTGAGTGAAACGAACGAAAAGCGTCGCGCAGTGAAGACGAGTCGCGGTCGCCTCCTTTCCTCACTGCTCGCCGCGCCTCGGGCGTCGGATTCGCGCGAGCCCCGTCATGGGCGGTGGGCGGGATAAACGTAAAAAAGCAGCCAAGAAGCTCGGAAAGACGTCCGCCGCGCCGACGGGCGCGAAGAAGACGGAAGCGAAACACTTGAAGACTTTGGAAAAGAATGAGCGAAGGTTACAGCGCGGACTGGCGGATGACGATATCGATGCGATATTGGCGGCGTTGAAACTGGAGGACGCCGAACGAAGCGGGGTGACGGTGGAAAAGAATTGTCCTCGGCCGTCGGCGCGTGGACACGCGACGTTGACGAGTTGTGGGAAACAGAATGAGATTGTGTTGTACGGCGGCGAGCGGTGCGCGCCGGCGGATGAAAAGTGTGAAATGTATGGTGATTTGTATCGGTACGACGTGGATAAGAAACGATGGACGAAGATTATCGCGCCGAAAGGACCGTCGCCGCGGTCGGGGCACCAGGCGATGTGCTACGGGTCGTATCTGTACGTGTTCGGTGGGGAGTTTACGAGCCCAAACCAAGAACGCTTTTTGCACTATAGAGACGCGTGGAGGTTTGATTTGGAAAACAACGCTTGGGAGCAAATGACGAGTAAATCCGGGCCGAGCGCGCGGTCGGGACACCGGATGGCGATGTGGGGTAAGAAGGCGATTCTTTTCGGCGGATTTTACGACACTGGGCGCGAGGTGAGGTATTACAACGACGTGTGGGAGTTTAACTTTGAGAAGAATGAGTGGAAGTGTCGATGCGTCGGCGGAGAGGACGTGCTCGGTCCGACGCCGCGAAGCGCGTGTCACGTCACCGTGCACGAAGACGAGTTCATTTTGTATGGTGGGTACTGTAAGAATGTCGAGCTCGGGGACAAGGAGGAGGACACGAGCGAGCGCGGGAAGACGTTTGACGACGCGTGGAAATTGGATTTGAAGACATGGCGCTGGGAAAAAATGAAGCGACAGGGATTGGCGCCGAGCGCTCGCGCCGGTGCGTCGAGCGCGCTACACGCTCTGAAGAAACGTCTCGTATTGTTCGGAGGCGTTGTCGACCACGAGATTAAGCGTGGTGACGTCATTGTCTCTGAGTTCTTCACCGACGCGTACAATCTCAATCTCGAAGCGAAAAAGTGGTTTCCGGTGACGCTCTACGGTGAAGACAAGTCGAAATCGCACAAGGCTGGAAGCCTTGAAGAGGCGGAACGCGTCGCCGCGGGTGAGGTGGTGAATGAAAATTTTAACATTCGAAGCGAGCAGCAGCGCGCGGCGATCAAGATACAGGCACACTTTAGAGGGTATCAAGTGCGTAAGGCGTACAAGCTCTACAAGGTGGGCGGCGTCGTGAGCGAATTGCTCTACTCTCCCGGTAGCGGGGAGGCGGCGCCGAAGAGTCTTCCAAAACCTCGGGGTCGAATCAACGCATCGATCACAATCAAGGCGAACGCGCTCTATCTCTTTGGTGGGATCGTCGAGTTGGGTGACGTTGAAGTGGCGCTCGACGACGTGTGGAAATTAGACCTTGGAAATCGACCAAAGTGGACGTGTTTGGAACCGCTCAGCGACGAGTGTCAAAAGCAATTGTCTGGCGAGGGTGGCGGCGGTGCGGACTCTGAGTCTGATTCGGATGAAGACGGCGACGGCTCGGACTCGGATTGATTAGCAGACAACCTAATAAACATGTGTAACAATTAAATTGAATCAATCGTGGGCGCGTGTTGGTACATATAACGTCGTCTTCGCTCGTTACGACAAATCAAAGCCGCTTCCGGATTTGACGGCGTATAAAAGCTTATCCTTGAGCATTTGTTTGGACGAATACGGGGGTAGTTTAAGCAAATTCATGCACGTCGCCGCCGTGGGTAAACGGTTCAAATCAGCCGTGGTGTCGGGCGCATCGATTCCAGAGGTTCCGCTCCGGTGAATGGTGAGCCTCGGCTCGAGATGGGAAAATCCAAGCAGCGGCGTGTTGCTGCACGCCGTGATGAATTTGAGCACCTGGCGCTGTTCCTCTGGCGTGATCTCCTTCATCACCTCCCAGAACGCGCCGATGACGGGATGCGACGCGTCGTATCCACCAGAAAACTCGCTATTCGCCGCCATGTCGGCAATGTTCATCGCATCCGTTCTGTTGCCGCTGATGAGAAGTCGCAATTCCGCTGGAGTAAACATGTTCAACCAGCGCTTGGTCATCATGATTTCAAACCCAGCCTTCATGCTCGCGAGTTGTCTGTGCATCTGAACGCGGAGAAGATACATGGACATGCAGTGGAGATACCGCGGCAGGTTGAGTCGAGTCACCGGCGTGCTCGCGCCGTGAGGGATGAGTTCAATCTCCGTCTCTTCCATTCCGCTGCGATCCATGGCGGTGAAGTACAAACAGAGATCTTCGACGTCTCCTTGGTAGCGCTTCAACGAAACCAAGTTGCGGTAAAGTTCGGGGTCCAGCGTCGTGAGGTCGTTAAACTGAATGTGTCGACCCTTGAGCGAGGCGAGAAAGAATCCGGCGAGTGGTACATCCAAGAGAATGCCTTCGTACACCGCCTTGCCGAGTATGGCGCCGAGAAAGTAAAAGTACTCCAAATGCTTCGCTCCAGCGTGTATTTCAGACGCCGGATTCGGATACAGCATCCTCTCGGGGGTTTCTAAAAACAAACCAAACTTGGGGTCAAATGCTTCGGTGATCAAATCGTTGAGAAAATCTTTGAAGAGTCCTCCGCCGTCGACGCCAGCCTCGTCCAAACCTTGTTGGTTGACGAATTGAACGCGAACAATTCCGCCGAGGGTCTCTGTCAATCTGCTCGAGAGCGCGTTCATGCCATCCTCCAGTAAGTGCCCGCGACGGACGCGTATGGTCGCGTATCCATAGCTACTGCGTTGTCTATCCATGCGACGCACATCCATAAACTTGTACACGCGAGCTTCGAATGGAACGAGGCATGGCGCACCGGACAAGAGCATCGAAGCGCGCGACTTGGACTCTCTTGCTTCCAACAGGAGCGTCTGAATGTCCACGTTTCCGTGCATCTGGAACGCCACCGGGTCTACGAATTGTTGACGTCCGTTGCGATCGTGCAACCGGGCGATGACGCTCGAACACGCATGCCAAGTTTCAGCGTCGACGTATTCGTCCATGATGGACGCTTCCCGAATCGGCGTGCCATCCGGACCACGCTCGACCCAGAGGAGCTGCCAGAGAGTGTCTCGAAGCATCCCCACGAGCACCGCCGTCTCTTGCAAACCGAGAGGCTTACCGAGACGGTAAAACTCTTCGTCGTCGCTAATCATCGTATACATGTTGTAAGACTTGGCGAATATTCCGAGGAGTTGCCTAAATTTCCTATCCTCGACGTTCCTAAGACGCACGAGCGCGGGCCACAATCGGACGAAGTAATCGACGCCAAAAGTCAAGGATCGCATGAACATTTCGCGCTCCGCGCCTTTTAACACGGTTTCGCACGCCGACACGAGAGCTGCAAACGTGTACGCGCTCTCGAGACAGGCTGACACATCGTTTGTCGGCAAGAGTTTTGCCATGAATCGCGACACGCAGCTTGCGTCTGAGAAGAATCGGCGAACGTCGACGAAAGTCTGCGTTTGTCGCACCGCCGCGAGATCGATGGACTCGTCAACCCTGTTTGATCGTCTCACCTGTGCGCGAACCATTCGCAAATTCAACACGTCCACCTTCTTTTCGTCGTCATCGGCATCTTCCATGTCTCCGTCCTCTCTGTCGAGTTCGTCTTCGATGGAGTTCGATTCAACCGCGAAGAGGTGCGCGCTGAGGTGCGGTGAAAGCACCAACCGCGTGATGGTTTGCGCGATCGCTCGAACCGAGCCAACGTCCAACAAATCCACGTGTGCGCTCAACGGCTGCAAAATGTTTGCCAAAGCCACGTCGGCGCCGTGAAACCAAGGCGGACGCTCCTCCGCGTCTCGCGCATCCTCACTCGCGAGCCGAACCGTCGTGAATTTCCACAAGTCAATCGACTCGTATTCCCCTAAAGCTCTCCAAACCCCTGGAACGGTGGCCAGAACCCACCCGAGTGCGTCCCCGCACCCTCCCATGGCGACGTTTTCGCATGTCAATCGCACCGCGCGTCTCGCTCGAGTCTGGTCGTCACCCGCGTCCAAACCCACCAACGCCACGCACAGCGCCTGCAACGCCTCTAAATCGCCCTTTGTCGTCATTCCACGCACTAGTGCGACGCCAGAGTCGCCCCAAACCGGGTCGTCTCGTCGCATGAATGCGATTAAGCAATCACTCAGCGCCGCCAAAGAGTCCGCTCGCAGAGGCTCCGTCTGCGCATCCGCGACAACAGTTTCCCTCAGCGATCCTATGAGTAACCGAACGAAACGTCGCAAACGAATTGACAACGATTCGCATTCTAATCCTTCGCCTGCGCTTGCGCAGAGCGCCGTAAACTCGGCTCGCAGACGAAAGTCCGACGCACTCGAACTCGACGACGCTGACGCTGACGCGACCAACTGTCTGCTCGCGCCCGCGGCGACGCGCCAATCCTCCCTCCCGTTCCCGAAGTACACCAAACTCCGCAAATACCCCGGATCCCTAATCGCCGCATCGGGTACTTTCGTCCCATCCACCCCGTACGCGTCCACGAACGCCTTCCGAGCGACGCTTCTCGCGTTCTTCGTCGCTCTCGCCCCTCTGGCGACGGCTTGCGTCCGCGTCGCGCACCGCACCAAATCCCGTTCGTACTGCCTCTTCGCTCGTTCCTCCCTCGCTCGGTGCACAATATCCCGAGAAGACTCGCTGGCGCTCTCGCGTTTCCGTCCTCCGAGCGATACGATGCGTTTCCGCGTCGTCGAACCGTCGAAGAGCATGGGCGTTACGAAATCTTCCACAAATCTTCCACACTCTTCGGTATCGACGCGCCGTCGCCGGTTCCCCTACGTGGACACCGACGGACGACCGATCCTGCCCCAAGTATGTCCTCCTTCGCCCCCACGCTCCGTTCGCGCGGTTCGCGACGCCGGCGTCTCGGTGTGACGACACGCTTTGACTCGCCTCGAGTGCGTGCGGTGACGCAGCGACACAGCTCGACGCAAAGGCGCGTCGTCGAGTTGGGTACGACATGGCGTCGACGTCTCGCGCGGCGACGGATGTCGACGCACACGGGGTGCTCTACCCGAGGTACGTTTCTTCGAGCGAACGAGCGAACGACGGCGACGGCGACGAAGATGCTGAAGCGCGCGCAATCTTTTCGTTGTAAAACTGATTCGGATCGAACGCCCGAACGAGCGACTGACGTGACGCGTACGCGACGACGACGACGATGACAGGGTCTCTCGACAGCGGTTAGAACTGGACGTTCTTTTCACCGCGCGTAGGCTTCGTGGCCGCACGGTGATGACGGCGAGGACGCGTCCAGGGGACCCGGACGAGTACTCTGGGATCAGGGCGTGCGCGGAAGGGTTGAAGATCGTCTCGTGTCGCGTCAACGGCGTGGAGTGCGCGGCAGAGGCGGCAAAGACGGATAAACCGACGATACCGACGCGAATGAAACCGACGAATGCGATGGAGCTCGCCCGCGAGGCTCGGGGGTATTTGGAGAGCGAGTGTAACCTGGATGGGGAGGAGCGGTCGCGCGAGGTGGTGCTGACGCCAAAGGCAAAGGGAGAGAAGATTCGGTGCGTTCCCATCGCGTCTGACGGGGATGGCGCGCAAGAGAACGGCGGTGGGGAGATTGAGATTGAGATTGAGTACGAGACGGATGCGAGTAACGCGGGTATCGTCGCGGATGCGTCGTATTTTTCGTGTCCGGGGCCGTCGCGGCGTCCGGCGTGTTGGTTTCCGTGCGTGGAACGAGGCGACGTGTTGACGACGTTTGAGTTTGAGGTGACGGCGCCGAGGTACTTGCAGGTGATCACGTCGGCGCATTGGGATAAAGTGGAGCGTTGTGAAGACGAGACGGAGGATGAGGACGGGTTTCGTCACCGGCACTTCTTTTCTGGGTTGTACCCGACGTTTGCGCACGAAATGCGAATCATCGTCGGTCGGTTCGTCGCGGTGTCGAGTCCGATCAAGGGTATCACGCTATTCGCGCCGAAGGATGGAGAGTTTGAAGAGAAGCTCGAAGTCGCCGCGCGAGGCGTGGGTAAGGCGATCACGACGTTTGAGGAGTACCTCGGACATCCGTATCCGATTTCGTGTTTGAACGTCGTCTTCATGCCAGCCAGTTACGTCGGTTCACGAGAAAACCAGGGTGCGTGCATCAACATTCATAGGACGAGCTGGCTCGTCGATGCCGCTCTAAACTCCGCGCTGCTTGAATCTCGCATTCACATCGCCACGGCGATTGCGCGTCAGTGGTTCGGGGGAGTGGTTGTGCCGGCAGACACGACGGATAGCTGGGTCGTGGAGGGCCTGGCGCAGTACCTCGCCGGAGAGTACATCAAGTCTCTGGCGGGGATGAACGAGCTCGCCTTTAGAAGAATGAAGGAGATGCGATTGACGACGAGCATGGACGATGGGCAAACTATGCCTCCGCTCGCGAGCAGAGCGGCACGCATCTGGAGAGGTGGTCAATACGCCGGTCCAGATCACGCCGCCGGCGGAGCTCCAAAGCCGCTATCGGCGAGCGTCGAGCGCGCGCTGCAGTCCAAGGCTGTGACCATCGTGTACATGTTAGAGAAACGTCTCGGCCCAGACGTGCTGCAAAAAGTGATGAAGTACTTCGGCGGCTTGCACGTGAGAATCAAGCGGGACAAGAAGGATCAAGCCACGCGCGCAGGTCCGTCGGCTGAAGTTCTCGCCAGCAATGCGCGTTGGATTCACACCGTGCAGTTGTTTGATCACTGCAGATCGACCGTCAACTTGGGTAAAGGTGAGGTGAACTCCTTCCTCGAGAGGTGGGTGTACGGTGCTGGCGTGCCAAAGCTGAGCGTGGGGTACGTCGTCAAGCGTAGGAAAAACGTCATGGAGTTTGCCGTGAAATTGGAAGGAAGCGAAGCCGCCGCCGCTGCCGATCGTGCGGCGCTCGCCGTCGCGAGAAACCACCGCACATCCGTGACGGTTCGCATGCGCGAAGAAAATAGGGCGGACGCGAACGACCACGTCGTGTCTCTCGGGCAATCCGCGTGGCAACTGATGGAGATTCCTCTGCAGCCAAAGCAAAAGGATCGACGTCCCAAGACGATTATCGAATCCGGTGGCGATCCAGAACTCATCGCTGCGATGGACTGTCCGGTGCGATACGTCCGAGTCGACCCGGAGTTCGAGTGGATGGCTAACATAGAACAAAGCGTGGCGCAAATCGGTATGGAATCGATGATGGCGCACATGCTCGAAAATGAAAAGGATGTCGTGGCGCAAGCCATCGCCGTGGACTTTTTAGGACGACGTGTGTCTCACGGGTCCATGAGCGCCGTCCTGGTGTTGGATAAATGCCTCAACTCTGAGGATACGTTCTGCCGAGTGCGCGCAGAGGCCGCGCTTGCGCTCGGTAAGAGTGCGAGCGCGAAGACGCAGTGGGGTGGATTACAAGCGTTGATACGTCACTACAAAAAGTATCAGTGCGACGAGGCGACGGGCAAGCCGAAGCGCAACGACTTTAGAGACTTGGCCAAGGTGATTGTCGATCAGGCCGTGATTGACGGGTTGTCCCGTGTATTTGACGCGGAACAAAACGCCACACATCCAGACGCGCTCGAAGTGCTTGTTGACCGCCTCAAGCGCAACGACAATGAGGGCAATCCTCAACTCGACGACGACTTCGTCTCGACATGCATTGCCGCTTTGGGTCGGTGTACGCCAGCCGACGCGAACACGTGCATTCAAATGCTCGAACAGCTGCACGACTACATTAATCGCGACTTGAGGTTCCCGAGCGAAGGTTACCGCATCACTACCGCTGCGATACAAAGCATGGGCAACCTTGTCGCTCGCATCGATTCACCCGAATTGCGCGAAGACGCCGCGAATATTGCCCAGGTTGGATTTGATTTGGGAGTGCAGACGTGCATTCTCGCAGCTGCGGAAACGATGATGCACGTGAAATTCGCCGAGGCGAAAAGTGAGGTGGAGGCGCTGGATTATATTCTGAAGTGTTCGTCAGAGCAGACGAGCGCGACGCACAGCGCCATGTTGTGGCGAGTGTGCGAGTACTTGCAAGCGTTTAGAAATTCAGACTCGCTCAAGGCCGTGCGTCCGGATACACTGGCGCAGCTTCGTGACAGGGTTCTCAATGGGGGCTCGGAGATTGCGAGCGCGGCGTTCTACATTTTGTGGACGCTCACTGCGTGCGACAAGAGCTTGGACGAAGTGTGCGAATCCATCGCTGAGGCAATCAAGAGAGCCGGCGAACAAATCCCAGTCGGCATTGACGTTCACGCGGGTCACGCACCGAGAACGGCGGAGGAAGAAGCGCGTCGCGCGGAAAAAGAAGCGAAACGTGCGAGAAAGCGCGAGCGCGAGAGGGCGAGGCAAATGGCGCGCGAAGCCGCGGATCAGCAAGCGATGCAACAGAGACGCCTCGACGCGGAAGCGGCCTTTGTCGAGGAAACTGCGGCACATATCGAGGACAGTAAGACCATTTCCGAACGCACCGCCGCCATCACGGGCGACGCGGGCGCGCCAGACACGCCCGCGACGGGTTTGAAGCGCGGGAGAAACGATGAGTCTGTCAAATCATTCGTCGAGACGGCGACGGCGGCACCACCGGCTGAACCGGCGCCCGCGCCAAAGAAACTCAAATTGTCCTTCAAGTTGAAGAAACCGACGGTTTAGGTTGTGTCGGGAGGCAAACACATCGTATAAAACTCGAGTACTAGTAGCGATTTTAAAATTACAACCGATCGGCGTAGGAAACCAACGCAGCTCAAATTATTACCGTCTTCCACATGCTCGGCAAACGGCTCCACGCCGCTCCGACGGGATCTGGTACGACCCGCAAGCGATCTGGTCGCGTCACGTAGAGGGCAATCCAGCAAAACATATCATCCGCTCTCACAAACAAGCTCAGAACCGCCATAAACGTCGCCGCATAAAGAGTCGCTCGACTCACCACTCTCGACCGCCACTCGGCTATGCTCGCCAACCGTTCGCATGCCTTTGCCAACTTTTCCATCGCCACCGTCGCATCCTTCGCCGTAAACTCCAACTCTGCCCGCGGTCCAAACAACGAAGTCTCATTCATCATCTCGCTCGGCACCTCACCGCGCGTCCTCGCCCGTTGAAAATCCGCTCTACGTTTCTCCACGCTCATGACGCGCGCGATCGTCAGCAGCGCGCAAGGAGCAATCAGATTCGGATACCGAATCAGAGCCAACATCAACACCCGCACGCCGATGGATAACTTAAGCGATCCCGTACCGCGAAACCCGCGATCGAGCGTCGCGAACACGTACGCAAAGGGTGCGAGCGCGGCGCAGAGTTTTGAGATGGACTCTCGAGTGTGTTCGAGCGCGAAAATTTGCGATTCAGCCGGGTGTACGACGTCGACGGAAACCCCACCGGTTTTCGTCGGGTGTCGCGAGACGATCGCGGACGTCGTCGTTTGCGTTTGCGTCGTCGACATGGCGGCGCGAGACGTTTGACTCTACGCGCGAGACGTCGTCGCGGTGTGTGGTCGGCGAAGTCAATTCATGACTTGATTAGTGTTGAGTTTGAGGCGCGGAGCGAGAATAAAAGCTTCACAAACGCGAATGCGCGCACGTAGAGACGCGACCGAACGAGCGATAGCGTGCGTGTGGAGGATGAATGGCGATGCTATTATCTATGATGCGGCTCGTTACAAAAATTGACGACTGACACGGCGAGACGCCGATCAAATAATCGTAAAGTGTCAACTTTGTTGTCTCTCTTCCGCCGCGAGACACTGTGGTACGTTTAGCACGTATTAAGCGGACGGTTCCAGAGCTCGTCGTACTTTTCCTTTGCGTACTCGTACACTTCTACGTCGTATTTGACGAGCTCGCGCATCTGGGCGACGAGATTGGCGTCAGCCTGGTACGAGTCGAGCCGAGCTTTGAGTCTCGGCGTGAGCTTGGATCCGCTGCCGTTATGCCCAGATAAAAGTTGCGTATTGATGAAGCGTTTGTTGCCGCCGTCGTCGCCCAAGTGCTTCAGATCTGGTAGCTTTTCACGAATGCGTTGCGATCCCTCCTCGATGCTCTCCTGGAAAATGTAACGAACGCATCCCGACGCCAAGTTTGCCTTTGCCACTTCGGCGCCACATTGCGTGTGACCGGCGCGAGGCGCCAGCAATCCGGTGAGTTGGGCGCTTCTGCTTCTTCCTTGGGTGAACCATTCGACGGGATTGAGCGGACATCCACCACCGTCATCCGCCGCCACCTCCTCGGGCTTCCAAGACTGATGGTTTTCGCTACCTTCTAAACACAAGTACGTGTATTCGCTCCACATGCGTTCCACGGGATCGCGAAGCACGGTGATGTACGCGCACGGTGCGTCCAACGTACCGCACATACCCATCGCCGTCGCCCCTGTGAAATACATCCGACGCCCCTCTTTGTAATCCTTCTCCATGAAAGCCTTGGAATATCGCCCTGCACCTCTCTCTTTATCGTTCCTAAACGACCACAACATGAGCGGAATGGCGCGCGCCTGAAACGTAGTCAGCGGCGGCCAATGGTTCGTGCTCAAATCCTCCCAATAATCGACAACCCGCGGGTGCCCGAGGTCGACATCCTCGTGATTCTTGTTCTGTTTGAGCATTTCTATGAAGAACGACCCCGCCGCCTTCGGCACGTGCACGAACATCCACGCGTACGACGTTCCAGACTCGGTTTCAAAGGATTTCTTCTCCCCAGTCCGTGGTAACACGGTCGGCGAGCTCGTCGCCGTCGGCATGCAATCGTACAGCTTGCGCTCATACTCCAACTCTTCCTTGCGCGGTTTGTGCGATAAAAACCCCGCCTCTTCGTATAAATCCATCGCGCACGTCCCTAAACCGCCCGTCTTTTGCGGTTCGAGCGCGCACGACGCCGACGCCGACTCACCCAACGCCGGCGTCGCCGTGTTCGCGCGTCGCGTAAGCGTCGTCCCGATTCCGAGATTCAAAACCCCAAAGAGCATCAACGCGCCCGCCGCGCGCGTCCACCGTCGTTCGTTGCGCTCGCAAACACCGTCGCGCTCGCGTCCTAAAAGGTGTTGAACATGATCATCGTTCGTCGTCGTCGACGACGACGACGCGCCGGTTTCAGCGACGGTTCCGCGCCCCCGCCGTCCCCGGGTCTGTGTG
>Ga0255781_10002151_pt1 | contig 15882 bp, 9 predicted proteins | sample 101ome_21_FD_179979 | JGI IMG/M metagenome (GOLD analysis project Ga0255781, IMG submission 179979) | Coastal salt marsh microbial communities from the Groves Creek Marsh, Skidaway Island, Georgia - 101413BT metaG (version 2) | ecosystem: Environmental > Aquatic > Marine > Intertidal zone > Salt...
ATCTACTGGTAGTGGTGGCGTTTCAATTGGTGATTCAGGTGGGGCAATTCTTGATTCTGCAGCAGTACTTGGATTTATTAACGCTGCTTATATTCAATCAAATCAAATTACATACAATAACAATGACTTTGCTGATAGCGCATTCGTCACATCTCAGATCAATAACCTGATTGATGGTGCACCTGGTACACTAGATACTCTTAATGAGATCGCCGCAGCTCTTAATGATGATGCAGCTGCTTATGATACTCTACTATCACTTATTAATGCCAAATCAGACTTAGATTCAGCAGCTGTAACAAATTTAATTGATTCATCATATATTCAACTAAGACGCCCAGCTGAAACCATTATGACGGTGACAGGTGATGGTGCAAACTATTACTTTGTTGGTGATGGTTTCCCATCAACATCATCAGGTGATCCAACGCTTTATCTAAGTCGTGGTAAAACTTATCGCTTTGAAAATATTCCAGGATCTCATCCATTTGAAATTAGACAATCGTCTGGTGGATCTGCATACAGCACTGGCGTAACAAACAACGGTGGCTCTGGTACCGTTATCTTTACAGTTCCAATGGATGCTCCAACATCGCTTGTATATCAATGTACAGTGCATTCCGGAATGGTTGGTAACATTGTTATTCTTGATGATACAGCAGGTTCAGGAGTAGATTCTGCTGCTGTGACTGCATTGATTGATTCTGCTTACGTTCAAGCAAGACAAACGTCTGGTGGTAGCGGAACAGTAGATTCTGCTCAAGTTATTTCTATTATCAATAACAATACTAACTCTGGTTTTGTTTGGTATAGCTACACAGCAACTCAAGGTCAGACGACATTCCAAGATAGTGATAACTCAGGTAAAGTTCTTTCGTATGATCCAGATGGTATTGCTGTATTCTACAACGGTGTTCTTTTAACACCTAATGACTTCACAGCATCGGATCAATCTAGCGTTGTTCTTGGAACAGCGGCTGATGCAGGTGAAAACATTGCTATCTTTAAGTGGGGTGTTGGATATGTGGCTCCTGATCAATGGTATGGCGACAGAGGTATATTTGCAGGTGGATCTGGATGGTCTAATGTAATGCAGTATATTGATATAAACACTCCAAGCAACACTACAGACTTTGGTGATTTAACTGCATCAAGAGGTGAAAGACCTGCTGGGTGGGGAGATGGCACTTATGCTGTATACGGCGGTGGAAGAGACAACTTTGGTTCTTCAAATGTTATAGATTACGTAACCGTTGCAACTCCAAGCAATGCTTCAGACTTTGGTGACTTAACTTCTGCTAGAAGAGATGGTGGGGATCCAAGTAATGCAACACGAGGATTATATGGTGGTGGTTATGAATCTGGAGATTTAAATATTATTGATTATATTACTATAGCAACTCCATCAAATGCAATTGACTTTGGTGACCTTGCATATACTAGACGAGGTGTAATGCCAGGTATGGATCTGACATATGCATTATTTGCTGCGAGCGGTAATACATCACTAAGCATTGATTATGTTTTATTTGATACTCCAGGAAATTCTACAGACTTTGGTGATTTAACTGTTGGCCGAATTACTGGAGGAGGCGTATCCGATCAAACAAGAACTTTGTTTGGTGGCGGCCAAGGAGAAAGTAGAACTAATACTATTGATTACGTAACAACTGCTACACCAAGCAATGCTACAGACTTTGGTGACCTTAGAAGAAATAAAACAAATGTTGGATCGCTAGGTAATTCAACATACGCAGTGTGGGCTGGTGGTTACAGTGGTTCAAATCAGAGTGAAATGGATTATGTCACCATCCAAACTACAAGTAACTATTCAGACTTTGGCGACTTAGTTTCTACAAATTCTGGACCAGCTGGTGCATCTGGATCACCATCATAAGGGATAAAAAATGTCATTAAACTTACGAATAGCAAAATTAGGTTCGGCGATTGACAGTGCAACAACTGGTCACTATCTCGTAAAAGGTGACTCTGATGGCGTGTTCCAGGCGTTAGCTTCTACAGGTTTAGATTCTGCTACAATAACAAACCTTGTTGACTCTGCTTACATTCAATTAAGAGATAGATTCCAAGACTCATCTGGTATTACTGCTATTGTTGATTCTGCATATGTACAGGCTCGTCAGTCTACTGCTTCTGGTGGACTAGACTCTGCAGCCACAATCAGCCTAATCAATAATAATACTAACTCTGGTTTCTACAAATACAAGTACACAGCAACATCTGGTCAAACTGTATTTGCTGACTCTGATGCCAATGGCAATGTTATGTCATTTGATCCAAATAGTACACTTGTATTCTATAATGGTGTTCTACTAGATGAGACAACAGACTATGAGGCAAGTAGTAATACTGTAACATTAACATCAGGTGCTGATGCTGGTGTATCAATCACTGTTGCTAAGTATGGTGTTGGGTATGTTCCTCCTGCATATCCTTGGGGTGGTGATAGAGGTGTAATTGCGGGCGGTGATACCAATACCATAGAATACGTCACAATAGCAACTCCAAGCAATACAACAGATTTTGGTGACTTGTCTGTTAGTAGAGAAGGGCCAGCTGGTTGTAGTAATGCAACTTATGGTTTAGTTGGTGGGGGTGGTGATGGAGCAACTCAATATAACAGTATAGATTACTTCACTATTTCAACCCCAAGTAACACATCTGACTTTGGAGATCTGACTGTTATAAGAAAAACTCTAGGTGCATTGAGTGATGGTACATATGGATTATGGGGAGGTGGTTATAGCAATTCTGGTGGACAATCATATGAAGACACTATTGATTATCTAACAATAGCTTCTCCAAGTAATGCATCAGATTTTGGTAATTTAACGGTAGCTAGACAACACGCATATGGAAGCGTATCAAACGGTACTTATGGTATATGGGGTGGTGGTCGAAATTCTAATCCTGGACATACCAATACGATTGATTATGTAACAATAGCTTCTCCAAGTAATGCATCAGATTTTGGTGATCTTACAGTCTCAAGATGGCCTAGTGCTGCTGGAGATACAACATATGGTGTTTTTTCAGCTGGGTCTGGAGCTGGTACTGGCAATACTATTGACTACATTACAATGGCAACTCCTAGTAATGCAACAGACTTTGGCGATTTGATTAATGTGACTGAACGTACAGCTTCTTGCGGTGATAATACATATGTAATTATTGCTGGCGGTGCGTCGGGAACCTTGAATAACATAATACAGTACATAACTGTAGCAACGCCTAGTAACGCTACTGATTTTGGTGATCTTTCTTCTAATAGGTATCAAAACGCCGCGCTATCTGGTAACGCTTCATAAGGAATAAAAAATGTCATTAAGTAGAAGACTCGCTAATTTAGGTAAGGCAATTGACAGCGCAACCACTGGTCATTTTTTATCCAAGGGTGACTCAGATGGTTTGTTCGAGACCATTCAGTACACAGACCTTACGGGTCGTCCTACTGTTCTTGACTCAGCTAATGTCACGGCAATTGTTGACTCAGCTTATGTCCAACTAAGACAAACCGTTGCAGGATCAGGTGGGCTAGATTCTGCAGCTGTTACTACATTGGTTGATAGCGCATATGTTTCTGCAAGGTCACCTGCAGCATCATCTGGCTTTGCTGCATACGAATATAACACTTCTGCAGCTCAGACAACATTCCAAGACTCAGATGTAAACGGCAATGTGTTGTCATACTCAGCAGATGGAATCATTGTATACTATAACGGTGTTCTAATGCCAACTTCAGATTATACTGCAACTGATGGATCCAGTGTTGTATTTACGACAGCTGTTGATTCTGGTGGTACAGTAACAATTGCTAAGTGGGCCTTGGCATCATCTGGTGGTGGAACTGCTAGTATTGCTTGGGGTGGTGATAGAGGTGTTTTTGGCGGGGGGAATACAAACGTAAATAATATTGATTATTTAGATTTAACAACCCCAGGTAATGCTAGTGATTTTGGCGATCTTACTGTTGCGAGAAATTACATAAAAGGCGCTGTTTCAGATAAGACATATGCTGTCTTTGCAGGTGGTAATAATGGCAGTTATTTTAATACTATGGATTATATTACAATTTCGACCACAGGAAATGCTGTTGATTTTGGGGATATGACTTTTGGCGGCCTTTATCACGCTGGCAATATGAGCGATGGAACAACAGGTTTTTTTGCTGGCGGGTCAACCACTGGTGGAAGTACAAACCAAATACAGAAAATTACAATTGCTTCTGCTGGTAATGCTACAGATCACGGTGATTTGTTGAGTGCTAATAATAACATAGCTTCTTGTTGTGATAACACACATGCAATTTTAGGGGGTGATGGGTCGCAGACAAACGTCATCCAAACATTTTCTATGGCTTCAGCAAGTAACGCGACAGATTTCGGCGATCTTACATTGGGCCGTGGGAATGCTTCAGGGGTTAGTGATAATACATACGCCGTGTTTGCAGGCGGCGCTGGCGGAGGCTCTTTAGTAAACACTATTGACTATGTAACAATTCAAACAACTGGAAACGCCACAGACTTTGGGGACTTAACTGTGGCAAAACAGCATATGGGCGGTGCGTCTAATGAAACCAACGGGATTTATGCGGGTGCTAATATAGAGTCAGGTACCAGCAACACAATTGATAAAATTGTAATTGCTACAACTGGTAACGCAACAGATTTTGGAGATATGACGAGGAGTGCATATGCATTCGGTTCATGTTCAGGTTCACCATCTTAACTAAGGATTAACTATGTCAATAAACAGAATACTTGCAGACTTAGGTAAAGCAGTTGACAGTTCATCCACCGGTGACTTCTTAAACAAAGAAGCGTCCGGTGCTGAGTTTAATCCTGTTCAATGGAGTGATATTAATAGTGCTCCTACAATCCTAGACTCTGCTCTTGCATCAGCAATCGTTGATTCTGCATATGTTCAGGCAAGACAGACTGGAGTTGGTTCTGGTGGTCTTGACTCTGCAACAGCAATAGCTCTTATCGATAGTGACTATGTTGGAGCAAGAGCATCAACAGGTGGTTCTGGATTCACAAAGTATCAGTACACAGCAACAGCAAATCAAACAACTTTCCAAGATAGTGATGCAAACGGAAATGTACTCTCCTATGATGCAGATTATATTCTTGTTCATTATAATGGTGTTTTACTTCCTTCAGCAGACTATACAGCCACAGACGGAAGTTCAGTTGTACTAGGAACTGGTGCAGACTCAGGTAGTATTATTGGAATTGCAAAATGGGGTGCTGCAGCAGGCAGTAGTTCTGGTGGTGCTGCTGGGATTGCATGGGGTGGTGATCGCGGCTTGTTTGGTGGGGGACGACCCAGTGCTGATACAAATGTTATTGAATATATAGACATCACAAGCCCAAGCAACGCTACTGACTTTGGCGATCTAACTGTCGCAAGAAGATTGGTAAGCGCATTATCAGATGCCACATATGGTGTATTCGGTGGGGGACGATATTTTGATGTAATTGATTATGTAACAATAGCATCCCCAAGTAATGCAACTGATTTTGGAAATTTAACAAACACGCCATTTGGAGTTGGTACATGTTCTGATGCAACTTATGGATTGTTTGCTGGTGGAAATGACACAACAGTAGGAGCCGTAAGTGACATTGATTATATTACTATTGCAACTACTAGCAATGCATCATCCTTCGGTGCTCTAACTTCTACAAGATATTACGCAGCTGGTTGTTCAGATGGTACTTACGGTTTATTTGGCGGGGGACTTTCAGGACCGGTTAACAATATTGATTATGTAACAATAGCTTCTCCAGGCAACGCGACTGATTTTGGTGACTTAACTCAAGCAAAACGTGAACATGGGGCAACATCAGATGCTACTTATGGACTTTTCTTTGGAGGTATGGATACCAACAGTTCAAGAATTAATGTTATAGATTATGTAACAATGGCGACACCTAGTAATGCAACAGACTTTGGCGATTTAAGTGCGGTAAGGAATAGTCTTGCTGCGAGTTCAAATGGAACATATGGAGTAGTTGGGGGTGGGATTGATACTGGCGGACAGTATGTAAATATAATAGAATATGTTACTATTGCATCGCCAAGCAACACTACAGATTTTGGCGATTTAACTGCAGCTACATATGGAATGGGTGCAACCTCAGGATCACCATCATAATTAAGGATAAAAAATGTCAATAGCAAGAAAAATTGGTAATTTAGGTACAGCTCTTGATAGTGCTGCTCTGAGTACTTTTTTATCCAAAGGTGCTACGGATGGTGAATTTGATACAATTGCATGGGGTGATGTAACAGGGAAGCCTTCCTATATTGATTCATCGCTTGCAACACAATTATTTGATTCTGCATACGTCCAAGCAAGACAAACTGCAGTATCTTCTGGTGGTCTTGACTCAGCAGCTGTTACAACATTAATTGATAGTAGCTATGTGGCTAATAGAGCAGGGACTGGCAGTTCTGGCTTCATAATGTACAACTACAATGCAACATCCGGTCAGACTGCATTCCAGGATTCTGATACTGCTGGTAATGTACTATCTTATACGGCAGACGGTATTCTTGTATACTATAATGGTTTGTTACTTGCAGATGAAGACTATACTGCAACTGATGGATCTGCTGTTACACTTACAGAGGGTGCAGACTCAGGTGCACAGATCACAATTGGTAAATGGAATCTAACAGGATCTGGTAGTAGTTCTAGTTCTTCTGCCGTATGGTATGGTGATAGGGCGTTATCTTCTGGTGGATTTACTCCTGTACAGGGTAGGACAGCAATAGATTATTGGGACATGACAACACCAAGTAACGCATCAGACTTTGGTGATCTAACGCAGGCCGTGAGAATTGGCGGTTCAGGTAACTCTGACGGATCCCGTGGTTTGTGGACAGGAGGCCAGTCAGACGGGACTTTTTATAATATTATTTCATATGTGACAACTTCAACACCTAGCAATGCAACCGACTTTGGAGACATGACAACAAATTGCCAAGGGGCTGATGGAGCATCCGATGGCACTTATTCTGTCTTTGGCCCAAGAAATACTGGGGTAAGTATGAGTAATGTAATTGATTATGTGACTATACAAACACCAGGAAACGCAACTGACTTTGGTGACGCAATAAATAGTAAACAGGCTTATGGTACTGTTAGTGATGGAACTTATGGTGTTTATGCAGGCGGGCAGCAAAACGACACTCCGTTTTACTCTAGCATGGATTATATTACGATAGCATCTCCTGGTAATGCTTCAGACTTTGGTGATTTATCTGCAGTTAGAGGTTATCACCCTGCAGGTGCATCTGATGCTACAAGAGGTGTATTTGGTGGTGGATACACTGGTAGTACTACTGTCAATATAATCGAATACATAACTATTGCATCTCCAAGCAATGCAACAGACTTTGGTGATATGACGGCTGCCTTATTTTTTAGAAGCGGTCATAGCAATGGAACGGTAGCACATTTTGCTGGAGGTGATAATTCTTCTAGAGTTAATAATATTGATCAAGTTACAATTCAAACAACAAGTAACGCTACTGATTTTGGTGATTTATTAGCTGGTGTTTCTCAACAAGCTGGATTATCAGGATCACCATCATAACTAAGGATAAGAAATGTCAATAATTAGACAATTAGCAAGAGTAGCAAACAGAATTGATAGTGCTTCCACTGGTACATTTTTATCCAAGGGAGACTCTACTGGTGACTTTACATTAGTCGACTACACAGATCTATCTGGCAGACCAACTACACTAGACTCTGCTGCACTTACAACAATCGTGGATTCTGCTTATATTCAATTAAGACAAACATCTCCAGGTGCTGCAGGATTAGACTCAGCTGAAATTACAGCTCTTGTTGATAGTAACTATGTTGTTGCTAGATCCCCGGCTGCATCATCTGGGTTTGCTAATTATGAATATACAGCAACAGCTGGTCAGACAACATTCCAGGATAGTGACATTAACGGTAATGTTATGTCATATACTGCTGATGGTATCTTTGTATTCTATAATGGTGTTCTGATTGCTCCTACAACAGACTATACTGCATCTGACGGAAGTTCGGTTGTTCTGACAACAGGTGCTGACTCTGGATCACATGTCGCAATTTCTAAGTGGAGTATTGCTGGTGGTGGTTCTGGTGGATCTTCATTTACTTGGGGTGGTGATAGAGGAATTGTTGCAGGTGGTTGGAATGGATCTGAAATGAACAACATTCAATACTTTGACATATCCACACCTGGTAATGCTTCAGATTTTGGAGATCTTTCTCTAACTAGAGATGAGTTGGCTGGTTGTGGAGATGGTACATATGGTGTGTTTGGTGGTGGGGGGATCGACCCATCGAACAATCCCAATGTTGTCAATACTATAGACTATATTACAGTTTCTTCGCTTGCTAATGCATCAGACTTTGGTGACCTTACTCTAGCTAGGACCTATCTCGGATCACTTTCTGATGGTACTTACGGATTATGGGGTGGAGGTGAAGAAAACGGCCAAGGCAGTAATGTTATTGATTATGTGACTATAGCAACTACTAGTAACGCAACAGACTTTGGAGATGATATTAGTACAAGAGTACTACCAGCTACAGGTAATGATACTACATATGGTTTATTTGCTGGCGGATTGTATGGTGCTGGTACTACTATATCATATGTTGTAATTGCAACTCCTGGTAACGCAACAGACTTTGGTGACCCGCTTTCTGCTATAGAGAGGATGGCAGGATGCTCTGATAGCACAAGAACAGTATTTGGTGGAGGTCGGGCTAGCGGTGTCGCTCTAAATGTGATACAGTATGTGACTACTGCTACTCCCAGCAATTCAACAGACTTTGGTGATTTAACTGTAAATAGATATTGGGCTGCACCTGCAAGTAATGGAACTTATGCTACATGGTCAGGAGGACGAGAAAGTGTGGCAGATTATGGTAATCATATTGACTATGTCACTATACAGACCACAAGTAACGCATCTGACTTTGGTGATTTGAATGCATCCGTCAGCGCAGCTGCTGGTTGTTCCGGCTCACCATCTTAACGATATAAATATAAATTAAAAAGGGTATGAAATGTCATTTAACAGAACATTAGGTAATTTAGGTAAGGCAATCGATAGTGCCTCCGCCGGTACGTTCTTACAGCGTGACGATGCTACCGATGTAGATTTTGTCAACATTGAGTACTCTGATCTCTCTGGAACACCAACAGCATTAGACTCTGCTGCTGCAACAAATCTTATCGACTCTGCATACATTCAACTAAGACAAGGAGATCTTGGCGGAGGTGGACTAGACTCAGCTGCTGTAACAGTTTTAGCAGATAGTAGTTACGTTGCGGCAAGAACTACCAATTTGTCATCTGGATTCTTTATGTATGACTATGTTGCAACAGCTGGTCAAACAACGTTCCAAGATTCTGATGCCAATGGTAATGTTCTTTCTTATGGTGCAGGTGGTGTTCTTGTATTCTATAACGGTATACTAATGCGTAGGGGCTCTAGTTATGATTATACCGAGCAAAACTCAGAAGCTATTATTTTAACAAATGCAGCTGATTCTGCGGCCAATGTTACTATAGCTAAATGGACAGCAACAGGTAATATATATGATGGATTAACTTTCCAAGGGGATAGAGGTCACCTAGCAGGTGGATATGCTGAGGTTAATACCCAAAACGCAGATTATTTTGATATAACGACACCTGGAAATGCAACCACATTTGGATTACTCACAGTAAAACGAGGGCCCTTGTGTGGATTTGGAGATGGAACATACGCAGTATATGCAGGTGGAACAAATGATATTAACACATCTCGTAATACTATTGATTATTTCACAATAGCCTCAATAGCTGACGCGGTGGATTTTGGAGACTTAATAGATGCCAGAGGCTGGTTTGGTGGTACTAGTGATGGTACATATGGTTTAATGGCCGGGGGAAAAGATTGGAGCGCAGGTTCTGTTAACGCAATAGAATATGTTACTATTGCATCACCTAGTAATGCTTCAGACTTTGGTGACCTAACTGTCGCAAGGCAAGGTAACACTGGTCATTGTGATGGAACATATGCAATTTTTGGTGGTGGTACAAATGTAATTGATTATGTTACTGCAGCAACTCCTAGTAACGCAACAGACTTTGGTGACTTAACTTCATCTAGAGCTGATATGGGTGGAAGTGGTGCTAATGATGCTACTTATGCTGTATACTCAGGTGGTGGCGGTGTAAATACAATGGATTATATAACTATGGCAACTCCAAGTAACGCAACAGATTTTGGTGATCAGTCTGTGCAAAGAAATGGTGCAGCTGGGGTATCTAATGGTACATATGGAGTATTTTGCGGGGGTGGTAATGGTAATGTTATGGATTATGTAACTATAACTGTTCCAGCCAACGCGGTCGATTTTGGCGATATGGCTAACGGTGGATATTATAAATCTGGATGCTCAGGTGCACCATCATAATTAAGGATAAAAAATGTCAATAAGAAGACAACTAGGCGATTTAGCAAAAAGTTTAGACAGTAGCGCAGTTGGCTCTTTTTTATCCAAAGGTGCCAGTGAAGCTGACTTTACAACAATATCTTACTCAGACGTATCTGGTACTCCTTCAGCAGTTGCTGACTCTGCTGTTGCAACAGCTATTATCGATTCTGCGTATGTACAATCAAGAGTAACTACTGTTGCGGTTGGACTAGACTCAGCAACAACTATTAATCTATTAGACAGTAACTATATGGCAGCTCGCTCTGGTGGTGGTGCTGGTTTCTATGTTTATAACTACGATGCATCTGCAGGACAGACAACATTTCAAGACTCGGATGCTGCTGGTAATGTTATGTCATACTCAGCAGACGGTATTATAGTTTTCTATAACGGTGTTATGTTACCTACTGCAGACTACACAGCAACAGATGGAACAAGTGTTGTTCTAGGTACAGGTGCAGATTCTCAGGATGTGGTGACAATTGCTAAGTGGAGTGTTGGTGGTGGAGCTAGTGGTGGAGCTGCATGGTATGGCGATAGAGGATTAATGTTTGGTGGATATGGTTTTGGTGGAACAAATACTATTTCTACTATTCAGTACTGGGACATTACTACAACAGGTAATGCTAGCACATTTGGAAATTTGACAGCCACCACAAGATCTGGAGCATCTGTATCTGATGCTACTTATGGAGTTCACAATGCATCAACCGGCCATGACTATGCTGCTAATACAAATCACTTTGAATATGTAACTATTTCTACAACAAGTAATGCCTCTGACTTTGGGGATTTTGGAACTAATTTAAAAACTCGTGTAGAAGGAAGCACGCCTGGTGATGGCACATATGGCTATTTTGCTGGCGGGTATAATACTGACTTGAGTCAAACTACAAATATTATTCAATACATAACTATTGCTACTCCAGGTAATTCAGCTGACTATGGAGACTTAACATTAGCTAGGACGAGTTTCAGTGGTTGTAATAACTCTACTATAGCGTTATTTGCTGGCGGCTCTTCTTATACTAATACTATAGATTATATTACTATGGGTACACCAAGCAATGCAACTGATTTTGGGGATCTATCAGCATCTAAAAGTTGGGTAGGATCGCTTAGTGATGATACTTACGGAGTGTTTGGTGGTGGAGATACCAGTAGTTTTCAAAATGTCATTGAATATGTAACAATCGCAACTCCAAGTAATACTACAGATTTTGGTGATCTTACTGTTGCATTATCAGGTTGTATGGGCACATCTAATAACACTAGAGGAACATTTGCTGGTGGAAATTCAGACAATGGTAGTTTAGTATCAGAAAATATTATACAGTATGTTACTATTGCAACTCCAAGTAATGCAACTGATTTTGGTGACTTGGTTACAGGTGTTTATGCAGCAGACGCTATTTCAGGTTCTCCATCATAACTAAGGATAAAAAATGGCACTTACAAGAAATAGATTAATTGGTAATCTCGCTAATGCAACTGATAGTGCTGCATCTAGTTCCTTTTTAGCCAAGGGAGCTACTGAGGCTGATTACCAAAGTATTGCATACTCTGATGTTACTGGCAAGCCAACCATCCTTGACTCTGCAGGTATTACATTAATTGTTGACTCTGCATATGTTTTAGCAAGACAAGGTTCAGCAGTTGCTGGATTAGACTCAGCTGGTATTACCTCACTTGTTGATAGTAACTATGTGGTTGCAAGAGCAGCTAATAGTGGTTCTGGGTATGACCGTTATAACTATACAGCAACAGCTGGTCAGACTGTCTTCCAAGATAGTGATAATAGTGGAGCAGTTCTTTCATATACATCTGGTGGAATCATGGTATTCTATAATGGTGTTATGTTAAAGAATACAGCTGACTGGGAAGGGACTGATGGATCTTCTGTGACATTGGTAGAGGCAGCAGATTCTGGTGCTAATGTTTCAATTCACAAATGGACAGTAGCTGGTGGTGGTTCCAGTGGATCTTCTGTGTGGTATGGTGATCGTCAGATAGTTAGTGGAGGAGAAGGAGGTGGCAGCACTTTAAATAGTATAGATTATTTCAGTGCGGCTACAACTGGTAACGCAGCTGACTTTGGTGACTTATTAGCTGGATCAAACGCGGGTTCACAAACCAGTAACGCAACATATATCATACACGGAAGGGGTGGTACTTCTGATGTATTAGAAACAATAGTAGCAGCTACACCTGGCAATTCAACTAGTTTTGGAACGCTAAATTATAATGGAAAATTTAAAACAGCATGCAGTGATGGAACATACGGAGTTTATTGTGGAGGGGAACCAACAGTTAACACTATGGACTATATAACAATTGCAACTACCGGTAGTGGTACTGATTTTGGTGATTTATCAGTGGCTAAAAGAATGGGAAGTGATGCTCAGGATGGAACTTATGGTTTTATTATAGCAGGATTTACAGCTACTATTAATACATCTGCAATAGACTATTTTACAGTGGCCACTCCAAGTAACGCTTCTGATTTTGGCGATATCACACAAGGTGTTAGAAACACAGGTAGTTGTTCTGACACTACAAGAGCTGTGCGAGCTGGAGGTTATGATAATACCAATTCTTACAATATCAATACTATAGATTACTTTACAATGGCCACTCCAAGTAACGCTTCTGATTTTGGTGATTTAAGTATAGGTGGATATGGTGGTATGCGTGGATCGTCAGATGCCATTAAAGGAATATTTAATGGAGGTAGATCAAACACAGTTACTGATGATAATCAAATTAGTTACGTAACTATACAAACCACGAGCAATTCATCTGACTTTGGTGACTTAACATCAAATAGAGATAGACCTGCAGCCGCCTCAGGATCACCATCATAACTAAGGATAAAAAATGTCAGTAAACAGATTACTTGCTAATCTAGCTCAAAGTTTAGACAGCAGCTCTGTTGGATCTTTTTTATCTGGAGATTCAGCAGACAGATTTCAGACGTTACAATGGACTGATGTTTCAGGACGTCCTACTGTTGCTGACTCTGCAGCTGCTACATCTATTGTTGATTCTGCATATGTACAATCAAGAGTAACAACTTACTCTGTTGGTCTGGATTCTGCAACTACTATTGCTTTACTTGATAGTGATTATATTTCATCTAAAGTTACAAACGATGTTGGTTTCTTTATTTACCATTATGATACTACTTCTGGACAAACACTATTAGATAGTTCTAATGAAGCCAGCAACAATGCTATATCATATACTGAAGACTATGTAATGGTGTTTAAGAATGGTGTGTTATTAGCAGACTCAGCTGACTATACTGCTACTAGTGGAGATACAATTGTGCTTACTAGTGGTGCAGATTCAGCTGAATTGGTTACAGTAGTTAAATGGGCACCAGGTTCTGGTAGCTCTTCTGGTGGACCAGCAATTGCATGGGGCGGAACTACAGGCGTGTGTGCTGGTGGTTATGTTGCAGCAAATAGTACTATTATGGATTACGTTACTATAGCTACTCCAAGTAATGCATCAGACTTTGGTGATCTTACAGTAGCAAGAAATGCTTTGGCGGCGACCTCAAATAGTACTACAGGAGTTACAGGAGGTGGGGCTACATCTGTAGCTGTAAACACCATTGATTATTGGACTTTTGCAACTCCAAGTAATTCAGCCGATTTTGGAGATTTAACTTCAGCTCGATATTTTGTAGGTGCTGTTGGAGATGGTACATATGCTATATGGGGTGGAGGAAACACTGACGGCAACTCTCCAACAATTGATTATGTAACTGTAGCAACTCCAGCAAATGCAACTTCGTTTGGTAGCTTGGGTCAGTCGCATAGATATACTGGGGGCGCTAATGATGCAACTTATGGATTGTTTCCTGGTAGTGCAACTGGTAGTCCTGGTAGCAATCAAATATTATATATTACAATGGCTTCAACAGGCGGTGCATCAGACTTTGGTGATTTGACATCCGGTAAACACAGTGTAGCAGGATTGGGTGATGGTACATACGCAGTTATAGCAGGAGGAGCCGCCAGCCTTACTGATATAGATTATGTTGCAGTAGCCACCCCAGGTAATTGTTCAGACTTTGGAGATTTGACAGTTGCAAAAACCGCTTCTTGTGGAGCGTGTGACGGAACGTACGGTGTGTTTATGGGTGCTAATGCCAGTGGAAGTAGCTCTAATGTAATTGACCACATTACTACTGCTACACCAGCAAATGCAACCGACTTTGGGGATCTTACAGCAGCTAAACAATATCCATCAGGTGCAGCAGGACAATAAGGATAATAAATGTCAAAGAATAAAATATTATCAGACTTTATAAAAGATTTGGACAGTGCTGCAACTGATAGTTTTCTATTTACTAGCTCCGGAGGGGACAGGACAGTTGCCAGACCATTAAGAACAACTGATATTACAAATATTAATGCACCTTATGATTCAGCATCAACATTAGCTCTTATTGATTCAGCCTATGTAAAAACCACTTTAGGATCTAGTTCATTTGCAGATAGCGATGCTAATCAAATAATGGCAGTATTATCCGGTCCTATTGTCCCAACTACTAATACCACTTTAGGCACCACATCCAAAAAATGGAAAGATGTATATACAAATAAATTATCGTTTGGTGGCATTTATATAGATACAAATGGATTAGATGGTGGTAATGCTACGCTAAGTACATTTGCTACACCAAGTGACTATTCGTATGATCAAGTTACGTTAGTGGGTAGTTCTTCAAGTACTTCAATTGCTTGGGGAGGTGATAGAGCAATAGCTACAGATGGAAGCCAAATAGATTATTTTGATATGACTACTGCAGCTAATGCAGCTGATTTTGGTAATACTACTGCCGGCAGAGCAGCTAAGCCTGGTATATTATCCGACAAGACATATGGTGTTCTTGCTGGTGGATATGATAATATTATTGATTATGTTACCATTGCTACTCCAAGTAATGCAACAGACTTCGGGGATCAGAATCCAGGTAGGGGATATGGACTAGCTCCAATGTCAGATGGAACATATGGTGTTTGGGCAGGAGGAAATTTGTCATCTGTTCAAGTACAACACATCGATTATGTTACCATAGCATCCCCTGGAAACGCAACAGACTTTGGAGATTTGTTAACTGCTGTAGATTATGCTTCTGGATGGTCAGATGGAACATATGGTTATACTAGTGGAAATGGAGGAAGCACTTCTTATACACAAATTCAATATATAACTATAGCATCTCCAGGTAATGCAACCTATGGTGGTAATTTGTCAGCAGCAAGTAGATACGGTGCTGCAGCAAGTGATGCTACTTATGCAGTAGTAGCACATGGACAAACTTCTAGCTCTATTTTCAATAC
>Ga0255781_10002156_pt1 | contig 15862 bp, 11 predicted proteins | sample 101ome_21_FD_179979 | JGI IMG/M metagenome (GOLD analysis project Ga0255781, IMG submission 179979) | Coastal salt marsh microbial communities from the Groves Creek Marsh, Skidaway Island, Georgia - 101413BT metaG (version 2) | ecosystem: Environmental > Aquatic > Marine > Intertidal zone >...
TATGAAAAATGAAAGTAGGGAGGTTTTCGCCTCCCTACTCTTTTAAATAATAACAAAATAAGGATTTTATATGAGTGATACCCCAGTTTCCCTAGAGAGTCTAATGACTCCAAGTAAGACAGTAACTGTAGACTTTCCAGGATACTCTGGATTTAAAGTAGATTTAACATATCTAGCAAGAGAAGAATTAGTTAAACTTCGTAAAAAATGTTTGTCTACAACTTTTAATAAAAGAACACATACCCCAGAAGAAGTATTAGATGAAGAAAAGTTTTTGCATCATTACACTGAAGGCGTGATTCAAGGGTGGAAAGGACTAAAATATCGATACCTAGAAGAGTTTCTTTTGGTAGATGTTTCTTCCTACGACCCAGACGATGAGCTTCCTTTTAGCCATGAAAATGCTAAAACGATGATGAAAAACTCAAGTGGATTTGACACCTGGGTAACAGAAACAGTAGGTAACCTGGAAAATTTTACTGGGAGCAAGTAGCAGAAGTTGAGAAGCTACTTGCGAGATTTGTAAAAGAGCAAAACTCAGATTTTGACTTAGATAAATATTTACGAATCTGCGAACAGTTAAACCAAGAACCAGACCCCCAAAAGATGCCGCTTTCTCATTCGGACTTTCCGTCTGAGGTACAAGTGGCATTTTTTATGTTTAGTCTACTTTCAGATGTTTGGGATGGAACTTCTGGAATGTATATGGGAAAGGATTGGTCTTCTGTAGATTTTCTATTTAGAACATATGAAATAGATAATCCAAGAGATACGATATACTTTATGAAGCTATATGAGAGGCAGTTAATGTCTCAAAGAGCAGAAGAGATAGAGAAGAAACAAAAAGAAGAAGAACGTAAAGCTAAACAAAACAGCGGTAAGCAGTATACCCATAATGTTCAAAGATAATGGCAAAAGAAGTTAAAGTAAAACTGAAAATAACTGATGATGGTCAACTAGAAGTCGTCAGTAAAAAAGCCAGAAAAGCAGCACAAGGTTTAGATGCTGCCTCTGCTTCTGGTGATAGATTTCAAAAACAGAATAAAGGAGTAGCAGGCGCTACTTCTAATAGTACAAAAGCTTTCTCTAAAATGACCACTGGTATTACCGGAGGTCTTGTTCCTGCTTACGCTACTCTTGCAGCAAACGTATTTGCAATAAGTGCTGCATTCAATTTTCTTAAATCTGCTGGTGATTTAGTTACTCTACAAGCCTCTCAGGAAGCTTTTGCACTAAAAACTGGACAATCTCTTTCATTACTAACAGCGCGAGTGCAAGAAGCAACACAAGGACTTCTTACATTCGAAGAAGCAGCTCAAGCAGTATCTATTGGTAGAGCTGCAGGATTAAGCGCAGATCAAATTGAAAGGCTTGGTAATATTGCACTAAGTGCTTCGCAATCTCTCGGACGAGACTTAACAGATTCTTTTAATCGTTTAACCCGTGGCGCAATTAAAGCAGAGCCAGAACTTTTAGACGAATTAGGTATTGTTGTTCGACTTGATAGAGCAACTAGAGACTATGCTCTTGCAATAGGGAAAACAGCAAATGAATTAACTGTATGGGAAAGAAGCCAGGCAGTTGTAAACTCTGTTATAACTCAAGGGGAAGAAAAATTCGGAGATTTAACAGTAGCAGTAAATCAGTTCTCAAAACTTGGAAAAGAGTTTGATGACTTATTAAATAGTATAAAAGAAAATCTTTATGGCGTAGCTTCAATTATTGCAGGAGGTCTTGCAAATAATGTTTTGGCATTAGCTGGTGCATTTAGCTTGATGGGTACAAGCATATTAAAAGGTCTTCTTCCTGCCCCGAAAGCTCTAAAAAGTATTGCAGACGCAAGTAAGACTGCTCAAGCAAATCTAGCAAAAATGGTTACTGGAGGCGCTACTGGAACAGCTGTAGCTTCTGGACAAATTGGAGCAAGAGAAATTGCAAACATTAAAAAAGCCGCAAAAGCACAAAAAACAACAATTCTTGACCTAGAAAACTTTAAGCGTAGAGAAATTCTTAGAACCGTAAAGATTGTTGAAGCAGCAAATCAAGCTTCTTTAGCAAAACAGACTTCAGGTATTAAAGCTTGGAAAGCCACTTGGCTTGCAAATTTATATGATTTACAGGGACAGCATGGTATGATAATGGGTACTATGTCCGCTGCTGCACAAACTGCTGGTAGAGCAATAGCGACTGCTTTAACATTTGCAGGGTGGCTAGGCTTAGCATTATCTTTATACGGTGTAATAAAAGAGATAGTCAAAGCTTTTGATGACCCTGCAATAAAAGAACTTGAAGATAGAATGTATAATCTTAAAAATTCTTATGAAGAGCAAGCAAAAGAAATTAAGAAGCTATCAGATAATTTAACAGAAGCAAACAGCTTACAAGAAGAGCAGTTTCAGTTAGCAAACCTTCTTACAAACATTCATTTAGCTGATGCAGATGCTATAAAATTATTAAATAACAATTTAGATAATACTTCAATAAATGAAAGAATGAAGGCTACAAAGAACCTTCAGAAAGCTAACGAACCTTATATGGAAGGTTTAAGAGCAACTATTGATTTGCTTTCAGCACAAAGTGATGCCATAGGAAAGGCAGGTGGAGATAATTCAAGACTATCAGGAATTGTAGGAAATCTAGAGTCTGCTTTTGTCACATTAACAGGAGATATAACGAATCAGGAAGGCAGTTGGGAAGCTTACAGAAATGCTGTAGACTATGTAAATACGGCTTTAAGTACTGCAACAGACTTAGTTAATGGTAATAAGAAAGAAAATGAAGGATTTTTGCAAGGAATCGAACGGGTTAACAGAGGATTAGAACAGTTTCAACAAGGGATTGGTAATAGTACTCAAAAACTTACTCCTATGAGAACTGCTCTTTTAGGGCTTGAAGATGTAATTGGTGGAGTTGATGCTATACTAACTAGAGTAGGTAGTCAGAGTGTTGGATCTTTAGAAGAAATTTTTGATAAAGAGACTCTTGCAAATATTGAACAAATACTTGGACCTAATTTAATTGATTCTTTACAAAAAGGTTTTCAGAATGCTGCAGGAGATGCGCAAACATTTGGCCAAAGAGTTAGAGATGCTTTAGCAGACTTCAAAGCTGCAGCAGAAGAAAGAGACGTTTTTGACAGAACTGCAGGAGCAAAACAGGCTATTGCAAATTTTCAAGCTACTGCAGGAACCACTCAATTAGTTAGAGAACAGCTTGGAATTCAAAATCAATTAAAAACTGCTCAGATTGAAATGCAAATGATTGAAAACAGCAGAGCAAATGTAAAGGCTAAACTTAAGGTAATGAGCCAAGAGGAAATAGATGCTGAAAATTTAAGATATGAGCTTCTTCAGCGTCAAACAGAAGAATACGAAAAACAATTAGATACTGGAACTCAGTTATTAAGAGCAGGAGAGCAGGCTCTTGAATCTTCTTTGAATTCAAATATTGCTGATATAATAAAAGGTAAACAATCCAGTCTTAAGGATGCTTTTGCTTCCATAGCAAACTCTGTACTGGGTTCTTTGGCAGATACAATGGCAAAACAAGCTACAAGATGGATTATGGGCTTAAATCCTTTACAGACCGCTGCTAAGCAAGGACAGATTATTGGAACTGCAATGATACAAGCTGGAGTGCAGGTAGGACGAACTATAGCAGCTGCGATCGGTACCCCAGGGGCTCTTCCAACAAGTCTTCCTCTTGGAGCAGTAGACCCGCTTAAAGGTGTAATGAATGTAACAAATATACCAGTTGCAGGAGTAGAAGGCTCAGGATTCCTTGGTGCTGCAACAAAAGCTTTTGGTTTTGTAAAAAATATTTTTGGATTTGCAAATGGTGGAGTTATGCAGGGAGGTATGAGAGGGTATGCAAATGGCGGAATTATAAAGAGACCTACTCTTGGATTAGTTGGAGAAGGTAGGTATAATGAAGCTGTTGTTCCTCTCCCTGACGGTAAAGCAATCCCTGTAAATATGAGCGGAGCAGGACAAAATAACAATGTAGTGGTAAATGTTTCTATAGATAATCTAGGAAATGCTACTTCAAACACTCAGCAGGATTCTCAAGCGGCAGGAAATATAGGAAATATGATTGCAAGAGCAGTACAAACAGAACTACAAAATCAAAAACGTTCAGGCGGAATACTTAATCCGTATGGAGTAGCATAATGGCAGTAGGATTCTCAACATCAGGCATAGATGTAATACCTGATAAAGGATTTACAAGACAAACTAGAGCAAGAACCCGTGTTACAACTTTTGGAAATGGTTATGAGCAGAGAATTACAGAGGGAATAAACCCTCTTCAAAATATTTTTACTGCAAATTTTAGCCTGCGTACTTCATCAGAGATGAATACAATAAAAAATTTTTTAGAGACGAATAAAGGTGTAACAGCTTTTACTTTTACAACACCAGAAGGCGAAACACCAAAAGTAGTTTGTGAAAATTATACTATAACTTATGCATATGATGGGTTTTATACCTTGTCAGCAACATTCCGAGAGGTTTTTGAATCGTGACAGATTTAATTCATGCCGTACAGCAGCAGTCAATTGACAGCTCTTTGGTATATTTATTTGAACTTACTTTGAGTAATGGTACAGTTCTGTATTTTCATCCTGACTATGATACAGATAATCTTACCACAAATCAAGAAGGGTATATTTATTTTCGTGATAGAACATCTCCTTACACTGTAAGAAACTATGTCCCTTTTCCTATGGACATGACAGGAATAGATTTACAGGCAGATGGTGCAATAAGTCGTCCAACTCTTACGGTTGCAAATGTAACTTCTACTTTTAGTGATGCTCTAGGAACTTTTACAAATGATGATTTAGTTGGACAAACAGTTGTAAAAAGAACTACATTAAAAAAATATTTGTATGGAGAACCAGGAGATGCTTCTCCTCCTGTAGAATTTCCTATTCAAAAATATATAATAGACAGAATTGAATCAGAAAATCCAGTTTCTGTAACTTTTGAATTAGCGCCTCCGTTTGATTTAAGCGGAATAAAATTACCCAACAGAATGGTACTTGGTAAATATTGTTCTTGGCAGTATCAGGGAGACGATATAAGCTCTTGTGGTGGATGTCGATGGAATAAAGATAGCCATATATCTTTACCTACTGATGGAGATACTTTTGGAGATTTTGACGCATATTTTACAGATAAAGATGTTCCAATTGTTAGTGCAAATCTTTTTAGTAGCGATACAAGTGTTAATCCTGCTTTTAACTCAAGTAGCTACAGTTACTCTGTAGGGGACACTATTTATACTTCCAATGCTAGCGGATCAGTATGGGTGTGTAAAACAGCACATACATCAACAACTTGGTCTACTTCTTACTATCAAACAAATTGGGATTTAGTAGCCTTTTTAAGTTGGACAGCAGGACAAACATACTATGTAAATGATTACTTAAAAAATGGAAGTAATTATTATCGATGTAATACAGAGCACACAGCTCATGCAAGTGACTTTACAAATGATATAAATAACTGGGATGTTATTTATACCTATACAGTTTGGAATTCATCAGACAACTATTCTGCAGGAGATTATGTAGAGAGCACAGACTCTACTCAAACTACAGTATGGAAAGCTCTATTAGATAATACAAATAAAATTCCTGCAGAGGGACTGTACTGGACTCGTGGAGATAAATGTGGTAAAAGACTTTCTTCTTGTAAAAGCAGATTTCAATTTAGACCACGAACTCCATATACAACAACTTATTCATCTCCACGGGTTGCAAAAGATACAACCGCAAGCCTGCCGTTCGGAGCATTTCCAGGAGCAGGTAAATTTAGGTGATTGAACAAATAAGAGAGCATTTTGAAGAATGTTACCCAAAAGAAGGCTGTGGAATTATAGGAATAGTAAAAGGCAAGAAAAAATGGTATCCTTGTACAAATCTTGCTGAAGAAAATGATGACTTTATACTAGACCCTAAAGATTATGTAAAAGTAATGAAAGAGGCAAATATATTTGCTATTGTACATAATCATATACACGCTTCAAATGAAGCAAGTGAAAATGATAAAAAATACTGTGATGCATTAGGAGTATCTTACTATATTTTTTCTTTTCCTTCAATGGATTTAAATATAGTAGAGCCAGAAGTTAATTGTAGTCCTTTAATTGGACGAGAATATAGTTTTGGAAAGCACGATTGTTTAGAAGCAGTAAGAGACTATTACAAAGAATATTTAGATATAGAATTACGAAGACGATTGCCTTATTTAGATGATTGGTGGGAAGTTGGAGAAAATTATTTCACAGAAGAACATTTAAAAGAATGGCAGTTTAGTAAAGTAGAAAGTTTAAGAAAAAATGACGTAGTAATTTTTCAAATGGGAGCATCTGTACCTAACCATTGTGGAGTTTACTTAGATAATGATATATTTTTTCATCATGCTGTAAATCGACTTTCATGTCGAGAAAATCTTTATCCATTGTGGAAAAAGTATTTAGTAGGAATTTATAGATATAATGCGTAAAATTTATTTAGAAGGGCAGTTAGGACAAAAGTTCGGAAATTCACATTTATTTTGTGGAGAGGCTCCTGCAGATGCATTTCGTTTAATAGAATCAAACTATCCAAATTTTAAAAAGTATATTCTTGAATGTTTTAAAAAGGATATTGCATTTCATGTCGAAGTAAATAACGAAGAAATAAATGCTGCCGAGTGTTTTCTGCCTCTAACTAACGGGGATATTGTAGTTACTCCTCTTCCGGCAGGGTCTAAGTCAGGTAATGCAAAGATAGCAGCCTCTGTAGTTTTATTTGCTTTAGGACAAGGTTGGGCAGCTTCCATTGCTAATACTACTGCAGCCACTGCAACGAATGTTGCCTTAATGCAAGGAGCCAGCAGTGCAGCCGCAGCACAAGCAGGGGCAAGTGCGGCTGCGGCTTTAGCAACCCCTTTTCTCACAAAAGTAGCCTATGCATTAGCAACGAATCTTGCAATGACGGGTATTCAGCAAATAATGGCTCCGGATCCATCTACTGATTCTGAGCAAGAAGGGTACTTATTTACAGGCGAAGGAAGAAGAACTGTAGAAGGTTCTCCTGTTCCTGTACTTTATGGAGAATTAAGAATACCAGGCTCTCAAGTATCTTTAGAAGTAGGAGCAGGATATAATTATAAAACAGGTACTCAAGCAGGAGTAGATAGAAGTTTAAATTTAGTTTACAGAATAATGGGATCTGCAGCAACAGAGATATCCGGACCCGGAGGCTTCAACGGAGTAGTTGAACGCCCTTCTTTTACTGGACAGTCTCAAAATATAATTGCTACCCATGTAATCTCAGAAGGAGAAATATATGGCCTTGTAGATAGAGAACGATCCGTTTATTTAAATAATGATCCTGCCGTTTCATTAGTTGCACCAAATACAGACACAGAACAAGCAGACAATGAACCTGCTGGAGCACCTATTAAGGTTACTGTAGATAAGGAATTTGCTACTGCTACTGCTAAGTTTACATATACAACTACTACGCAGTCTGCTGGGTATAATGCTTATGGTGGGGAACAATATAACGTAGTACTAGATACTGTTACTTTGACATCTACAAGCATAGATTTATCTTCTTATACGTACACTCCAAATACTTATCCTCAGTATAAAATAATAATGACTCTTCCGAACGGTAGAGACACAGAACCTTTTACTATTACTGGAGGAACTTCGAGCTCCGTATCGGTAACTATACCCTCAGAAATAAAATATAACTGGTATGCTTTAGCAGACGCAACAGTTACTCGAACATTTAAAATTTGGAAGTATACAGAAGATTCTACTGACGATCCACCCACAAAAGATACAGATAAAAAAGTATCTGGAGATATTTCGGGACTATTAAATTCAGCAAAATATCAAAATTTTGGATTGGAGTTTAGAACAGGAACTCTAGGCCAAACTCCGTTAATAAGTTTTGACGGAGAAGGTATAGGTAACTCAGCAGTTACAAAAACTCTTAATCAACAAATAGCTGGTCCATCAGATGGATCAATAACAAATGTACGCACCTACTTATATTCAGACTTAGACTTAAGTGTAGAGCAAGCAACAGAAGTAGATGAAGTTCGTTTTCTTTTTGCTTATGATTCCCTTATAAACTACGACGAGAATGGAGGAAAACGTCCGGGCAAGGCTTGGTATGATTTTGATATAGCTTTTTCAGAAGATGCGGGCTCCACTTACGGAAATTGGCATACAGTAATTGATGAGAGGCGACACTATGCAACTTCTAATTCTAGATTTACTATTCAAGATGTAGTAAATGTCGAAAAGGCTAGATTAGAGCATAACTATAAAACTAACTCCGTTTGGAAAATTAGAATAACAAGGCATACTGAAAATAATATAGCTTATGAAGAAGAAAGAACAAGACAAAACAGTAAGTATACTGGGCAGTCTTCTTGTACAATTGTTAGTGCTAGCTCAATTATAAAAGAGTTTTTAACTTTTCCTCATACTTCAGTAGCAAAAGTACAATTTAATTCTAAAGACTTTCAAAGTATGCCTGATATTAGCTATCAGTGTAGGGGGATGCTTGTTAAAGTCCCATCTAACTATGTAACTCGAGAAGAAAACGAAGAACTTAATGGATATGTTCAAAATGGAGTATATCCTGCAATGTATAATCGAGACTCTAGTGGTACTCCTGTATATGATTCTGTAGACAGTACTCCCGATTATCAGGATTGGACAGGAGGTTTTCGCTCTGAAAAAGTTTATACAAATAATCCTGCTTGGGTATTCTATGATATACTTACGAATAATCGTTATGGATTAGGAAATTGGATTTCAGAAAGTGATATAGATAAATATGCTCTTTATAGAATTGCTCGTTACTGTGATGAATTAGTTCCTGATGGATCAGGGGGCTACGAGCCTCGTTTTACAACAAATGTTTACTTTACTTCCTTTATGGATGCCTATAAAACTATTAAAGATTTGGCTACTGTTTTTCGTGGTATGCTCTATTGGATGGACGGAGAAATATTTAGTGTAATGGATCAAGCTAGTGACCCTGTATATAACTTCAGTAATGTAAATGTAATTGATGGCTTATTTTCTTATGAGTCCACTGGTAATAGAGTTCGTCCAAATCAAGTTGGAGTAACTTGGAATAATCCAGTAACAAATTATAAACCCGAAGTACTGTTAATAGAAGATGGGGAAGATATAGCAAAAACAGGAAAAATAAACTATGAAGAAGCGGTGGCTTTTGGAGCAACAACTGAAGGGCAGGCTCTTCGTTATGGACGATGGAAACTTTGGACGGCAAAGAATCAAACTGAATTAGTATCCTTTAAAACATCTATAAATGCTGCCTTCTTACAGCCAGGGGATGTTATTAATATTCAAGACCATTATAAAAGACCTCCCTATTCTGTGCAAAGCGGTAGAGTATCCTCCACAAGTACAACACCTACAACTACTTCTATTCCTTTAGATAGAGACTTAATATTAGATACTGGAACATATGACTATGAGTTAAGTATTCTTATAGAAACTCCGGGAACTTTTTGTAGTCAGACTTCGGCAGTAATTGACACAGTTACTTATACTATGGGAGATTTAATTCTTACCGATAGAAACGGTAACCCGATAACTACAGAAGCTGCTGCAAGTAATTTAACTGATGATAATGATGATGTAGTACAAACTGTGTGGAAGCCTTATACCCGTGTAGAAAGCAGACCAATTACTAATAGTTCTGGTAATAACGTAAGAACTCTAACTGTAGGAACTGCTTTTTCTGCAGCCCCTCAAGAAGAGAGTGTTTGGGCGCTTCGTACTCTTTTAGATACCACTGAAGTTGAAGTTTTAGGCTCTGCTCAAGAGTATAAAATACTAAGTATTTCTCAGGAGTCCGCTGCTGATTATGTTATTTCCGCAGTTAGACACTATAATGAAAAATTTGATTCAATAGATAATGAGTTTACTTTAACTGTACAAGACCCAGTCTTTCCTTTAGAGCCTAGATATGTACCTGCACCAGATAATTTATATGTAGTTCCAACTAAATTAGACAACGATAGCTTAAGAAATGATATAGTTCTTAGTTGGGATACACCCGTAGACTCTAATGGAGATACTTTCACACAGTTATCTCATTATATTTTAACAAAACCACAGACAACAGACCCTGCTAGAGAAATGCTAAAAGAGTATATGTCTGCACTAGGAGCTTCTTTTGGTGATATAATTGGTAAAGAAGAGACAACTGTTACAATAAGAAATATGCCAAATGGTACTTACGGATTCGCTATTCAAGCTGTAAGCACTACAGGTAGACGGTCTGAGAAAAGATTTGGATATGTTACTATAAGTGACCCAATCGAAGAAACAAAAGCAAAAAGACGAAGAGGTGTAGTAATTGGTGGTATTTCTACTTCGGATATAGGTATAGTAGATGTTAGCAGTACAAAGCACTTTCAATTTGTTAATCCAGAGTACACTTTTGTTCCTTCTGGAGCAACCGAGATAGAAATAGAAGGAGTGTCAGGCACTGCTGCTACTTATCAACAGCAAATATCAAATATTGCTCAAATTGCTCTCTCTACTTGGCAGGGTTACACTCCAAAAGAAAAAATAGATAATGCTCATTTTATATTAATGAAGTATGATGATAGTTCTGATCCTATCAAACTTGTAAAATGGAATAATGACACTGCACTTGGAATATCTTACTTTTATGATGCAGGCACTGGAAATGGCACTGCAAGTAGTTACTTTTCTGCAGCTTCTGGTACAGCAACATTAGCAGCTAATTCTAATAGACTGGTTGGAACCAGTACTAGTTTTACGACAGAGTTTGAAATAGGAGACTATGTAAAACTTAGTGCAACCCAAGTTGCAAAAGTCTCCTATATTAGTAGCAATACTGTAATGTTTTTAGAAACCAGTTATACTGCTGCAATTACTGGAGCAACTATTTATTACCCTACTCTGCGAATTGATAAGAACAATGATGCTTTAATTGCAGGAATAGTTAATTTAAGTTCTGGGTGGAAACTAATTCCTCTACCAGATTTTACTGTAATTTCTGATCCTGAAAGAGATGGTAGAGCAGCATTATTAATTCCAGATATTCCAAATATAAGATTTAATTCATCTGGTAGTGTAATAAATTCAAGTACTGACATAACTTTAACCGCTTCAGGACTTGGTTTTACTTCTCCTACATTTAAAATAACAGGAGCAGGTTTTAATAACTCAGAAGTATCAGAATCTGCTGAAACTACTTTTTCAGACCCTAACTTTGGAACAACTGGGTATACTCTTAATATAGGAAGTAATATTAGTACCTATGACGAAGACGGGCTAGAATTTACTCTAACTGTAAAAGAAAAGAATAATGATACTACTGCTACACAAAACATAGTTATTCCTATGCTAGAGGATGGTGCTACAGGTGCTACAGGTGCTACAGGTGCTGCGGGTACTAATGGAGATGATGGAGCAAGAAATGCTATAGCTTATTACTTTTATTCTACTGCTCAGTCAGGTGCGCCTTCTACACCTTCAAGTTCGATATTCTCCTATAATTTTAGCACATCAACTCCAAGTAGTAGTAGTGGTAGCTGGTTAACAACATTCAACCCTTCCGCACTCTCTAGTAGTAATACAGGAGATAATAAGTATTGGGCAATTCGTGTAACTTTTCAAGAAGCTACATTTGGAGGCTCTGTAGGTGTAACACTAAGTTCAGTATTTACTTGGACAAATTTTGATGGTTTAGTTACCTTTACTAATTTGGCAAATGGTAGGGATGAAAATGGTAATTTAAGTACAACACTTATTGATGGCGGTGCAATTACCGCAAATACTATTAATGTAGACAGTTTAAAATCTAATTCTGCAGGAAATAGTTCTACATTTGAATTTAATACCTCTGGAGTAGATTTTGGATTTGGCTCTACAATTTCAACTACAGGCTATATTACTTCTGGTACTAGTAATTCAATTGCTTATGTAGGTGAAGCCACAGGCTCTAGTCAATATGGAATCGGGGGTATAGGCAATGCTTCTGGAGCAGGGGGTGTTTTTCATAATTCCACAAATTCAGATTCTTACATACTACTAGGACATTCTAGTTACGCTATACGTATGCAAGATGGAGATTTAAATTTTCAGTTAGATTATACAGGTAATTTATGGACAGACGGTAATGTAACTGCATATGCAGGTCTTGGCAGCTCCTCGGATATTCGTTTAAAAGATAATATTGAGCCTATCTCGTACGCTTTAAATAAAATTCAAACATTGAGAGGCGTAACTTTTGATTTTAAAAAGACTGGTGAACGCTCTACAGGACTTATTGCCCAAGAAGTAGAAAGAGTATTACCAGAAGCGGTGTACGAAGCAGGAGAGTTTGAAAATCCTGAAGAAAAAATGAAAGCAGTCAAGTATGGAAACTTAGCAGGATTATTTGTAGAAGCAATAAAAGAATTACAAGGTGAGATACTTGAATTAAAATCTGAGGTTAAGAGGTTAAAAAATGGCTCTTCAAACTCCTAGCACAACGCCTCCTGCAGACCCAGATGTTGAAATAGCTCTAGATGACGTAAATACAGAACTAGGCAACTCTGCCACTGCAGAAATATCGCTAGACGATTCCGCTCTTAGAGGTCTTACTCCTAACTCAACATGGGCGGATGCATTACATGGAACTGGAATAAATACAACATCTGGAAGTACCATTAGTATGTCAGAGTTATATGGTGCTTCTTCAATTACTACAGGCTATAGCAGTTTAAATAGGAGTGCTGCTTCTGTAAATGAAGGGAGCTCCATATCTTTTACAGTAACTACAACTGGAATTGCAAACGGCACAACAGTAGGGTATACAGTAACAGGTATAAGCTCTGCAGACTTATCTTCTGGGAGTTTAACTGGAAATATTAGTATCAGTTCAAATACAGGATCTGTTACTTTTGGAATTGCAGCAGACTCTTTGACAGAAGGCTCGGAAACTTTAACAATAACACTTGCAGCTACTGACAGTGCAGGTAACTCTACAGGAAGTTTATCTTCAAGTGCAGTTATAAATGATACTTCTACAACTCCACTTTCAGTAAGTATTAGTGGTACTCTTAATGGAAGTGTAGCAATTGGTTATAATAGAACTGGAACAACTAGTTCTACTTCTAGTGCAACAACTAGCGTTTCTGGGGGAACCTCGCCATATACTTATTTTTGGGAGGTTCAAGGGGGTAATTACAGCACAAGTGGAATGGTTGCTACAGGAGCAAATTTTTTAAATGGAAGATATGCTTCCTCAAATGCAGCGACTGTAACAGGGTATGCAAATCCAGTAGTTTATGGAGGAAGCAGCGGTAGTGCTAGTGGAACTATAAAAGTAACAGTAACTGACTCAGTAGGAAACACAGCCACAGCAACTACTTCAGCTTATCATTCCTTTAGTTGGTATGCTGGTACTGGGTATGTTTATAGTTATTTTTGCTCTGGGTATGATGAGTATTATACATATGCAAGTGATGATTTTGGGAGCACAGCTACTGCTCTATATCAAACTTGTAGTTCTAGTTGCATGTCAACTCTTTCTGTTAGTATCAGCGGTAATTTTAATGCAAGTGTTTCTGGAAGTGCAGGGAGCTCAATAACAGCAACTTCAGGCTCAGTAACATCATCCCCTTCTGGAGGTAGTGGAGGATATAGTTATCAATGGAGTTTGGATAGTTACACTGAAAGTGGAGTAACAGCAACAGCTGCTTCATTTGGAAGCGGTCAAGCACAAAGTACAACTGGAAGTGTAACAGCAACAAGAAGTACAGCAGGTAGCGGATATGTCGATGTTGTCGTATCTGTAACAGTAACAGATTCCTGCGGAAATACAGCATCAGCAAGTACAACAGGTAGACAAAGTTTTACATTTAGCTAAGGAGAAAAAATTATGCCAGTATTACCAGAATCAGTTCAAAGATTTCAGATTTCTTCCGGAGATTTACCGAATGTTGAAGGAGATCTTTTTGGATTAACTCATACCACTTTTCCTGAAAGTGATACAGACTATACACTTCGAATAGGTAAGTGGGGGTTTGCTCTTTCAAGGCAACAAGTAGAAATACTACGAGATACGATAGTCGAAGGTCTTAACACCTAAGAAAAAATAATTCTTGACATAAAATGTGTGCTTTGATATAATTATCAGCATAGGAGAATATAAATGGCCGCAGGGACTTATAATTTACAGATAGACCAGGGTTCTGATTTCGCAGTGAACTTAGCCCTGAAAGAAGGCGGAGTAGCTACAGATTTGACAAGCTACTCTGCTCGTGCTCAGCTGCGTACGACAAAAGATGCTGACAGTGCTGCGGCTAGTTTTACTTGCACCATTATGAGTCCTACAGACGGTACAATACAGATGAGCCTTCCAAATGCTACTTCAGCAGCTCTTGACGCTGGACTTTATTATTATGATTTAGAGATTTATACATCTGGTGATGGAATTGTAACAAGAATTTTGGAAGGAACTGCTACAATCGATCAGAATGTAACAAGATAATGGAAGTAACAATAACGGTTGATGAAACTGATGTCACGGTAACAGAAGATACCACGACAATAAACATCACCCCTACTACATATGAAGTATCTATCGAAGCGGTTGCGACACTAATTCCAACTGCTTTGTCTATGGCAGTTACTCCATATAAAACAATAACGAAAACTAATGTACAGGAAGCATTAGAAGAATTAGCTGACCAAGATTTTCGAGGTACTACAGTTCCTACGGGAAGTAACTTAGAACTTGGAGATACTTGGTATGATACAGCAAATGATATATTTTACGTATACCGAACAGTTGGTGGAATTACAGACTGGTATCCATTGCTCAACACCGATGTAGGTGAGGAGGACAATCTGGACGGAGGAGCCTTTTAAGGCTATTTAGGGGCAAAGAATGGCTCAAACGATTCAAATCAAACGCAGTAGCTCCACAGCTACTCCTACTTCACTACAAAATGGTGAATTAGCGTATTCCGCAACAAGTAATAAGCTATTTATTGGACGCCCTGGTGGTGGTACTGGTGATGTAGATGCTATTGGCGGAAAAGTATATGTGGATATGCTCGACCATACTGCTGGTAACCTTACCGCAAGTAGTGCCATTGTTGTAGATGCAAATAGTAAAGTTGATAACTTTCTTGTAGACAATCTACAGTTTAATGGCAATGCAATTATTTCTACCGATACAAATGGAGATATTACAATTACTCCAAATGGTACTGGTGATCTTGTTCTTGATGGACTCAACTGGCCTCAAGCAGATGGCAGTGCAAATCAGTACTTAAAAACTAATGGCTCAGGGCAACTTTCCTGGGATACAGTTAGCACCTCTTTTACTCTTTCCGATGGCACTGCTACCGATACTTTTAATACTGGTGGAACACTTACTTTTACAGGCGGTACTGGTGTAACTACTGCTGTTACCAATGATGAAGTAACTTTTTCTATTGGACAGGATGTAGGCACTACTGCAAATGTAACTTTCAATACTGTAACTGCTGATTTGACTGGCGATGTTACTGGTAACGTAACTGGAGATGTTACTGGTAATATAACTTCTACAGGTACTTCTACTTTTTCCACTGTTGATATAAATGGTGGAGCCATTGATGGTACTGCAATTGGAGCTAATTCTGCAAGTACTGGCGAGTTTACTACTCTTACTACTAGTGGTAATGCTACTGTTGGTGGAGACCTTACTGTAAATGGTACTGTAACTTCTGTAAACTCTACTACTGTTGAGTTGGGCGATAATATTATCGTACTCAATAGTGGAGAAACTGGCACTCCTAGTGCAAAT
>Ga0255781_10002167_pt1 | contig 15796 bp, 16 predicted proteins | sample 101ome_21_FD_179979 | JGI IMG/M metagenome (GOLD analysis project Ga0255781, IMG submission 179979) | Coastal salt marsh microbial communities from the Groves Creek Marsh, Skidaway Island, Georgia - 101413BT metaG (version 2) | ecosystem: Environmental > Aquatic > Marine > Intertidal zone >...
ACTGGTCCGCGCCCGTCTTTGCTGCCACGTTCTGCGACGACTTCGACGGCGTGCAGACTTCCAACGCCGAGAAATGCTGAACGCCGCACGCATTCAGATACGCCCCGAACGAGTCTAGATAGTCGCCTATCGCGTGAGAGCGGCCGATGCGCTTCGCGTATATCCACGGGTCAATTGGGCCCGTGACAGACTCACACGCGGCCATGCGTTGAGATGGAGTCATCACAGAATCTTGATGACTTTCGAGAGGTTCACATAGGTCGCGATATTCGACCCATAGACGTAGAAGTCTTCGAGGTCTGAGCGACGAAAGACGCCGATCTTGATGTCGCCCGCGCTTGCCGGGATTTGGATCAGCTTTGTCTTATCGGAAGCCTGCCCAGAAGCCCCAGCATTGATCGTGCTACTAGCTGCACGAATCCAAAGCTCGTAAAGCGTTGAGCCGGTCGCTCCCGCGTCTTCGATGAATCCTCCCTCGCCATAGTCGGCAGCGACCACAACCGCGGCGCCTCCGCTGGTTGCGGTCTTCTGGTCTACAACGTTCGGAAGTACTGCTACGCTCATTTTATCACCTTGGTTCAGTGTTGTAAGTTTCCTTTAGGGGGCAACGCTCGTCAATGGGGGCTCCCAGACTGTCCAAGCGCGGAGGTATCCGTTAGACGCTCCCGACGACCGCCACCAGATTGCGACCTCGTAATCGTCACCGGGAGCAATGCCGGACGGGAATAGTATCTCTATGTCTTTCCCAGCCCACGACGCCGAAGAATGCGTCGCAGACGCCGTCGACCAACTGCCGAACGTGGACGCCTGCCCGTAAGAGCCAGCAATCGTCACCTTGCGGATACCAACGGTGACTTGCGCGTTGCGGATAATCACGCGAGCGTTCAGGGCGCCGCGCGTTGTTGCGCTGCCACCAGTTCCGGCGCTGGTCCGGTTCTGCGACCCCGGCAATACGTCGTCAGGGAGACGGAAGAACGCCCCACGGACAGCGCTTGTCCATGTTGACGAACTGGTGCTCTTGTAGGCCGCGTTCCTCGTCCCTGCCGTCGTCTGCTCTCGGGCGTGGCTAATAAGCGTCTGACCGCGCGCCCCGTATGCAGTCCGGTCGAGATGAATCAGGTCGCGAAGCGGTTGCGTGAGGATTTGCTCGGACAACGGCGCAGCATAGCCGAATGGTTGCTCAATCGGATTCGCCCCAGGGATGACAGTCCAACCCGTGGACGCGTCCCGGTCGTGTGAGATGTTCGCGCTTGTCCCATGTACGGTCATCGACGCGACGTGCATCCTCGCAGTGTCCGACGAACTCCCGATATCTCCGCAATCTATCATCCCAGTGATGCACGCATCAGGGTCAGTCGTGACGCTGGCCAGACTCCCCGTTTGCACGATTGCGGACCCGTACCCGTTACGCGGACCGAATCCCGAAAGATCGCGACACGTCAGGTTAAACGGCCCCATGTCGGCGTATAGCCAACCGAGCGCCACCGCATCGAGGTGGTCGCCAGGGTCGGAAAGCTGATTCCTTCTGTCTACCGCGGGAACCCCGAAGGCGGTGTTATTCGTAGAGCTCGACGAGAGGTTGTCCCACGTCGAGTCAACATCGACCGGGACAGTCAGCCGCGTGTTATCGGCGGTCGCAGACGGGCGCACGACACGGATGCCAGCGTACACCGTGTACGCCGGCCCGAACTGCTCAACGACCGGCCCCATGAAGCCGCCAAGGCTGGACCCGTTGTAGGCACTTTCAGCTTGCTCTACCCACTGACCCGCCGTCGGGTAATAGGGGATGTCCCACGTCGTGCCCGTGCCAATGGTGATCCCTTCATTGCTCGACGTCTGGTGCGATGTCGGGAGCAGGTTATAGATTGGGCAAATCCTGCCGGCGATGTGGCTCGTCACGGTGAGGATTTGATTCGCAGATGTCGCGGAAGCGGTCGTGTTCGTCTTCCTGATATCGTCCGTATGGTCGACAGCTGCGAGCGTCTGAGGGTTTAGAGGTCGACTCATGACGACACCTCCTGCACCGACACCGCATCAATGCGAATCACTCCGCACATGTAGATGTTGATATTCTCCGCGAGCCTTACGACCGAATCGGCAGGGATTGGCGGATGTATAACGATCGCGGCGTCAGCCGATGCCAGGGTAGTCGTTGAGTCGGGGCGAAGTTGTAGTGCGCCAACGGTGCGCCCGACCCAGCCGCTAGACCCTGACTCAACCTCCGTGGACACGTCCTGAAACTGTATCCATCGGTGGAATGGGCCGGGGTTCTGCGACCACGTCGACAGTGGCGCATCCGTCACGATGCGGCGGCCATCTTCCGCAACGCTTGCAATCCCAGTTTGAGACATTGCCGAATCTAGCGAGCCGATAGACGACAGAATCGCCAGGAAGACCCGGCAACCCCTGCGAGAGTCCGACGGCTCTTGTGCGCCGTAGTCGTAACCGTCCCGCCCGCCGAGGTCGATCGTGAGAACTACTGGTTTCACGTCCTGGGACCCGCTGGGGGATGACGTCCCAACCGATACGTGCGCGGTGCTGCCCGTAACCTCTTCCGAGAAACTCACGACACCGTCAGAATCGACCGTAAGCGCGTCTCGCTCACTGACCGGCTCTACGCCCCCGTAGATGCTCGCGAATGCGTATAGGTCGACGTTGGCTTCTTCGGTGGCACACCCCACGACAACTCGAAGACTGGTGGCGCCGGCAGAAAGCGGCCAATGCCCAAGGTCTAGAACCAGGGGCGTAGTCGGCGGGGAGCTGATGCGCAGACTAATGGCCTCGGCATCACTGGTGGACAACCCGCGCACCTCGACGGTTGGCCCCACGACCGTCGAATCACCAGCTGGAGGAGTGCCGCCGCCCGACGACGTGGGACCAAGGTAAAACGTCTGCGCGTGGCGTTTCAGCCGGTTGGCGTAGACGTGTTCGGCGTTCTCGGCGAGGCGCACCCCGAGCGCGGAGTGCAGGAACTCATCGTCACCGATCGAATCGTCATCATCTAGCGGGACCCAAGTCATCTAGTCGCCTCCATCAGTGCCACTGGGTGCCGGGAGTGTCTTGCGAAATCGACGCATATCCAGCTGCAACCGATGCGGACTGCTCTGAAACTGGCGCATAGAGGATGATATCACCTACGTTCGGCGTCACCGGACCGCCGCCATCCGTCGCCGCAGAACTCAGCGTCATATTGTTCCCGCTGGTCGTGTCTACGGTGCCCGCAGAAGTCGTCGACCGGAGGACGAGATTCTCATCGTAGATATGGACCTTCGCGCCGTCTGCAAAGGTCGTTGCGTCTGACGTGTCGTCGTCGCTTTTGAACTCGCCCGCGACCATGTCAAAGTCGGTCGCGGATGTGACTGCCGAGACTTCGCCAGACGGGGACCAATTCGGCGGCGTTGGGTCGCTCGTGCCGAAGACACGAAGGGTTAACGTGTCCCTGGGAGCGTCTCCAGTCGGGCGGTATTCGTGGATTCGATCCTCAACCCGGCAATATGCCGCCGTCATTCCCGCCGAATTCTGCGGGTCCGGCAGGTTGTCAAGCGTGACCTCCAGGACGTCGCCAATCTCCGCGGAGAAATCGGGGTCAACGTCGACCGCGAATGTGGCCCCGATGCCAGCATTCTGAGACAGGATGCGCACGAATCGTTGACGGAGCGCATCCCGCTGGCTGTAGTTCTGATACAGCGCGAAATCGGTCTTCACGCTCACCGACTTCCCGCCGCCGATGCGCCTCAATAGCGCCAACGCCCCGCCCGCGCTTTGCCGATAGACGTCCTTATGGTCATCGAGCGCCTCTTGACGCCCGAACTCGCCCGCCTCGAACGCCGACCCCGGCGCACCCTCGACAACGAAATCTGTCACCGTCCCGTCTTCAGCGACCGATCCGGTACTGGGAAGCACAAACGGCGTGGGGAATGTCGTTTCAATAGACCCGACGGAGGTCCCAGGGCTGATCTGGTACTGAACGCGGACCGGGCCAACCATATCGGACTCGGTGAGGGACGCCGCCCCGGTCTGGTCGGTCGTCGTCATATCCACCAGACGCAGCTTGCCCGCCGAGGTCGTGACGATGGCGAGCGAGTATGCCCGGCACAACGCAGAGAGCCACTCGCGAAGAGTGCCGGTCGATTGCTCATCGATGAAGACCGTCGCGGCGGCGATAAAGTCCGCATAGAGCCGGTCGCCGATGGACGTGAAGGAGTCCATCTCAATCTGAGCCGCCGGAATGCCCATTCCGATTTCACTCGGGGCGGTGTCGTGGGCACCGTTCGCACCCGGCGTACCCGTAGACATGATGACCTGCAGAATCACATCAACGGGGCTGACCGTGACGACGCCTGGGAACGGACCAGGGGCGCTAGATGGGTACGTCCACGTTACGGGCTCGAAGACATGACAGAGCCGATGTTCTGCACGGCCCCAGCCAGCCGAGTGGCGCCGTAGTCGATTTGCTCGGTTTTCGGGCCAAGCGATATTCGCGTACTCGACGCCCCACGTCTTTCGGATGATCGGGTAGTCCTCTGAGTTGGTGATCGGCCAAGGTTCAGCGGTGTACCGGTACACCCGCGAGCCGTCCGCGTTGACGGCGATTAACTCATCCTCCCACGTCAGGCGGAACGCCGCTTTCCCGTTTACGTCGGTTGCCCATGCCCACTGCGAGTCCGAGTATTGCGTAACCTCGAACTCCCAGGTTTGCGTGTCGTCCCAGGACACGCCACCGGCGATAACGTAGCCGGCACCAGTGAACCCGTAAGGCCCGCCCAACTTCTTTCGGTTGGGGTCGATCACTGAGCTTGCGACGTCAATCCGCAGGTCGTTTCCGTAGCCGACCGCTGCTGCGTTCTCTCCTACTCCGACAGCGACCTGGGAGCGGTCAGCGTGTGACGCGTGCCCGTCAGGGTAGACGAACGATCGCAACGTCTGACCGATTGGGGTGGGCAGTGCGCCGAATACGAAATCACCGGCGAAGTGCCCATATGCCTCAGTACGGAGCACGCCTCGTGTAACGAAATCAGAAATTCCGTCGTGGGTGACAGTGTAGACGGTGGCGCCACTCCCAGACGACGACGAAGCCGTGCCGCGCACGTCGATGGCCTCGGTTCCGATGATGATTGGCTGTGCCGGTCCCGTTGGAGAACTGGCGCTCTCCCCAGAGTACGCCGCCGCGCTGTAGGTGGCGATCGCCGTGGCAACAGACGTCAACGACGTCTCCAGCGTAACGCTACCCACCGACGCGTTCCGGTATGAGAGCGGAGCCGTAGCCAACAACCCGCGCCTAGGGGACGCAGAGAGGAACGACCATTGGTCAACCGACGCGACGCCGCCGAGCGTGTCGATACGCTGCCCCGCCGAGTGGGAAACGGTCGTCAAGTCACGGAACCAGCGGGCCTGGGCATTGCTTCCCGTTACCCAACTCGGGAGCGAGTCGCTTAGCCTGTAGTGGTCTTCGATTCGAGCGAGCCCAGAGATTCCCGCGGCGGTCGTGACTGTAACGTCTGCCGGGTCGGCCTGCATCGTCAGCGTCGACGCCGTGCGCGCAACTAGGGTGTAGTACCCATTTGCAACCACCGCGTCGCAGTCCTGCACCCAGATCATCGCACCGTATTCGTCCGCGCTGGGTGGCGTGTCCGCAGTCGTCAGCTTGAACGTCCCGTCCGCGTAGCCTTGCACGACAGAGATGCCCAACGGAGGACCAACTTCACCCCAGCCGTCGATCTCGATTGCGTAAACGCTAGCCATCGTCGCGCATGGTGAACGAGACTTCCCAGATACGCCGCGCCGACTTTGACGAGCAGCGCCCCTCTAGGTCGGTGATCTGTTCCTGGTCGAGCCAGTAGCAAGTGCGATAGACGCCCGCCGCAGTGTAGACGCGGAAGGCTCGCGCGTTGTCGGTGCTCTCTGGCTCCCTCGCGGCTTCCACCATGTTCTCTAGCAGAGAGTTAGGGTCCGACGTGTCGCGCTGAGCAGCGGACGCCTGAGATGTGTTTGCGGCGGCGTCGCTGCGAATGTTGGCGACGAAGACCGACGGCCAGGAGAACGCGCGGTTGGTGAGGGTAGATCCCCACGTCCGCAGCTTGCGCGAACTCCCGTCGATCGTCTCCGTGACCCCTACGTTGGGGTTAACCTCCCACCGCTCGTCGTAGCCTCCGCGGCATGACGGTTGCCAATGGCCGGCGTCGGTAAAGTTCGCCACTTTGGCAATCAAAGAAGTGATGGTGACGGTAGTCGGGTTACCCGAGGGAAATCCGAATTGCTGCGCTGTCGCGTCAGAATCGAACGTCAGAACAACGTTGCTGCCGTGGTTAATCGAGTAACTCGCGCGCGGCGGTGCCGCATCGCCATCCGGCCACGTATAGCTTGCCGAGTAGGCGGAAAACGTCATCCTATCGTTGAGCCGCTCTAGCAGTCGGTCCTGGATGCTGTCAGACTGCGCGATGTCGGACCCGTCCGAACTCCAACCCCAGTAACTAGAGCCGATCTGTGCCGCGAGGTCGATCGTGCCGGACGTGACGCCGTCGTCGTAGTCGACCGTCCCGGTGATCGTCGGCCTCCAGCTAAAGACCGGGTGGGATGGATAGTTCGTCGACATTACGCGCCCCCCTCGATTGCTTCTCCGACCGACTCAAGAACCGCGCGCGAACGAGAGCGGGGCGGCGAGAACGAATCGAACTGCACGTTGTAGATGTTGGTACGTGACGGAGCGGGACCACCACCGCTGCCGCCGCCTTCTTCTGCTCTGCCTCTGCGCGGGCCACCGCCGCCCGTCGCAGCGCCTAGGGCAGCGCCTCCCGCAATAGCTGCCGTACCAGCAGCAAAGAGCGCCGGCGCCGCAGCGGGCGACCCAACGAGCGGAGCAAGCGCGGGGAACACTCCCGCAAGCGCCGCAATTCCAGAGTAGAGCAAGGCGGTTGTTCCGAGATCCACGAGCATCTGTCCGAGCGACTTGCCGAACTCTTTGAGGGCATCGCCATCCTTTCGGAAGAACGCGGCGAGGGACAGCTTCGACAGTGCAGAGGTCAGGCCAGAAAACGCGGATTTCCCAAGGCTCGCGAGTTGTCCGAACTTGCCGGACATATCTTCGGCTGACTTGTCGACGGTTTCGCTCAACTCCAATAGCCGCTTTTCGTAGTCGCGAATCGCGGCGTCCTTTGCCTGGATCGATTCCTCCAGCGCCTTCGATTCCGCCAACTCCGCTTGCGCCGCCCGGAAGTCGCTGAATAGCCGAGCCATCCCCGCGGCGACCTGCTCATTGTGCGCATTCAGTTCGGCGACGGCGCGCGATGCGTTCTTTGCGGCGAGTGAGTATTTGTCGAGCGCCTCAGCGGCTTCACGGGTCGGGTCGGGGTCGGGGTCGGGCGCAAAGTTTTTCGCGTGTCTCTGCGCGCGCGCGATCATGTCGGCCATTTCGCCGAACGATTCGCTAAGCTGACGCGGGCCACGCTCATCGTCCAGCGCGCCAATCGCCCCGTGCATCACCTCCAGATTCCCGACCGTTTCCTGAATCGATTCGATCTGCCCCTGGATCAAGGAGTCATCGATGTTCCGCGCGCGGAAGATGTTGAGGTAGTCAATCGCGGAATCCTTCATCTCGAGCCACGCTTGACGCAGCCCTAAGATGCCCTGAGTAACTCGGATTCCCGCTTGCGCGACGACAACCAGCGCACTGATCATCGCGTCCAGACCTTCCCTGGCGAGTCGGCCAAAGTTCGCGTTTGACTGGCCGGCTCGCATTGCGAAGTCGGTCAGGTTTGCCACCACGTCGCGCATCCGCGGGATTAGGTGGGTCGCCAGTTGATTCGCGAACCCGGTGGCGATGCCCTTCAGCCTCGTCAGGTCGTCGTTCAGTGCCTCCGCTGCGTGCGCTGTCTCCGTCGAGATGACGATGCCCAACTCGTGCGCCTCGCGACGCATCTCAGCAATGCCCTCGGCTCCCTGGTTGAGCAACGGGATCAACGTTGCGCCAGACCGACCGAAGAGTTCCATCGCGCGAGCCGTCTTTAGCGACCCGTCCTCCATCTGCGCGAACTCGTCCGCGATATCCGCGAGAACGTCGTCAACGCTGCGCAGACCGCCCGTGGCCGTCAGGGCCGATACGCCTATCCCGTCGAAGGCATCGACCGCTGTAGAGACGCCCTGCGACGCGTCCAGCATATTGCCCGACAGCCGACGCAGTGCCGCGCTGGCCTCTCCGATGTTGCCACCGGAAAGCTCCATTGCGTGCGAGAGCTCTTGATAAGACTCGATCGTCACGCCGATGCGCGTCGAGTGCTTCGCAATCTCGTCCGCTTGGTCGGCGATGCGCTTGGTCATCACCAACAGGCCGCCAGCCGCCGCCGTAATCGCAGCGCCAGCAACGGCAATGCCAGCACTCAGCCCGCGAAGCCCGCGCGTTAGCTTGTCGGTGGACCGAGCCAACGCATCGCTACGACGCGTCGCAGTGGCTACCGAATTGCTGTTGATGTCGATATCAAGACCGACTGTCGCCTTAGGCATTCGTCAACCTCTGGAACTCGCGAGCAACCCACGCATCGTCCTTCTTCAGCGCATCCGCCTCGCGACGAATGGAGCCCAAGAGACGCGCGCGGTAATCAGCGATCGCGTTGTTGATTTCGAGGACGTCGCGGTAGGTCACAGCGTCCACCCCGTGCAGGTCAATCCAGCCGTCGCGCAACGCCTGCAAGACGTCATAGGCAGAATCCCAACGCTCGAAGCCGCCCAACTCCCGACGAGGGCACGCGCACTGAGCCGTCCCGCAAAGCGGTGGCCTGGACGCGTGCGGCTTTCGTCGACAGTCATCACCTCTTACGTGCTCCCTGGCCCAGACTCGGAGTTTCCCTCCGCACCTTCGCCAATCTCGCCCAGCCCGAACGACACGCCGATCGCCTCGAGTTTCACCGGCAGCGGCAGGAGCCCCACATAGAGTTCGCGCGCTACGTCGTCGAGACCATGCCCGTCGACCGTGATGTTGCAGGAGACGAGCACCGCATCGACGGCGTCGTCCATTGCGATGATGATCGCTTCCTGGTCATCCGTGGCACGAGCTCTGTCGACGCGCGCCGAATGGCGGATCTTCTCCGCAGCAGTCGCGACGCGCACCACTCCTGTGATCTCGTGGCCTTCGTATTCCAGGGCGAACGGTTCCTTGCTTCGTAGTTCCATGCTCCTCCTCCGAGCTTGGGTGTGATTAAGATCCGTGCGTGTAGGTCACGGTGATCGGGCTCGTCGACGTGCCGCGGTTCTGACGCACTGCCTGACCCGTCACGGTGAAGGCTCGCGCCCCGTCCGCGTTGGCTCGCTCGGCGTCGTACTGGATGCGCGGGATCTCGTATTGGATCGTTTGGCCAAGATCGCTGTCTAGCGTCAACGTTAGGTCGATCTCGATAAACCCGCGGCCCGACTTCATCCCCGCCATGATGGTCCCAGCGGTGACATTGCCGCCGCCGTCGTAGTCCGCTTCGTCGGCCATCTCGAAGGTCACGCCGATCGCGCCGTCGTAGAAGACGGGAGAAATCGCGAATCCTTCCGCCGCCGTCGGGTCTTCGATCCGAACGATGTTCGGGGCGAGGTCAATCTCAAGGTTGCGAATCCTCGACGGCGTGATCGTCGTCTCCCCGTCGTCGTCGTGATACTTCACAACGAGGGTCGCGCCCTTCACGACAGCAGGGATGTTCCCTTGGCCCGACGGCTCCGACGCGAACCCTGAGAGGTCCCCATCCGTCACGTCAAGGATCAGACTGTTTTCGACCAGCCCGGTGACTTCCGACGTGTAGAGGACGAGCCCGTTCGTGCCGAGACTGATCTTCGTCGCAAGCACCGCGCCACGGATGCCCGTCCACTCGTCCGCGGAGTTGTTGTCGATCAGGCACTCCATGAGCGACATCGTGCCGGGGTTCTTCGCTTCCCGGTCTTCGTTCGCCCAGCCCGCGACTGCCTTCGTCGACGGGATAAGAGTCGCAGCACTGGCGCTGTAGGCACTGCACTCGAAGCCCGAGGCCATCAGTTGACGGACATGGGTCGGCCAAAGCGTCGCCGCCGCGTTCGCGCGAAGCTCAGTGACGAGTGTGCCACCCATGCCAATCGCGCCCCTGGTCCCCGAAATTGCGCCGGCGTATCCGTCGAGCGCCTCGGAGTTGTCGATCAGCTCCGCATCTGTCGGGAGGAACCGGGATTCAGCGCGCGCCGGCAGTTTGGGAGCGCCCGTATCCGTGCTTGGATCGGTCCACACGAAGGTTCCGTTGACCGCCTCCATGTCACCGACGATGAACCGAACCTTGTCCTGACGAACGTTGCTTGCGTTAGCCATTGCTCACCTTCTTTGCTTTCGCCTTGCTCGGCGGTGTCTTCTTCTTCTTCGGCATCAGGGACGCCACAACGGATGGGGTCGCCCGTAGCCCGTTCGCCAGCAACACGCGGCGGATCTTGGCGGGCGTTAGGGGGCCGGGAATTCGCGCGACGAGTGCCGCCGCTTTTTCCAACGTCGACTTATTCATCGATCGCCTTCTTCGCGGCAGGCTTACGCTTGCGGGCCACCTTCGGCTTCGCTGCCTTTGGTGCGGCATTGGGAGGCTCGACGATTTCCACCGCGCAGCCCGAAAGCCAATGCGCCAAGACCCGCAGGTCTTTCGCTTCGCAGTCGATGCCGAGGCGGACGAGGTTTCGCGCGACCATCTCGCCGCCTTGCATGTTCTGAAGCGCGTGCGTGTAGCGCGCTAACCGCTCGTGGTATTGCTTAGAAGTCATTAGCTGACACTCCAGGTAATCGCCCAGGTGGCGAGGGTTCGGTTTCCGTCCGTTCCGTCGTTCGTGACCACGATGATCCAGCGGTCGCCATCCAGAACGTCGTAGGTGGCTAGTGTGACCGTGACCGCGCTGTCAGTTGTGCCCGATACGGTCGCGCCGTGGCGCTGTAGATAAATGTCCACGGTCGAGCCAGCGCCCCAAGAGAACGCCGGCGCCGTGTCGACGTGAACCGCAGTAGCACCCGCAAGCGCCGCCGTGGTCGTCGTCCAAGTCGTTGCCCGGTTCGCTGTCGCAGTGCCAAGCCCAGAGTCGGCGTCGAGCCCGCTCGTAATGTCCGCAGACTGAACGAAGAGCTCGGGGTTTCCGGGGTCAATCGTCGGGTCTGCGTAGGTCGGCGTATCCGCGAACGTAGCCCGCGCGTATACATCAACCTGAGTCGTCGCGATCATCGTGTAGTGGCGACCGTTGCCCGAATCGAGCGTAGTTACCTGGGCAGACACCGGCGAGACGATATCCACCCGGTAGACGCAGCCAGCGCCTCCGCTTTGGTCGCGCAAGTACTGCTCGAGGATCTCAGCAGCTTCCGCCGCCAGTCCTGACGCAGAACGCGCAGCCGCGCTCGGGTCGCTCTCGTCATACTGAGAGATTCCCGCGACCTCGTACGTATAGACCGCGTCGAGGTTGTAGCCCGTCACGTCGTAGGTGCTTTCGGCGTCCGTGCAGTAAAGGTCAACACGAGGGAACGTGTCGAGTGCCGTCGGGGGCAACGTCGTAGGGTCGAGACCTACCGAGATGCGCAACGCGTCGAGCCTGTCGCTAACGCCAGGGATGGACATCGACGACAGGGACGAGCGCAAGTAGCCATCCCAGACGACGCGCGCCTTGTCCTCTACGTGGCGCTGCAATGTCGCGACTCCGCTCATCGAGGCAACCCCCGGTTCGCTTCCTTCTCCAGCTCACGCAGCACCATCGTTTCCAGGTCACGAACACCGACCGGCGTCCAGCCCATAACGGTCGAGCCGAGGTACTGGATATAGGGCACCTTCCGCTTCGGAACGTTCATGTAGATGCGCGTCCGAGTCACCCGCGGCTTCATCAACCACGGCGTCGTTGCGTGCTCTTTCAGTTTGCCGGTTTCGAAGACGTCGTTTAGCCGGGTCGCCCCTGCCTCCTGCCCAGCCCATCGCCCACCGCTGGCGCCGCCGTTACTCGCCCAGTTCTGAGCGTTGTTGCGTGCAACGATCTCGCGGATCTTCTTCATCGTCTCAGCGTTGTAGCCAAGCCGACGAGAGAGCGTCGCCGCCCCCTTGAAGCCACGCGCAGCACGGCGGATGTCCGCGCGGTACTGAGCAGGTGTGCGAGAGCGTGCCATCTACAGAGAACCCCCGCCGACGATACGACCGGCACCCGTCAGGTCCCAAGTGTCCTGGCCGTTGGCGTTGCCCGTCCTCTCATGCCACTGGTCGACAGTCTCGACGAGGTCAGAAGACGCCGTTGAGTCCACCGTCTGCGGCGCGAGCTCTAGACGCTTCCAATCCGCGTCAGCCTGCCGTCGCCACGCCTCAGACTCTTCACCACGCCCACGGGCGCGCATGAGAGCCGCGACAGCACGATAAATCAGAATGCCCTTGAACACGCCGTAGGCATCATCGGACGAGGTCATCCCGTCCGTGCTGATCCCTCGCGTCTTCGCCATTCCCCGAATCGACTCCGCCTCGTCCGCGATGATGTCAGTAACATCGGTCGTGGACGGAGACGAAGCCGCGGAGATTGTCAGATCCGCCACACGCCCGGCGAGCGTCGCAGCGGTGACGCCGAACGTGTTAGCAGCAGCCATCAGACGGTGATGGTGATCTCGTTGCCGAGGTTAGAGTCGACCGTCTTGATCTGGTACTCGGCCTCGATCATGTACGCGTCACCCGGCTTGAACGGCGGGGCGAGACGGCCAGTGATGACCTTGATCAGCTCCTGGTATGGGCTGAAGATCTTGAGGCACGAGGGACGACGGCCCGGTGCGGCGTGACCGCAGAAGCCCTTGAGGTTGAACTGCCACGCCTGCGAGCCAGTCTCATCCTCGTACGACTCGTCGATGAGAACCGGCGTGATGCCAGCCTCGGCGAGAACCGCGCGAAGGGCCGGAGCCACCTCGAGACGACCGGAGCGGTAGTACTCGCCGTCCGCGATGCCCTTGGTCGGGTATGCGGTGCCGAGGTTACGCGCAGCCTCTCGAACCTGATCGAGCGCGAGGAGCGCCTTGTAGACCGTCGGACCGAAGGCGAATACGTTTGGACGGTAGCGCGGGCCAGTGGCAAGCGCGACGGTGTCCGAGTACGTGCGGAAGTAGTCGACGAGGTCGAGCGACGAAGTACCGAGCGCAAGCGTGGTGCCGTATGCGCTGAGAGCGTCGATCGCCGTGTGGAGCTGGTTGTACAGGAACCCGCCCATTGCGTCGGACACGTAGTCCAGCGCCTCGGTCTGAGCGTTCAGGTCCGAGTTGCCAGCCATCAACGCTTCGCGCGTCCGGTCGTCGACGTAGACCCAATCCGTTGCGTACTGCTCCATCGCGATCGCGACTTCGCTGTAGTTGATCGGCTGGACGCCACGAGTCGCGCCGCCTGCCGACGTCTTGCCGACGTTGCCGCGCTTTTCGCTGTAGCCGAACCGAGTGTCGCGAACCTGATACGTGCCGTTGCTGGAACGGTGCGTGTTGAGCGGTGCGACCTGGAAGAATGGAGCAAGCGTGCCTTGCCCAGACGTGTACGCCTTGAAGAGTCCTGGGAGGATCTCGCTGAGCGCTTCGCCGTGATCGAATGAACCCATGGTGAGCCTCCTTAGCTGGCGTCGTAGAGGTTAACGAACGGCATTTGAACCCGAACGCGACACATGTTGTCGCCGGACGCGCCCTCGTTTGCCGTGTTTTGAACTGCGGTGCCGATGATCCACTCGGCGCCAAGATTGGCGTAGTCGGCGGGGAGCGCGGAAGCATTCGCCTCGGCGCCCTTGCCCGCTGCGGTAGCGTCAGCGATTCGGATGAGTTCGCCCGCGCTCGGGGTATTGCTCGTCTCGATTACGACGTTGACGACACCGCCAGTCACGACGACCGGGACATCCCCGCTCGCGCAGTCGTGCATCACGACGCCCAGCGGGAGCGTGGTCGGCGTGTCTGCGTGAATGATGGTGCCGCTCGACATAGCCACGATGTGACCCGCCGTCAGCGCCTCGCCTGCGGCCTGATTGCCGCCCCAGTATTGAAGCTGCTCGCTCATCGCTTACGCTCCTTTGTAGTTTTGGGCTGCTTTGACCGCGTTCGCGCGATCGAAACCCTGGTTGCGGAAATGCAGGACGCGCGCGCCGAACTCGGCGGGGACGTCGGGGACAGTCGGGGTGGTCGCCTTGGTGCCGCGCAAGCCGGCCTTGACGGCCTTCGCTCGCTCCATGCGGTCGAGACGATCGTTGATGTCGTCGAGGCGCTTCAGCACCGAAGCGGCGACCATTTCGGCCTCCTCCTCGTCCTCGTGCTCTCCGTACATTGCGGCGACGTCCTCACCCTCTTCGGGCGACTTGTCAGCGGCTTCGACCGGCTCAGCCTCTTCGGCGTCCTCGGCCTCTTCTTCGGCGACGTCCTCGACCTTGACGAGTGCGCGGATACCTTCCGCAAAGTCCTCGTTAGCGAGAAGCGCCGTCATGATCTCTTCGATGGTCATGCTTGGCTCGGCTTGGGGTGACTGCGCGGAAACCTTCATTGTTGCCGCAATCGGAAACAATCCGTATTCGATTGTTTCTAATTCGGAAACAGGGCTTTGCGCAAGGGAAAACTGCGGGGTGGACGTGAACGAGCATTCAACGATGCGCGCGGTAGTCGGTCGACCGTCCGCGCCAACGCTGCCGAACTGCCAGAACGCCGAGACGAAATCGCGACCGTATCGAGCATCGACACCCTCGGCCCAAAGGTCGACGACCAGCCAGATCCCGGCGTCGTCGAGTTCGGGCTCGCGGACCTTTCCGACCGCGCGCGACGAGTACTCGAGCCCCTCGCCGTGGTCGACAAGCTGCGGAATGTACGTCTCGCCTCGCTGGACGATATCCGCCGCAATGCCGTCGAAGTACCCCGGAACAAGGTCGGGGCCACCGACAACGATCGTGTCCCCCGTCGCCGTGATGAACTCCGTCTCATCCATTCCAAGGATGTGAACGCGGACCGTCTCGACGATCTCTCGCTCGGCAGCACTGATTCCGGCCATCGCTGCGACGTCAGTCATCGGAAACCCCCAGTTGCGAGCGGAGCCAGTCGTTCGTGTCGTCGGTGGCGAAGCCTGGGAGTTCCGCGGCGAGCTTCGCGACGAGCTCCAGGTGTGCGCGGCTCTTCTTCTCGTTGCCGTCCGCGTCCCACTTGATGACGATCTCGGGCGCGAGGTCGGGGTGCTCCCCCTCCATCTCTGTAAGCGTCCGCATAAGCGTGCCGCAGATGTGATGGTCGCCGCTCACCGTCTTCATGTAGAGGTCTAGATGGCCTTTCAGCGCCCGCATGTCAGCGTCTTGCACGACCTCACCGAGAGATCGCGAACCAACGCCACGCATCCCCAGGTTGTTTAGTGCCGAGTGAGCCGCCGCCTGCTTTCGCTCCGCCTGGAATTGCGCCAGCGGGCCGAATTGCTGCATTGCGGGAGTCTGCGACGCGAGGATGTCAGGCTTAATCTTGCCCGCGAAGTAGGCGATGTCGCTCTTGCCTTTGAGCAAGTTGCTCATCTGCTTCATCGCGTTGGTTTTGTCCGCGTCGGTCAACGGGCGACCTGCAAAGTCAGCATCCGTCAGATACGGAAAGCCCATCGAGTAGCGGATGGATTGAAGCAGCGCCGAGTAGAGCTGCAACGTCGTTTCCGAGGTCGCGAGCATACACCGGATCGCCGATTGCCCGCGGTACTCTCCCGGCTCAGGGTTGCGCGCAATGTACGACAGCTTCGACGCGTCGATCGTCGTCTCGCCCACTCGGGTCCGCGCCTGGATGCCCGTGAAGCCCCGCCCCGTCTCGTCGGGATTGAACGCGCGAATTAGC
>Ga0255781_10002168_pt1 | contig 15792 bp, 15 predicted proteins | sample 101ome_21_FD_179979 | JGI IMG/M metagenome (GOLD analysis project Ga0255781, IMG submission 179979) | Coastal salt marsh microbial communities from the Groves Creek Marsh, Skidaway Island, Georgia - 101413BT metaG (version 2) | ecosystem: Environmental > Aquatic > Marine > Intertidal zone >...
CGTACAGGTTATCGTACTTTCAGTACGATAACCTGTACGCTAAGATTTGCGATGAGGACAACGGGCGAAGCCTGTGGGAAATGTACTGGCAAAATCCCGTCACGGGTGAGGCTGAAGCCTTCATCGCTAAGGACAAAGTGACCAACGGGCGAAAGATGCGAGGTACCTACTGTCCCGAACACCTTCACCTGTATCACCTGTTGTGCAAGTGGGAAGCGGAGGAAGAAAAGGTGCGAGAAGCCAACCCTCGCCGTCTTCGTGACCAAGTGAAGCGTGGTGTGAGCGTGGTGACCGTCCCCGTGGCCTCCATCGCCAAGAAAGACCCCACGCCACCCATGCTTGAGAAGTACGAGCCGTTCTTTGATGAATTGATGCGTGATTCAAAGAAAACCAACGGTATCAACATCATTCACTACCAAAACCCAGTGAGCAAGCAAAACGATGTGACCATGGTGGTGTTTGACCTGCGCATTTTTGAGCATGAACTGGCCATGATGAATCAACCAACACAAGCATTTCAAAATATGATGAGCAATCAAAACGCTCTTGAACAAGAAACGCTTGGAGTGGGTGAGTGACATGCTTGGATTGGGCAATAATAATCAAGCACCGATGAACAATGGTGCGCTCAATTTGGGCGTTTCGGGCAACCAGCAACCATGGCCAGCCAACCAACAACAGAATCCTTTCGCTCAAACTTCTCAATCTCCGTTCATGAATGGTATGACGGGCGGTGCGGCGGCACAGTGGGGCCAGCAACCTATGGCTCCGCCCAGTGAGATTGAAATGCAAATCATGTTGCTTCGTGGTATTGTCCCTATGGACCGATTCATCGCCAGCCAGCAAATGGCTACGCTGATTCAAATGCTCAACAACCTTGTGAGTTTTAGCGTGCTTGAGGTCATGAAGAACGCCGTGTTCGTTGAAGATGGCGATGGCAACCTCAAAATGGACATCACCAAACTACCACCCCACCTCCAAACGATGAGTGCTGAGAACATCAAGGCTGAGTTCAACACGCTCCAAAGCGGTGCCCAGCAAAACATCACACTCGCTGAGCAAGGTCAATCGCAAATTGCCACTTACACCCAACAGAACATGATGAGCGGTGCACTTTCGGCGGCGTTGGCTGATGAAGGTATGATGGAAAAGATGGGCAGTGGTGTTGGTAGTGTTGCACGAGGTATGTTGGGGTTGAGATGATGGAGAAGCAATACATCAGTAATTCGTTTGCCGCTACCACGCTTGATGTGCTCAACCCACATCGTAGCGTTATCGTTGACATGATTATGGTGCAAATCCTCTCGGCCATCATCACACTGAGTCTTTTGTTGCTCATGAAAGGCGGAGAAATCGGTTCAACCAACGCATCGTACCTGCTGGTCGGACTATTCGGCACGGTCATCTTCTTGAGTGCGGTTTATTCCCGCATCACTCGCTGACGGCCATTTTCCGATGGGACACTCCGAAGACAAGAGTGCCGCTTTTGTTTTGATGTAACAACCACATTGACGGCAACGGTTTTCCTCCCTAAACGGGCAATTGCGACATATGCGTTCACGCTCTTCACGCAATATGGGTGGTGCTTCTCGTCCCAGTGCCAAGTCCTTAACGGCGTTGGTGAGGCTACGAATTGTGTCGTAACTGAGGGGAACCTTGCCGACCCTCGGCCTCCTTCTCATGAGTTCATTTTATTCGCAATCGTTTTTAATCACTGCTTCTTAACACCGCTATGGCGGGGGAGCGTGTAACGAAGCGTTCCTGCGCCTTTTGTACCAGCGAAGAGCGAGATACCTTGGAGGAACAGATGCTTCAAGGTTTCATTTCCGCTCGTCAACTGGACAAGGACATGGGTTGGCGAACCAACACTTCCGACCGCCATTTCCGTAACCACATGGGTGACTACCACATGGCGGCAAACACCGATTGTGCCCTGTGCACCACACCAATGCGAGCCGAGTACGAACGGGTATTCTATGAGGACGGTAGCGTGAGTGAGCAAATCGCTCAAGACTTGGGCATCTCGGTGGACAATGTGTTCCACCACATGAAGCACCACTTCCAGCCCCTTGTGCAAAAATCAGCCGCCATTGAAGTCGCACTTACGGCTGGACATGAAATCGCACTCCTTCGCTCAAACGCTGAGAAATTGAATCACAAACTCAGTGAGTTGCTGGACGAGGGCACGGTGCATGAGGACGGTTTTGTTCGTGACGCCGTTGCTCTTCACAAGGAAGTCCGTGAAACTGTCAAGGACTTATTGCGTTTCCAAGACCAGTGGGGTGCCAAGAGCGACGGCCAGCAGGTCAACCAAACATTCAACATCTTGCAAGTGGAGTTGGGTAAGGAAAGCCCCGACACATGGATGCGGATTAAGAAGCAATTGCAAGAAAACATGGGGGTGGAATGATGGTTATGGGTCGTGGTTCCGATACTCGCATGTACTCGCCTCGTAGCGAGTCGGACAAAATGTATTCTTCGGCCAACGAGGACGAAGATAAGTACAGTCCGTCCGACCCGGAGTACAACGAGCAAAAGCGTGAGGAAAAAAAGCGCAAGGTTGAGGAAAAGAAGGCCAAGCGTGACAAAATCAAGCACATCAAGATTCGTGCTACGCAAGGCTTAGATGGTGAAGAGTCACCATCCCCGTTGGATGATGGGAACAAGCGTGATGATGAGCGTGAAATTGGTTTGGCTGGTGGTCCTGCTGGAAGTCGGGGTACACTGCTTGACCTCGCTACTGGAGCGAAGAGCGGCACAGGCTCAGCCATGAGTCCCGGCCTTCCTATTGCGATGAGTGAGCCGATGGAAGGTGCTTGGAGTACACTGTTGAAGGCTTCTCTTGAAGATTTGATTCAAGAGCGGGATAGACTCTTACAATCGGGACTCAAGCAAGAGGCAAAGCAATTTGACCATGTGATTCAACAAATGATGCGCCCCGACCGTCAAGAACAACAAATGTTACAACGCCTTGGTATTCCTACTGCTAAACTCATCATGCCGGAACTTGAAGGTCAAGAGTTGGAAAATGTTGGACGAGAAATGATGTATGAGGGTAAGCAAAATCCCGATTACATTGAAATGCAACGAAGGATGGGTGAATATGACCCACGAATGAAGCAACAATTCATGCAAAATGTGAGTCGTATGGCTCGTCGCATGCCCCAAATTGATGATGCACGCCAGCAAGCACAACAAAGCCTGCGAGAATTGCAAATGAAGGACCCAAGTAGTTACTTTGCTGATGAAGAAATCATGGCCAGTGAGCCGATGGAGGATGCTTGGTCGTCCTTGCTCAAGCGGGAAACGCCACGCACCATCGCAGGGCGACGACGCCGTGAAGCACGCCAACAGTTCCGTCCATCCACTGGACAGTTCAAGACGCCACCCGGTGGTATGAGTGGTGGGGCTGGTGCTACGATGCGCCGATTCAAAGCACAAATGCGTGGTATCAAAAGCGGCAAAAAGACAGGGCTGATGAAGCCACACCTGTCGGTTGAGATGAGTCACCGTGGTATTCAAACCAAGCAACCACTGTCCAAAGACCCGCAGAAGTACACGCAGTACAAAGGGCAATCCGAGGCTCGCAAAATTTTGGGCAATGTTCGCACACCGTTTTCTCCACACGCGCGGTACGGTGCTCGCTCCAACTATGCTGGCCCTACGGGTGCTGGACGCATTGGTGGATTGATGCCCGGACAGCGTGGACAAATGGCTCGTCCGGCACTTCGTCGTATGCGAGTGCGCCGACCTCGTATGCCCCGTATGAGTGCACCTATGCCGCCTACACCGCCCATGATGCCGCAGATGCAATCCAGCGTTCCTGCTATGCCTGCTCAACCATCAACCATCATGATGAGTGAAGAGCAGTATCGCAGTGAGTTGTTGAAATCACGCAACACGCTCCACCGTATTGAGTTGCTTAATCTCATGCGTCGGCTTATTCAAGCCAAAGAGCGTGAGGCGAAACTGAAGAAATCCGAAGGCATCAAACCAAACAGTGGGCATTTGCCTGCTCATCCTGCGGGTGTTGAGCCGAGTGATGACGAAGACCCGGACGGACCAACTGAGAATCTTGAAACTGACGCCAAAACCTTCGGTCTTGACCCAGTGGGCATCCTCAATAGCCGAAGGGGGCACATGTGATGATTCGCATTCGCCACCCCATCAAGAAGGCGTGGAGTCTTGTAGGACACGGCCCAGCAGGAGCGCAAATTTTCCGAAACCCCCCCATTGAGGCTTTTCGCCCCGAACATCAAGCAGACCTTCCCGCTCACGCTCACGATGGAGCGGGAAATGTTCTTCCCGGTGAGTGGGGTAAAGGTGAGCACGGTCAAATGACCTACCGCACTGGACTGGGAGATTTTCACCACCCGATTGACGCAGTAGCGCATCGCTTGGGTGACTTCTTGCGTGCACGGGGTTTCAACATCCCCCCATCCGAACTTATCAACGCCGCTATCAATGAGTTCAACGACACACACACCCACGGTGATGCTCACGAACTGGCTCCTTTTGAATCAAAGGAGTGGCGTAAGATTCGTGCGGCTGATGTGCCTCCCGGTGATGCTACACGAGAAATGACCAATCGGCCAACAAGAACGCAAGGTGGTACGAAAATTACGATGCTCACCAACAAGAATCACATGAATACCCCCGTTGGAAAGTTCGTTGAGGGTGGCTATATTCCTTTTCATCGTAATTTGATTCACCAGTTGGAAGACTTGGGCATTCCTCACGAAGAAATCAAACAGGGTCTTGCATTTCTCAAGTACCCGTGGATGCAACCTCACTTACTTGCTCCAAAGGGTTACCTTGTTTCACACCAAAAGCAACACGGCTCCGACATTGATGAGTCCATGATGGGTCGTGCACCCGAAGGGTACTTTGGTGACACCGAAGCCGTTCACACTTGGGAAGTCCTACATCATCTCCCCGACGCTTTCTTTTATCCTAATGTAAAAGAGAACATGCAGAAGAAAGGAAAGCAACCTACGGGCCTGTACAAAGCCGCTCACGCTATGATTGACCAAGCGTTGCAACAAGGCATTGAGCACATTCCCAATGTGAATGTCACCGTCAATACCGGAACCCTTGGTGCACCGCAAATGATTAACCGACCCCTTCACGAAATTCTTCAAACGCCCGATTTGCGTGAGGCACTTGTCAAAGACATGGCGCATGTGCCCGCCATGATGTTCTTGTTTGGCCGTAGCGGTCAAGGAGATTTCAAGCGACTGTATGACCATATGATGGAAAAGTACGGTGCTTCCGAAGATGCTCTTTCCGCTCAAGAACAGGCTAAGTATCTTTCAGCGGGTAGTAAGGGTGGAAAAGGCATGCACGAATCCGCTAAGCGTATATTTGCTCTCGCTCGTGCATCGGGCGAAGGAAGTAAAGATGGCCGTAGCCGCTTCGGAGAGCATGGTATTTCTGCCGATGAACTACAGGCCATGGGAATGTACCACAGTGACGCTCTCATGGGTCAAGTTGACCGCTTCCGCTCCGTGCTTGAAGCACTGGCTGACCATCAAGCCAGTGCACGAGGGCATGAGGTGAAGCGTGGTATTGGTGACATCCCTACCACTGTTCGTCCGGGTATGTCCATTGGTGGCTACCCCGAATTGGATGCTCAAACAGGCGAATACTCTATGCCTCCACTTGACCCTCACATGGACGCTTATTTCCATGAGATTCACGAGTTTGCTCCAACCGAAGCATTTGACCCCACCCTTACACAGTCGCCCGAACCACAGGTACCTTCTCCACCTGTTGTTCAACCCGCTCCATCTCCGGCGGGGCCTTCTCCGGCGGTTCGGGCGACACCTTCTTCCTATCCTCATACACCGCGAGAGCAGTATCAGCAATTGCGACCTCAAATTGGGCAACTTAACCCCATGCAGTTCCGACAACTGCTTGAGCAATCGGGTCGTCGCAGGCCCATGCCGATGAGTGATGCACCTCTTTCTCCCATGGAAGCGGCGGCTCAACGCCTTATGGCAGACCCACAACAAAATCTTCTCAGTGAATACTACAAGTCCATGGACCGTGCCATGGATGATGTCATGCGAATTGTAAAAGGTGGGCGACGATGAGTAAGAAAGTGTTGATTCGCAAACAGGCTGGCGGTGGCCTACAATATCAAGTGACACAAGAAGGGTCAAAGCCAAGAACCCCCCTTATGCAAAACTTAGCCGCTGTTCGTGGTGGAGCAAGAGGGCTTGTGACTGACCCAAATACCAACAATGTTCGTCAAGGTTTTATTCCCGGTGCAGAACTTGGTGCCGCTAAGCCCACAGGTATGCAACGACTTGCGGCTGGTGCCAACATCGCTGGTACTGGCCTTGCCGCCGCTTTGACGGGTCTTCAAACGGCATACGGCTTACAAGGAGGCAATCTTGGTGCGCTGGCTTCTGCCAAAGACCAATTTCGTGCAAATGTTGGTGGCTTAACTGGTGGTAGTCCTACCGAGGCACAGCAAGCCCAAAACATGGCTACAGAAGCGTTTGAGCGGCAACAACAACAAATGGCTAATGATGCTATGATGCAACAGGCCACGCCAGCACCAACAAACCAAAGCGGCCCTACAGGGGGCCGATTACCGGGTCAACAAGGCCCAACGCTTGGTGAACTTCCAACAGCACAACCGGCACCAGCGGGCTTACCAGCACCTCCTGTCCCGGCACAAACAACACCTGCACCAACGCAACCCGGTCAAACAAACTTGACGCAGTTTTCACAAACAGCACCAACACCAGCGCAAGATGACACCAACACTTTGGCATCTGTGGTTGGAAAAGTGAGTGTTCCGGCGAGTGAAACTACCACATCAGCACCAGCAAGTGGGGCGCAAGATGTAATGCCAAACCCACAGGGCTTTGCATCAAGTGACCCGAACAGAAGTGTGAATAGGTCATTGGCCGCTTATTATCCCCCACCTCTTCCCGACCATCCTGCGCCGGGACATGAGGCAAGTACGACCCCTCAACTTTCACCTGCCGGTAAACCGTTTGTGGGTACCGGGGGGCCTGCACCGACAGCAGAACAGTTAGGACAACAATCACAAGTGTCATATCGGTACGACCCGAATATGCAACCGGGTTTTGCAGGCATTACTGGTACACCCGGAAATGTCAACCCTCAACCTCAGCAAGACCCCGGAGTTGACTATCAAAACTTGATAATTGATGGCATTCGTTTCGGCTCACAAAGTGCATTTGATTTGGCTCTTCAAAGAAGGAAGAATGCCTCTTTTGCTATACAAGTGCTTGACGAGTTTGGTGATATGCTTCACAAGGCCGACCCACATGTAGCGGGTCTGCTTGCTTTCCGAGTGTTCATGGACAAAGTGATGAAGGAGTGATACCATGAGCGACATGGAAGAATTTATTCACGACATGGACAGGAAGATGTCTGCCAAGTCGTTTGAGTATTTCTTCAAGGAAATCTTGGGCTTTGACTACTCCAACCACCACAGGTCGTGGGACGAAGGATTGGCAAAGAACCGTTACTACTGCGTGAAGGCATCTCGTGACCACGGTAAGTCCGTGTTCTTCATGTCCTACGCTCTTTGGATTGCCGCCTTTCAGCCCGGTAAGCACATCATGATTTTCTCTCACTCGTTGGAACAGACGCTTGAACACATGCGTTTCATCCGTCAAAACATTGAGAACACGCCTTCCATTCGCTACCTCATTCCCGAAGGTCGGCCATGGCGCAAGACCTACTTTGAGTTCAGCAACGGTAGCCGTATCATGGCCAAGTCGGTTGGCGGTGGTACTCGTGGTTTCCACCCAAATGTTGTGTTGTGTGACGACATCCTGTGGGGTACAACGGGTACCGAACTTCAGCGTGCCGCTGACTGGTTTTACGGTGTCTTACTTCCTGTTCTTCACCACACAGGCCGTCTTATGATGGTGGGTACACCGTTTTCGTACAACGACCTGTATTCCCAATTGGAGCAGACCGAAACCTTCCAAGTGGAAACATACCCCGCCATCAACAAAGAAGGCGAAGCACTTTGGCCGGAGCGATGGGACTTGGATTCGCTTAATGACCGGCGTATGACAATGCCTGCTATTCAGTTTTCTCGTGAGTATTTGTGCGAGCCAATTCACGATGTAGCCAGTATGTTCCCTCACGACATATTGGAAAAAGCACGCAATCCCAATCTTGTCTTGCTTGACCGGGCTGACATGGACTACAATGAAGATGGCGAGGCTATTGGTGTGTTTGGCCAGCATTTTATCGGCTGGGACACGGCTATCGCATCCGACAAGAACGCTGACTTCACAGCCATGACGGTCTTGCGTATGCCACCCGATGAAGATGTCAAACAAATCGTCGGCTCGGTACACGAGCGTGGTATGAGTGGTTTAGCGCAGAAGAATCAAATCATGCTTCTTAACAATCGCTTCCAACCCGACCTCATTGAATTGGAAGGTAACAACTTCCAGCGTATGTTCCAAGCCGAGTTGCTGGAAATGAGGCAAGACATTCCCATCAAAACTTTCATCACGACCCGCACACGCAAGGAGAGCCTGTTCATGTCCCTCTTGATGGCGTTTGAGCAGGGTAAGATACAGACACCGTATGGGGACAAGCGTAGCCGTGAGTTTACACACAAATTAGAAACCGAATTGAATCGTTTCGGTATGCAAAAGAACGGCAAGTTGGAGAGCGTGGGTACGCACGACGACTTGGCCATGTCGCTCGCATTGGCAAATTGGGCAACCAAGGAGTTCAAAGGCTCCGTTGTCCTGCTTGATGATGTCCTACCGGGCTTTGATGAGTGGATTCGTGGAAAACCCCACCGTTCACAAAACAACAATCCTGCTGATGGGTGGATGATACCGTGATTTTTCCGTTTGATGACTGGGGGTTTTGAAAATGAACGGTTGCGAATGTGGGCACTGCGTTGGAATGGGTACCGCTTGGGATGCCCTCCAAAAGAAACTGTGTCCCGAAGGTAAAGCCGCCGCTAAGAAGAAATTCAAGGTGTACCCTTCAGCATACGCTAACGGCTGGGCGGTACAATACTGCCGAGGTAAGTTCCGGGGTAAAAAGGGGAAGAAGAAATGATGAATTTTGATTATGTCATGGCTTTTCTCAAAGCAAAGCGTGATGCTCCTAATTACCGTGAGGCTACGGATAAGGAGATGAAGGCAAAGAAAAACTGTGGCACATGCAAAGCATGGGACTCTAAAACAGGTTACTGCAAGTGGTATGATTTTACCTGCAAAGCAGACCACATTTGTGATGCGTGGGTGAGGAAAGAATGACACCAATGGATGAAGCATGGCTTGTTCTCAAATATGAAGGTGGACACTTTACTCAGCGTCCTCCAATAGAGGGTGGCGAAAAGCGATTCGCAGATTATGAGCGAGGTTTGGATAGAGGCGCACCATTTTCCGGTCATGTGGGGGATAATTACTACAATGCTTTGTTTCAACAGGAAGAAGTAGCCGCTCTTAACGAGGCTATACGCCAAGAATTACAACAACAGATGAGGGCAAAGGATAACTGGACTTCTTCCAATTACATGCCCGACGCAAGCCCTATGATGCAGATGCGTGACCATAATTTCCCAAAAGCAGGGGAACAAAGTCCACCAAGAAGTTTTGAAGGCAATTTCGTGATGCGTCCTTACAGGGGGCCGGATAATTACAAGGGAAGACTTCCAATTAAAATTCCAGTAGTTCGTTCACGAGCCTTTCCCGAATACACGATGAACATGTCCAACTTTGACCCGGACGGAGGTGAATTTATTGGATGACCGTTGCACCTGTCACGATGTTCTCATTGTGAAGAACTTGAACCGATGGTTCAAGGAAAAGTGGGTGGATGTTTCTCGCAAGGACAAGGACGGTAAGCATCCACCTTGTGGTCGTTCTAAGGCGAAGACTTCCAGCAAAGGCTACCCGAAGTGTCGCCCCTCCGTCAAAGTGTCAAGTAAAACTCCCAAGACCAGCGGCTCCATGAGCGAAGGGCAGAAGCGTGCGGCTACCAAGCGCAAGCGAGCCAAGAAGCAGGGCGTGGGTGGCAAACCAACGGTGGTGAAAGCGATGAAAGATGAAAAGAAAGGCAAGAAAGGCATGGTCATGGTGATTGCGGTTACAGCCAAGCCGAAGAAAGTCGGCGTTAAAAAGAAGAAGGACTAAAAGAGTGGTCAATCCAGTGGTCATTATGTGGGGGAGCATGTTCATAGGCGACGAGTACGATGTACCGTTGAGTGTCGCTGATGATTTCTCCAATACGGTGTTGAAGAGTTTAGCACAACACCCACATTTTCAACCACAAGAGGTGCCGCTCACCACACTCAATTCACTTGCAAAGCATGATGAGGTCAAACCACAGTTCGCTATGAACGGTGACGGATGGTTTGAGAGCAAATACGGAACGGACGCCAACACCATCATCCGTATGTGTCGCAAGATGCGCCGTCACGACAAATCGTTTCGGGATGAATATGATGGCATCATCAAAGACATTCGCCGTGTCAAGGCCATGGAAGTTGACGCTACCATCAAGTCACTTAGTTGGGCTGATGGTTTGGAGGATGTAATACGCAACATCGGCCTTGATGACCGCTCACTCAAAGCGTTGCGCAAGTTCGGAGATTCACGAAGTACGAGCCTGCAAAAAGCGTGTCAACAATTCCTCAAGGCGATGACGGTACTCCAGCATCTCAACGATAAGTCGGACTGGGACACCGAAGACCAGCAAAACTGGGTTGATGCTAACGAGATGAAGAAAGACGCCCAAAAGATGTGGAAAAACACACTGCATCAAATTGATGGGCTAAAGAAAACCGATGCTTCTGCCCTTGAGTTCGCATCCGACCTGCTTGAGAAGGAAGGAGCGTTGGGTAGCCGTGAAATCGTGCGAAGAGGGTACGGTGTCCTCAACAAATCCATGACACCGGGGCGACTCAGTGCGCTACTCAAGATGTACGGCGAAGAAGTGGATGTGTACAAGGGTAGTGCACGCCAAACCTTCGTGAAGAAGGGTACCAACGGTTTCATCATCAAAGATATGTGGGCATATACCGCCGGTTTCGTTGACGCTGACGGTAGCATCTTTATTTCCGAGCGCGGTGACCCCCGTGTGACCATCGTGGCCAGCGGTGACAATGGACGCCTGCATTGTGAAGAATTGCAGAAAGCCATTGGGTGCGGGCGGTTGGTTTCCGACCAAAAGTTGGCTAAAAACACCATCAAACCCGTCCACCGACTCATTTTCTCTTCAAAGAATGACATTCGTGAAATCCTCAAAGGGGTGCTACCGCACCTCAAACTCAAGTCGCTACAGGCCAAAGCAGTGTTGAATTACATTGAAGAAAAGGACTCCATGCGAAAGACTGAGTTGTACCAATTGGTGACCTACAACAATTGGAAAGAGCATAAAAACAAAGCCGCTTCTCTTCTTGATAAGTGGGGCTTGAATGCTGACACGATAGGCGGATTTGCGGAGGGCTTGTGATGGCAGAAGAACAGGGCAGGATTTCTCGTTTCCTTTCGGCGTTGGGCACGCCTTTCCGCCGTAAGGAATCCCCAACGCCCACCATGCCGTTGTGGACCAGCGGCATTCAAGAGCCGGTGATGGCTCAAGGTATTACCATTCCAGCACTGTACGCCGTGAGCAACGAATCACTAATTTTGCGCACCGTTCTTGCGAAGTTGCGCCAAGAGATGTTCCGTCGTGGTTACTATTGGGAAAAGAAGTTCGCACGCAAATGTACGGTTTGTGATGAAGAATACCAAAGCGAAGTGGAAGCCTGTAGTGAATGTGGTGGCTCGGTGAGGAAGCCGGACATTGATGAGTTGACTTACGCTAAGTGGCTTCTCAAGCAAGAAAACTCCATGGAACAATCGTTCATCAATGTGCTCAACGAAGTGGAGGCTGACCTCAACATCGTTGATGACGCTTTCATGATTTTAGTGAAGGAGTATTTCGTTGACCCCAAGAGCAAGGAAGTGGCGTTTTACCGTGTGAAGGAAATCATGCGTGGCGACCCCATCTTCATGCGCATCGTTGCTGACAAGCGTGGTGTTCGTGGCGGGCGGTACAAGATTTGCCTCATTCACCGTGATGAGGTCAAAACGCACGCTGAGGATGATACCTGTGAGCAGTGCGGTGCTGACCTTCACGATGTACATTATGTCAACATGGCGGGCAGTGGTAAGACGCAATACTTCGTTGAGGGTGAAGTTCTCCATGTAAGCAAATACAAGCCGTCCAAACTGTACGGTCGTTCTCCTGTCAACACCATGTGGCGTCAAGCCATGACATTGACGGCCATGGACAATTACATTTACACCGCTTACCAAAAGCGACGGATGCCCAAAGGTATCGTGTCGGTGACAACGGATAACTTGGAGTCCATGAAGTCGTTTTGGAAGGCCGTGGATGAAAAGATGGAGCGTGACCCTCACTATGTACCCAAGGTCGGTATTGAGTCGTCCAGCGGTCGTGGCGGTGTGAACTGGATTAAATTCATGGACACGCTGGAAGAGATGCAATACATCGCCGTGCGTGATGAGATTCGCAACCGTATCGCCGCTTTCTATGGCGTTTCATCGGTGTTCATGGTGGACAGTGGAAAGTCCGGTGGCCTCAACAACGAGGGTATGCAAATTCTTGTGACCAATCGCGCTGTTGAGTTTGGACAAAAAGTGTACACTGAGGTTTTGTTCCCACGCTTGTTGAAGCAGATGAGCATCAACGATTGGAAACTCACGCTTTACCCCAACGAGGAAGAGGATGAAATCACTCGCCTGCGTCGTGACGAGCAAGAACTCAATGTTGCTCAGCGCATGGCACAACTCGGCTTCATGCCCGAACTCATTGAGGACACCGCGAACCGGGACATTCGCTTCACCTACAAGCGACCACCGCCCCCTCAACCTCAGCAGGGTGCACCTCCACCGGGTGGAGCACCACCGCCGGGTATGCCACCCGGTATGCCACCAATGGGTGGGGGGATGCCACCAATGCAGGGTGCTGGTCCTCAAATGCCGCCACAGTTGGCTCAACAAATCATGCCACCGCCTCAACCCGGTGGTCAAGGCGCAGGAATACGCAATCGTGGCCCAGCCGCACCGCAACGCCGTGGTAGCATGGGTAGCGGAGCACCTTTCTCCAATGTACAGCAACGAGGGCCACCTCCCTCTATGCAACAGAATTTGAGTAACGCGCTACTGGATGCCCGACGCCCCCGTGGGCAGTAACCCTCTTAAACACGAATGACATGAGAAACACATTAGCAGGGATTGATATGGACTTGTTGAAGATGCACCCGATGGCCCGAAAGATGGAACAAGCAAACAAGGCTTTCCTTGATGCGCTTGAGAGTGGTGATGGTCAAATGGCTAAGCAACACCTCTCCGAAGTGCAAAAACTCAGCGACTTTTTGGCTGATGACTTGCACCAAGAAATCGCCAAATCCGATGTTGTGACCCCTCAAGGCCCACGGGACATTTTTGCAGGCGGCGTTCCTGTGCTGAAGATGAGTCCACAAGAAGCATCTCAGCCTGTCGTTGAAGGCCAGCGACTTGGCTTCATGTCCTCCACCCGTCACAAGGCACAGTACAAGCGCAGTGCGGGCAGTTACGGTCGTCGTCTTTGAGGTGATTCAATGGTTGAATCGTCCAACGCCGAGCAGTTGATTGGTGTCCTCATCAACAAGATGGAATCCATGGACTCCAACCTCATGCTTCTCAAGGCTGAGAACGATGCGCTGAAGCGGCTCATCAACAACCCGCAACAACTTCTTCGCAAGATGGGACTTGTGAGTGTGAACACGCCGTTCACCAACGACTTGCAAGTTGACCCGTTCCGAGGTGATATGTCCCTTGAGGGCGGTACGCTACTCAAGAGTTCACCCGAAATCGGTACCATGAGTAATGAAGACATTCACGCCATGTCGTGGGAAGACATCCACGAAATGGCTCTAAGTGCAAAGGAGGCAATACAATGAAGCCACGACCAGTTGAAAGCCAATACTTGGCAAAAGCCATTGAACTTGAGCAACGCCTTGATGCTATTGAAAAGGCTAAGTGCGACTGTGGTAAAGCACCCTGTGAGTGCAAAGACTGTCCCAAGTGCGGCTCCAAGATGAACAAGATGGGCGGTTGTATGAAGATGGGTTGCGGTGGTAAAATGGAGAAAGCCGAACCCGGATTTAAGCCCGAAAAAATCACTGATGTCAATCCCTCTTTCCACGCTGAATCGGGTGGGCAAACTAAGAGCGGTTACTTCACCACCAACGGTCGCACCATTGAAACTGAGGACGCACCAAAGAAAAAGAAGGGCAAGGAAGCCGTTTCAATTGAACAACTCGCTTCTCGCATGAATCCACATGAGGGTGGCGGTGTTGAGCGAGAAGACTCGGCTGGCGAGTCTAAACCATTGAAGAAAGGCATCAAGTCGCAAATGCGAGAAAGTGGCGCACCTATGATTTGTCATTGTGGTGCTACTCCCGAAACGGGTTGTCAAGGCCCGTTCCCCGGTGTTGACATTCACGCTTGTCCAGCATTCAAGCCGCTTTGAGGCGGTGATAGCGTGAACGACCACTTCTATGTGTGTAGCAACGAATTGCTAAAATCACTGGAAGACGGTCTTGACCTTCTCACTTCGGCGGCTGAGTACATCCTCGCTTACGAAGCACTTGACGCCCCTCCAAGCGAGCCGTTGTTCAAATCACTCAAAGCCACGGCTGAGATGATTTACAAAGAAGAAGACCAAAAAACGAAATTGGATGAGGATTACAAGTTACCCGAAGGTGAGGGTTATCTTTTTGCACTTCACCATTCACACGGTGAGCCAACCAACCATGTTTGGAAAAATGGTCTTCAATCTCCTTCTAACCCCAAAAACCGTCACGCTGTATGGCCTTATTACCAACCTAAAGACGGTAAGCATCCCTATCAACGCCACCACTTTCCGTTTCACGAAGTCAACCACCCACTTCTTCGTACCAACGCTGTGACGGGTACTCCAGCGTATGTGGAGATGTTACGCAGTTGGGCCTTGGGTGGCCATGGTGAAGCCGAGAAGGATATGGAAAAGAAGTTCTTTGACAAACTTGGCAAGAAGCACCCTTTGGTTGGTGGTTACACTGATGGTGATAAGAAGGTAAACATTCTTGGTGATACCCGTCCAAACGGTACACTTTTACATCATCAACATGATTTGTACGAACGGGATTATTTTCGTTGGTTGAAGCGAAACAAGAATCGCCAAGAAGAATTGCTTTCCGAAGGCATGTCCAATGCCGAGATGAAAGAACAGTTGCGTCGTGAGCACTTCGCTGACCGTGCGGCGATGTGGGAGGCTGACGACGACAGTAACATGGTGTTGGATGATAAGTACGAAGAGCATCCAACTCGTCTTGGTCATCTTGGTTACATGCTCGGTCTTGAGTGGTTCAGCCCCGAAGAGCGTTCTGCTATCATGGACCACATTGATGAGAAAGGTCTTGATGACCACGATTTAATTACTCTTCCTAACGGCCAAAAGTTTCCGTCTGCTCGCCTCAAGTACAACGCACTTATGCGTATGACGCCCGAAATGAACTGGGCGGTGCGTCCAATGACGCACATGGGTCGCAACACTCACTATCACCAAGAGAGCAACGACAACGATTACACAAAGGGCGAGCAGGGGATGTTTCTTCAGCAAGCCTTGGGTACGCTTTCTCACGAACCCATGCCGGAATTTGATGACCGCTCTCTTTCCAGCCACATTCTTGAGCGCATTCGTGAAAATTATAACCTGTCGGGTAATCGTAAA
>Ga0255781_10002172_pt1 | contig 15780 bp, 8 predicted proteins | sample 101ome_21_FD_179979 | JGI IMG/M metagenome (GOLD analysis project Ga0255781, IMG submission 179979) | Coastal salt marsh microbial communities from the Groves Creek Marsh, Skidaway Island, Georgia - 101413BT metaG (version 2) | ecosystem: Environmental > Aquatic > Marine > Intertidal zone > Salt...
GCTAATGCGCCATTGGTGTTCCGTGATTAGGAGTGGCGTAACGGGGTACTGAATTCCCATTAGCAGGTAATAGAATTCCTCGAGGGTCTTGAAATCCAAAGTACGCTGGGTCCATCCGAAGGTGTCCACCGTAGTACTGTTGGGGTTACCACTGCTTCCCGACGAGGGGATGAGCCACTGGCCGTACGAGCCAAGGATACTGAATTGGTCTGCACGAAGCACGCCTTTTCCGTATTCTCCCTTTGGCCATACGCCTTTGTTCTCATAGCCCCAGTGTGGGTAGTTTGCCTTAATTTTCGTATCGATACGAGCAAGGTAATCCGCGAGGATTGCCGTTGGTCGGTCGTAATATGGTCGTAGTTCCATGCTATTCACTTTCCTTTTTGTTTTTTGTCGCTTCCCCTTGTTGGGTCGCTGGTTCACCGTATTGGGGTTCTGTATATGAAGGACGCGCTTAGTTTGTCATACGTTGTATTCTTTATGTCCAATTTTGTATTATAGTAGCGAATCTTCATAGCCGAGTCATGGGGTGGTTTATGCATGGCCAAGAAACCGAACAAGGTCCCTGTGACAATTCGGATTGACCCTGAAGTGCTGGAACTTCTCAAGGAAGAAGCCGAGCGAAGAGGAGAAACTGTCAGCAACTACATACGTAGTAGTGCAGTTATGAGATTCACTGGAGAATTGATTCCCGCAAACAAAGACGGGACGAGAGAAGCGTACCTTCGTGCCCGTGGATTACGATAATTTGTTATTGGTGTATCTATTGGGAATGTATGAGGAATCCCTATGGTAAAGTGTCCTGATTGTTTGTCACCGATGGTGACTTACAAGCATATTTCTTTTGTGCAAAATATCTGTCCCGAATGTACAGGAAACAACACAAAACTACCGGATAGTAGCACTTTTTCGAGAAGGTACTAAATACCACCCTTTCGTAAAAGATACCAAGGGAACATCATGATTACCCTTGGTAAAGTGCGAGAATGTCAATGCGGTTCAACCGACTTCATTGACTATCATGAATCGGGCACACTATGGAATGCCCAATGTCTTGGTTGCGGTAAAACAACCAAGTCGTATCATTGATAGTCAATCGAAACAGCGTTGCGCCGAATCTTGAAGGCGAAGCCTTCGCTCACTGAATTCTTCTGTCGATTCTTTGGAGAGTCTGGAGTGCTGTCGATACATCGCCTTGCAACGTATTGATTGTCGGGGTAATCGACTTCAATTGGTTGACCAAGTCTGGTGCATTCTGAAGGATAGCATTTGCTTCTGTACGGATTTTTCCGTACTCGCGTTCTGCCATTCTTCCAGCGCGGTATAAACCGTATCCAATCCCACCAATAATCAACAGTTGAATCCCGGAGAGACTCAACAGTATCCGATTGATGCTCATGCTACCACTACGTCCTCATTTGCCCCCGAGTCCGGGGGGACGAGCCGAAGCCCATCCCCCCAGAGGAGGTTTGAGGTTTTTATGGCTGGTATGGACTTCAGTAGAAGTTCATCTGGCGGGTGCCACCGAACATTTGGTCCATGTTGGCTTCACCGTACATGGTCCCGTAGGTAGGAGCCGCGCCAAAGTTGTTCAAGTCCATCTCGTCCATCGTGTAGGCGTTACCGATGTAACCGTATGCGCCACCGAGACCGAGTTTGCTCTGGATGGTGCTGAAGACGCCCATGTCGGAAGCCAAGCGGAACACTTGGTAACCGGCGGCACCGAAAGCAATCATCGAGGCAGTACCGGAGGAAACACCCAGAAGGCTGTAAGCCAAGAAGCCACCAAGAGCACCGACGGCGGCACCCGAGATGTATGGGGTGTAAGTACCGGAGGTCATCCACGTAGCGTTGTAGCCGGTAACCTTGCGGATAGCGGACTGAGCAAGGCCGGGGAGTGCGCCACCAAGGAACATACCACCAGCGAGAGCAACGAGGCTCTCCCAAGCGGTAAGGTGGTTGGTAACCCACTTGTAGGCGTTTCGCAGGGACAACTTCTTGCTGACACCGGCCTTCTTGCGACGGACGGTGCGGCGGCGGGAGGTTGCCTTACGACGACGTGCTGGACGGCGGCGAGTGGTGGAACGGCGGCGCACAGTGCGGCGGCGAGCAGGCTTGCGGCGGCGGGTGGTGCGGCGACGACGGGAGGGGGAACGACGACGCGTGGTGCGGCGACGGCGGGTCGACTTACGACGGGCCGGCTTGCGACGACGGGTCGTGCGGCGGCGACGAGCCGGCGACTTGCGACGGGTCGTCTTGCGGCGACGGGTCGTGCGGCGTCGTGCAGGGGACTTGCGACGAGCCGTGCGACGACGGCGGGTCGTAGTCTTGCGACGACGAGCGGGCGACTTGCGCCGGGTGGTCTTGCGACGACGCGTGGTCGTCTTACGACGTGCTGGCGACTTGCGTCGGGCCGTCGTCTTTCTTCGTGCGGTTGTTTTTCTTCGAGCCATAGTATTACCTCTTTTTGTTGTTTTGGACCTCGCGGTCTTCTTACGACGGTTAGTCTTTCCTTTTCGGGGTGGATTTACCATCACAAGTTCCGCGAGGGCCATGATACTCCGAAGTACGCTGTACATATAAAGTACGCTCTCATTACATCGTATATTATATGATACCTATAAGTTATCGACTACAAGAAGAATATTAACGAGGTACACTCTCGCAAGATTAATGTCGAGGCGTAGGCATGAACAGGACCAATCAAAAAAGGTCCCAATTTCTGTTACTATCGACAAAGAGTTATTCGACTTTATTGAACTTGGAATACGCAATAGATGGTGGCAGTCTCGAAGTCATGCTATCAACATGATGGTATTTACCTTCATGCAAAATCAGCAACGGCTCTTGCGAGAGCAGACGCCATCAATGGGTATTCCTCCACACTTTGGTCATTTACCTCAATCAGAACGGAAGGTACGTTGAAAAGAATTGATGCTACAAGTGTGATGTAGTTGTCAACAGTACTGTCCACATCGGTTACATCGAAATCGACTTCCATTTCATCGAGGATGTTATTGATTAATTTCCTGTCACTGACCTTTTCAGTTTCAAGGATTACCATGTCGTGAACAGACCATGCTCGTAAGTCATCCCCAAGAGAAGTGAGTGCTTCTTCATCTGGGGCGTCTTCCGGTGTAAATGGAAATGAGTGTAGGTCGATGTGCATTGTTGCATGTTTCAATAATGCTCTCAACTCTTGATGATACTCTGTTGAATATGCTTCTTTTCTGTTCAAGTCGACCAATTCTCTGTGGTTTTGTCCGACGTGCGAAACGAATTGTATTCCTTTTTCTTCTAACGCAGATTCGAGATACGGGAGAAACTCAATTGCACCTGCATCGAAACCGAACGAACTTTCATTCTTTTTTCCGTGAGGTAATGTGATGACCAACATGCTACCACCTTTTCAATCCCATGAATCGCTGGGTTTTGAGGTTGCCTATTGGTTTGCCTTTTGATTTTGATGGAGGTTTTATTGTTGGGGGTGTTCCTACATTGCTACTTATGGAGTCTGAAACTGGTTCCCTTACTTTCCATTTACCGTCTCCTGTTGTAGCGTAGTAGTAGTATCTGTTTTTTGAATCCAGAAAGAAATCTCTCTGGTCGGAGTAGTGGTCGAGATTTCTGCTACGTAGGTATTCGGGTCGGTCGTCTGTTTTGAACAGAATCTTGTTTTCAGACTGCGACCAGCATGTTTCGTTGAGTAATTGAACACGTTGGGTGATTGCAATGCCAACGATTCCCATGCCTGCCCAATTGTCCAAAGCATCTCGACGCCGTCATTTGTTCCTTTCTTTACCATGAGTTGAATCTCGTCGATTGCTACGATTCTTCGCATTCGTTTGAAACCCGGCTTTTTTCCGAGGGAGAACATCATCTCAATGATGCGGCTTAATTCATCTGCACGCTCGTCTTTCTTTGGACTTGGGCGATACACAATACGCGGTACTTTCTTCAAAAGTTTCGCATAGAATTCAACGGGAGTTGTACACACTTCTCCGAGGTCTGCATAGTCATCGTCGTGCTTCGGGTCAAAGAAAACCGTGTGGTATCCTTGTGATTGCAGATTTTTCAAGACGTGCTTTGTAAAGTAGGTTTTACCCGACCTCGTCATACCGACAATGACAGAATGCCGCTTGCCCATGCTTTCCAGAAACTTTCCGGTTACTTTCAGGACAACCACCCATACAACACCAGACCTGCCGCAACAAGTCCCGGTATTGCACGCTTTCTTTCGGATGGAACAAGTACCTTGTGATAATATTCACCAAAATTAGACTCGAATCGCGAAGATATCCCACGGTGGTCGGTCACTCTAAGTGAATCCACTGGATTCATTATGTCAGATGATGCTGGTGCTGTATGCCCATAACCGAGGATATGTCCGTATTCGTGAATCAATAACGACTCGTCTTTTTCTGCGCCCTTCACGACATAGATGGTTTTTGATTGCGAAATAGCAACCCCTTGAGGAAAGTACCCTACATTCAAATGTTCTTTCATCCACATCATTGAGTCGTTGAGGTACCATTCATTTGCAGTTCCTTGTTGCTTTGCATCAAGGATGAATTTTTTCCATATTTCTGTTGGAACGGTTTTGATTTTGGTTCCATCCAGTCCTTGGGTAACCAATGTTGAATTTTCTTCAAGCATGCTATCACCAATACTCGATTAGATTTGTACCCAGTCGCTTCAACTCATTGTACACATTTGTGATACGCTCAACCTTTCGTATGGGCTTTGTCACTTCAATTATTCGTTCCATTGGTGGGAATTCGGGATGCTCTCTGAATCCCACTTCATCGACATGGTAAATGTAAGCGGCCTTCTTGAGTAAATCAAATGCGCCTTCGTATTGTTCTTCAATTGTGAATTCTCCATTGATATAGCCAATTTCAAGGTCGTCGTTGCTGGATGGGACTGACATCGCAAGAGCGTATTCGTAATTGGGTGTGGCGAAAACCACTTCACGCCCAAGTGTTTCGTTGTAATGTGGTCGCAAGATTTTCAAATTGTTTGCTGAAGAACCATGGTAAAGTATTCCCTTCGGTCGGCCAATAGATGGATTGCTTTTGACTTCGGGATATTTGTACTGTGTAGTACCGTACATTCGCTTTTCTGTTCGACCAATCCAAGGCACATCTGGACACTTGGGCATAGTCTTACGCTTCTCAATCTTGCGTGCATACCGCCATGGGTCGTGTCCCCATACCCAAAGTGCAGTGAGTTTGCGAGTCGGCCTTCCTTTGCTATCTGTGTATGGTCCAGATTGTCCGCGTGCGCGTGAATTGAAACTCACTTGTTTTCTGCACCAATTCCAGTCTGCCTCTGACCACTTCTTTTGTGCGAGTTCGTAGTAGTTGCGAATAATCATTGGACCGGCTTTGATGTAGTCCTTCGGGCCGGTAAGCCCGAGTTTCTTGCGCATAATGAGGATACGACTTGCGGAGAAACGCCCACGACTGATTCCTTCTTCCTTTGCCTTTTCTTTGTTGATGCCTGCTTCCTTGCCCCATGGGTCCGATTCAAGGAATTCAATCAGTTCCTTGTTCTTCATGTTGACAAGTTCGACCCATGCGGTGAACTTCTCCAACCAATCGAATGATGCTTTTGGTTGTTTTGATGGATTTGGTAGTGGTCCGTATAGTGGAGGGTTGACTCTTGCTTCATCGGGGGGAACGTAAATCGAATCCTGATGTTTCTGAGCCCTGTCTGCGATAATCGCACCGTGTTTTTTCATGAACAAATTGATGTTGTTCTTGGTAAGAGTCTTGCCACCCCATTGAGCGGCAGGATTCGGAATCAATTCAGTCAGAGCGATACCGGCGTAGAACATCGAACGGTGGCCCCACCTTGATGAAAACTTCGACTCAAACTTCTTGGATGGGAATGCGGGTTTGGTAATCGGCTCTCCCGTCATGAAATTGAACATTTTTTCTTCGCTGGGCTTGACATACCATCCTGCGTCGTAGCCGAGCATGTTCATCCACATGAGAGGGGCGAAATCCTTACCACGCGGGTCTCCCCATTCTTTCCACGCGATATTGTGGAGGAATGGGCCCTCTGCAATAGTGTCATATCGCGTCAACCTTTCTCCCTTGTATTTGTACTGATTTAGCAGGGCATCTGCAAATACTCTTCCAAGGCTCTCGGAGCCTGTGCCTGTGCGGGAGTAGAACAGAAGTCGAGTTGTTCCAACTTGATGCACTTTCGTGCTATGTTTTTCCATCACAGGGATTTCATACACGACCATGTATCGGCCTCCTGTGTCTTTTGCTACTTCAGAAATTCGTCTCATTTTCGACTTGACGTAGTCGATGTAATGTCGGTCTACGTCATTGAGGTAGTGGCTTATCGGCGGATTTTTTCGAACACCTGCTTCGATTGCAAGTTTATTGTCGGGCTTTCCTTTGCCCGTTGATGATTCGGCGGCGACGGCGAACGCATAGACTCGACCTGCGGCCCATTGGTGTTGTTGCACACCGGGGCGATGGCCCACGCGCCATGCGGCAAGTCCTTTGTTGTAAATCTCTTCAAGGTACTTCTTTTTGATGCCGGTTTCTTTGGTAATCCGGTTGAGGAACTTGTCCTTCTGGGTTTTGCCTGACGGCTTGTAGTCTGGGTCGATGTTCTCACGGTACATCTTGTAATACTTCAGACGATGCTTTGAAGGCCCGATTTTCATTCCGCGTGCCTTCGCTTTGATATCGGATTTCCAAAACTTGTATGCCTTGGGGTCGTCTTCGTCGTATTCGTATCCTTTGTCGATTTCGTCTTCTGCAATCATTTTCTCAAGAGGCGTAAGACCCTTCAGATATTTGTCTGGAAACTTCTTTCCACCGGGCGTGCGAGGATTTTTGAGCGTCGTTCTGGTTTTTATCGCATCTCCAGTAACGACGATGACGGCTGGAATTGTTTTATTGAACTCAACAACTGGCAATCCAAGACTACCGCCAGTTTCAACCGTGAAGCCAATGACACCATTACCTCCCCGGTTCTTTACTTCTTGAGTAATCTCGTCAACAGCAAATGCAATTGCAAGTGCTACTCGCTTGTCGGTTTTCTTTTCATAGTCTTGAATCAGACCATAGAAAATGTCCTTTACGTTTCCTACAAGTTCCTTTGGAATATTTCGGTCTACTTCAATTTCGGCAGAAACCGCACCGAGGTTCTTGTACTTCACTTGAGGAATTGTAGCATAGAAGTCAACCCCTTCGATATCGAATTGCGGGTTGTTCAATACTGGTGGGTTGATGAGCGTGATTGCCGCTTTCTTGTAATTGTCTTTGTGGTCTATGACGTGGTCAAAGTTGTGTCGTGAATTGCGTAGCGTGTGCTTTCGCTTCGCAGTTGCGGTTGCCATTTCATTGGTAACCCCTTTTCGTCGGATAAGACGGTCTTTGTGCTTCCGGACTGAATCCTTGTTATCAACGAAAACGATAGTTACGTTGGGAATCTCGTCTTTCATCTTCATTGCCATTCGTGGAGTAGTGTACATTACAGACTTAGGTGCTTCGAGTTGTGCTTTGGTATATCCGTAACATTCTCCATTTTTCCCGCGAACCCAATACTTCATGTTGCCTGAATTTACCTCTTCCATGAACGAGTCGTGTGTGTGATTTACACAGTCTTGATTTGCGACTCTTCCGGGCTTACGCTCTGTTGTGTGCATTGGACATAGAACAAATCCCCCTTGCTTGTGAAGTTCTTTTGCTAACTCTCTTCGCCCACTTCCATGTGCCCCTGCGAGGATAATTGTTGTACCTGCTGTTCGTGGATTTGTCAGTGGTTGTAATGCTGATTCTTCGTCTGATGCTGGTACTGTGTCAAATGTTTCTGCCGTGACTGGTTTTTCTTCCCCAAAGTCAATTTCGACGTCGTAAGCCTGTTGCAATACTTGACCTACTCTTTCGTATACTTCTTGTGCGGCAGAAAGCCCGAAGTCGTCTCGGGTTGGAACACCTGTGATGTTCAATACGCCGGGGTATCGGAATCCCAATGTTGCTGATGCAATCGCCCCATCACCAAGTGTCATCCTGATGTAAAGGCCTTGACGGTATGTCATCATAAATGTCCCACCGAGTTTTCCATCGGTTCCGGGTACTTGTCGAGGGTCATATTCTGCGAATAGAAATTCGGCGGTGTCTGGGTCAATTGCTACCTCATACGACGCCTTGTAAGTAACCTTTGTAGGAGTCCTTGGCGGGGGATTTTGGAGGGGTGTAGTACGAAAAAATTTGACCACCTCTTTGATGTCATGTTCGTTTGATACTTCAATAAAGGCGTCCCCATATTCACCTGTACTCAGCACTTTGTCTTTCCTCGCCATGCGAGCCGCGATTGTGTACATGTACGGGTGGTGCGCAGTTCGGTCTGCCATGTGAAAGAGTTTGCAAATTGGGTACAAGTCGCCTGCAACTGTTTTGAACTCGTCTTCGGTAGTTCGCTTTCGTCCAACGTCGGTGTCGAGAATCAATGCGAGCCTGTCCGTCAAATTTGCAGGTAGTTTCAACTCACTTGCAATCTCTTCTTTGAACATCTGTGCGCCCAGAATTGAATGGTGAATCCTTTGTTCTTTTTCTCGTTTCTTCGCGATGTCGTGGTAAAGTCCCAACAATAGCATGCAGTCTCCGTAAGTCCATCCATCCTCAACTTCTTGTTGTAGGTGGTTCCTCAACGTGCTTCGCGACTCTCCGTCGAGGCCCTTCTTTTCCCACATCCACAGTCGGTCCGTTCCGTCTGCCTTGGGTAAAAAGTGATACTTCAGCCACCAATAGACATACATTGTGTGACTAAACTCGTCGCCACCGTAATGAATCCAGTCGTAATCAATGCCCTTCAATTCGTTGAGGGCTATGGAAATGTACTTGTCGTCGACCTTGATTTTGGTCGTATGGGGAAAAGGGGTATCACTTCCCGGATTGTTACGGGCGGGTGGATTCTTTCTCACTGCCCCGGGCCTTTCATGTGGATGGTACAAAATCTCGACGAGGTGTTTGTATTTGTCATTAATGTCCTTTACCCATGCTCGGGTTACTTTGACACAGTAATCGTAGTCATCAAGTTCTTCATTTTCTTTGATTACTTTCTCGACTTTGTCAAGTAAGGTGTTCAAATCGTCGACAAACTTTGACTCGTCCATTTTGAGATACCTTGCCTTTCCTTTGTCTCCTTTGCTCTTGAATTCAAAGTGGTCGAGCCGGTCTTTCATAATGGTGTAAAAGTGTCGAATATTCCATTTGTACATTGCATCCATGTACCATTGGATATCATCTGGGCTTGTCAGTGATGGTTCGTCTTTTGATGGATGTGTGTGGTATGAGACTGTTGAGCCTTCAATATGCTTGTTGATTTTTACATAGGGCATTACAAGGGAACCTTTGCGGTGAAATATTTCTCCCTTGGATACCCAACCATACGACTCTCCTCGACGCGTAACGAACGAAAACAACTTATCACGGAATTGCTTAGAATGCAATTCCCCTGCGGGGTAAACCCTGAAGTGTTTCTTTGGGTTTGAAACAGTCATTTTGTCCATATCGGCATTGAAATCTGCCTCTGAAATCGGGTTTTGAAACGCCCCATTGACTACGTATTCTCCCGTGACTCTGGTTTGCACTGCTCCGGGTGGATTACTTCTGATTGATTCTATGCTGTGCTTTCGTGGGAACTCGACACTGAAATCTTGACCATCAACTGCAAAAATAGCCTGTTTGCCATAAAATGGACTCAGTGCTTCAATTGCAAGTTTTTTGTTCACTTCTTCGTTGAATACAACAGTCCATGTTTGATTATCTGGGTCGATGGTTGCGCTTGCAATTTCAAACGTGCCGTAGACTTCTCCACGGCGCGGAAAACCAAAGACCATCTCAATAGTCCGTTGGCTCGGTTCCATCCTCTTCATCCTCCTCGTCTATTTCGTCGAATCTCAGTCCGGGCCCATACAAGTCTGCGAAGGCGGATGTGAGGCTCGGCCCCACTGCCTGTGGTGGATACGACTCAGTAATCATTCTTATGTCTTCCTCGTTGTATGAATGCTTTTCTTCTGCCTCTTGAAGTAGTCTTCCCTTTTCCAGAATCTTGTATTCCCAATCCGCGTACTTTGTTTTCAATACCAACTCTGGTGGAGGTCCCTTTCCATTCATGTAGTCTTCTGATAGTCTTCGATGTGCTTCAATATACACTTGCAATTCGTCGTCCCATGACTTTGTAACCGGGGGAGGATTTTCTGCAATTTCATCGGCTAACGTTTCGGCAAGCACCTGTTTTTCCTCTTTTGGTAATGTCAGATATCGACTCACAGCCTTCAGGACCTCTTCCGAGTCTTCGATATCCTTGAACCACTTGTTGAAATATGCTTCTTCTCCTTCTGATTTAATCAAATCTTTCGGACGACTCATGTCAAAGAAAACCCTTGCTTGCACTTCTAAGTCTCGCTTGTTTTGATTCTTATCGATGTGGTATTGCTCTTTTTCTGTATCGTACCATGACTTTGGAACCGTCATACCTTTGGTGTATTTTGGAAGGATTTTTTGGGCGTCTTGTCCCTCCATCAAATCATCATCGATTGCGGTAGCAAACGTTCCTTGGTCGAGGTTACTTACGTCGAGATAAATTTCTTTGCCCTTGATTTTGACTGGTGATGGGCTTTGTGGTGACCGACTGAGTGAACCAGTGAGATACATTTTTTGGTCGCCGGGTGGTTTGTCAAATGCATACGCTCGTTTGTGTGCTAACTCGAATTCTTTCTTGATATCGAGTCCGTACACCTCTTCCCCCGGGAAACCCACATACTCGACATTTCGTTTGGGTTCGAATCCGTAAAGCGACATCGGGTTTTCGAGGATTTCCATTTGCGGGTACTCTCCTTTCAATGTAATTGAGTACACTGGCAATGGAAGGGCTGTAAAGTCAATGTGGAACTCTTTTGACTTGGTATTGATGTCATGGATTGTTGCGGCAGATATCTCAAATGGAGAAAATGCAACATTGTTTTCAATCAAATACTTGCCGGTCTTATTGCGAAGTGAAGTCTTGTTTCTGAATGCTTTCCTGACAATATCCACTTCCTTCTTCATAATTTTCTGAAGTTTGTTGAACTGTGTGTTGAACTTTGACGTTCCTTCTTTTTCCTTTTCCAACTTGCTCATAATTTCGCTAAGTTTTCCATCTGCTTTCAGACGTATTCTCAACGTATCAAAGCCGTATGTTTCACTTATGACTTGATATTCAACTCCATAGAGCAACCTTGCCGCATACGACACTACTATGTCTGCATCGCTCATAAAACCGAGCGTTCGACCAAATAGTGGATGATATGGGTGCGTGTGAAACATGAAATCGACGCCAACCAAATCCGATGTAAGTTCAATTGCTGTTGCTCCTTGCATGTGTGAAGAACCGTAGTAAATCGTGTTATTCTTTACGAAGCCAGCGAACTCCCTGTTTCGGTCCATCAATTTGTGAAGTTTTCTCCACAGGTCAATCGAGCCCCCGATGCCGTCCTCTTCTTGTATTACTTCCCCGACAAATGACCGTTGTACGAGTTCGTCTTCTCGGAAAACTACTACCTTTGGTTTCTTTTTTGCTGACGCAAATGACCATGTAATGTCGTTCAGGGCCTTTTTGATTGTCTTCGGTATTTTCATCAAATTTGGGTTCGGCCTGACTCCAATTTGGAATCCTCCGGCTTGCTCGCCTTGTTCGGAATCGACATCGAGTTTCTTCAATGGGTTCTTGTCCTCACGGATTCCTACTATGCGTGGGCTTCGCATACGACGAGCGAAAATTACTCCTGCGAACCTTGTCCCTGTTCCGGATTCTCTTCCTCTGCCGAGGGACTGTTCTCTGTACATTGAGAATGTTTCGACTCGTTCTGGGTTGATGGTTTCATATACAATTTCGACAACCGTAGTTGGTTCAACGAAAATAATGTCTTCAAGGCCTTGCGCATCTTCCAACTTCCCTACTGCTTTACTGAGTGGGATTACGTTCTTATTGTCTTCGCCAATAACCTGTTGTGTAAGTTCTTTACGTTGCTCATCTGTAATTCCCGTTGTACCAACTCGTCCCAAAGAGACGTAAATTGGTCCGTACTTTGGCCGATTGTGCATTACTGCTACATATGCCGAACCAATTCCTTTACCGTCCATCCATCGCTTGCTGGTTTTGTCAACTCCGATGATTACCGCGTCGAGTGTGTTATGTCGCTTAACTTTGAATCGCTCGCCTTCAGCGTATACGACGAATCCTTCGTGGCCATCGGTTGTTGTGACTTGAGACCACAGTGCATCAAACCGTTCAACGAGTGGGGCCTCGAGTTCGTATAGTGGGGTTCGTGTGATTCGGAATGAGGTGAACTCATTGAGCAAGGTATGTTTTTCTTGATATGGGTCTGTTGGTTTCCACTGCTTGCCATCGATTTTGATTGCATCGGTGAGGACAAACCTGAGCGAATTGAACAGTCGCTCGTTCTGTACGAAGTTTCCATCTCGCTCCTCCTTTCGATTAATAACGGTGGTTACTCCATGTGGACCCGCAACTTTTCCGTATTCATCATAGGTTACGATTTCTCCCGCGACAATGGCTTCTCGTATCCCGAGCCGTTCACATGTTCGCTGAAACTCGCGAGTCAAGTGATTATCCCACATAACCACTCCGTGACGTGTACTGAGGACACATTGTACTTCTTCTGTTGCCAAAATCTTCCCGGTTCTCGTGGAACGTTGTTTCTGGGAAACTAATCGCTTATTATCGAGTTTGAAATTGCCAGTACTGCGATAATGCAATACTCCGAGCCAGCCATCGAATTTCGGTGTAATCAACAACTCTCCGTATTCACTTGCCTTGGCTCGACCATCGTCGAAGTCAAACTCTGGGAACCCTTTCCCGCCTTTCTTCCACTCATCTGCGAATTTTGCCGTTGCAAAGTCTGGGTATTTTTCACCACTTCGGAAGCATTCGGGAAGCGTTTCAATGTTCCCTTTCCCTCCGAATCCTTGCCCAATTCCCACTTCGTCAAACCATTGGTCAACAATAAGAGACAATGAATTGAAGTTCTTCAGCACATAATCTGGATGGGCTTCTGTCATTGGGTCAAATGTTGATAGTTGTTTCAACAGTACGGGAACTCGGACATATCCTGTGCCGGGGTCATCAGTAGGTTTGCTTTGGGGTTTGTAATGCATCCCGAAAAACATACCCAATGGCTTGTTCTTTGTGTTCACCGACTTGTCAATCAATGGGACTCCGCGCGATACCGCTTCATTGATTTCTGCGGCTGAAATTGAAGTCTTCGTACTGACCAATGCATCGATGCCGCGAAACAGGTCTTCGATATACCGATTTGCTTCATATTGGTTGTTGATTTCTGGTTTCTCTGTACCAAACCAAATCTGGTATGATTTTCCGGTGAACATGATGATGTATGGTACATCTTCTGCTTCCAGTTTATTTGCGACTTGCCTGACGACCGTCTTCATCTTTGAGTCCTTGACAGCCATCTGCGGGTTGTCCAAATCGATGCACGCCATTTTGATATTGTCGCCTGTGGTCGATGGGATAAACCACAATGACCTGAAGGATTCACTGCCCATTGACCGCATTTCTTGATACTCTTTCATTTTCATGAAATCTTCAATGTCTTTTTCAGAATCCACTGTTACGCCTTCCTTCCGTGAAATCATTGTTGATTTGCGGTTATCTGCTTGCGATACGCTGAATGAGAAGTAAATGCTTGCAAGTGGATGGTGCATGGTTTTTCTCAGCATGAAAGGCCCAACGGTTGCAAAATAATCGACGCACCGGTTCTTGACATAAATTGAATCTGCAACCGCTTTTTGATATGCGGTTGTCTGTTGTTTTTCAATTGGAGTCATGTTGTCCCATTTGTCCATGTCGACGTTTTCCATCAACGCGTATTCCCTTGCTCTTTCTTCGACCGTGAATGGATTAGGTGCCCACTTACGAAGACGTTCTTCATTTCCGAGGCCACCATAGGACTGTTCAACCTTCCCCATCAGTTTTTCTCGCATTTCTGCGAATAGCGCATCGTTTTCGATTGCATCGGACCTGTCTAAAATTGGTTCACCGGTCAGTTGGTCAGTGGCGACGGTTCCATAAAACATCAAAGAGCGAATCTCTCCACCTGCCGGGGGATAATACCAGTATCGCTTTGTAATCATCTCTTTGCAGAAGTATTCGATTGAGTTAATTGATGGTGGGTATATTCCTTCGGCTTCGAGGATACGGGCGTATTTATCGAACTCTCGATAAACAAACTTGTAGTCTCGTTCCATTTTTCCACCTCAGAACCCCGGACGTCGAACTACTTGACCTTCGCGCATTTGACGCGGGGATTGGTCTTCAATTGCGCCATACACATAATCTCCGCCTTGTGTGCCCGTTTGCCTTGCTTGGCGTTGCATTTGTTCCACTGCTTCTGCATCAAAGCGACTTGCCGTGTACTCTCCCCTAAGTTCGGGTGGAATATCAGCAAATGTGCGCATAATGTAAATCAATTTTTGATAACCATTCCAAAACATCCGGTCGAGGAACATGGATTTGGTATCTTCATGGATTCGTTCAACAAAATACCGTTTCAGAATGTCAAGGTCGGAAATCATTTCAATTCGCGCCATATCAAGTGCGGTTACAAGTTCTGCGATGATTGAAAATGACTCGTAGTATGTTCCTTCCAAGAATTGCATGTACTCGGTGAGCAACGCGACTTGCTCCTCGATGTCTGGGGTTGAACCGGTGAGTTCTGGGTCTTTGCGAAGATTTGGTACTGTGAACGTCTGTGCCCAATGTTCCGGAATCATTGGGTATTGTCCATTCAAATTGTTGCGGTAATTGTCCACCGCATCGAACAATTTGTTCCATACGATATGCGGCTTCGTGCCGTCGAGAGTGAGTACTTCTTGCGACATTTGCTTTGTCAATGTCCACATGGTTGGAAGGATGCTTGTTGATTTTTTGTTGTTATTCTTGTTCTTGTTCTTGTCGCGTTTGCCTTTTGACTTGCGAACTGCGCGGCGCGCAACTTCTGTTTGCCAGAGGTTATGTTGACGAACATACTCAATGAAGATGTCACGAAGCAATGCACTGTCAAGGCGAAGGAAGATTGTTGTTGGTTTTACTGGTTCAAACGACGGAGGAAGTTCTTGAGCGAAGTCTTTTGTTACTGTGCGAGGGAATTGTCTTACTAAAGTAGCCGGAGTGCCGGGTGCGCTTATCTGAATTTCTTTCAGTCCTGCGTCAAATTGTTCGGTTGAAGTGCCTGTAATATATTGTGTAGCATTCTGGGGAGGAATGAATGCCTGTTGCACGAGAATGTTTCTCATGCTACTTGGAGTACTGGAAACAAGATTTGGGTTGAAATCGGAGATGGAATTGGACAACCAGAGGATTTCTGCGCCCACGAGGTCTTGGTCATAAAAATCAACGACTTTGCTGGAGTCACCGCGCATGGACACATAGGCAGTTGCAATTTGTCCAAGGGTGAGTTCTGCTCTCAACTCTGCAACAAACTCGGCAAAACCGGGACTACCTTTCTTTTTCTTTTTACCGCCACCGCCACCGCGACCGCCACCGCCGCCCCATGGCCTTCCCATTTCTGGGTCTTGGCTCGGTTCAACGTATTTGTTAGCCTTGTTGAACTTCGGATTCCCTGTCGTAATAGCGGCGTATGTTTCGAATGTCATGTAACAGTCCATCACTATTCGCATGAAAATTCGATGTAGGGGGTCCACTTGTCCTTTGAACCCCTCTTCGCCA
>Ga0255781_10002186_pt1 | contig 15711 bp, 11 predicted proteins | sample 101ome_21_FD_179979 | JGI IMG/M metagenome (GOLD analysis project Ga0255781, IMG submission 179979) | Coastal salt marsh microbial communities from the Groves Creek Marsh, Skidaway Island, Georgia - 101413BT metaG (version 2) | ecosystem: Environmental > Aquatic > Marine > Intertidal zone >...
AGCCGTGGGCAAATGTGTTTGCGCCCTCGTTGAATGGCTCAAAGAACTTCTCGCGCAAGAACAGGGCTCCGAGCGGCTGGGCGCCGGATGTGATTGCCTTGGCGGTCACCATCATGTCGGGCTGGATGTCGTATCTAATTGAGCCAAACCACTCGCCAGACCTGCCGTAACCGGTGATGGTCTCGTCCGCGACCAAAACGACGTCATACTTCGTGCAGATTTCTCGAACGCGCTTGTAGTAGCTCGGCGGAGCGGTGAAGCAGCCTCCCGCGTTCTGGATCGGCTCAATGAAGAATGCGGCAACCGTGTCTGGACCCTCGAAAAGAATCGCCTCTTCAAGGCGATTGGCGGCCCATATGCCGAACTCGTCCTCGTTTTCGAACTGCTCTTCATTGCGGTAGAAGTTGTTGCTTGGAACCCGGAAGGCAGACGGAACCAGTGGCTCAAACATCTGCTTGAACATCGGTATCCCTGTAATGGAGAGAGCTCCGTGACTGGTGCCGTGATAAGCGGTCATTCTGGAGATGACCTTGTGCTTCTGCGGCTTCCCGGTCAAGCGGAAGTACTGTTTTGCAAGCTTCCATGCCGACTCAACGCCCTCGGTTCCTCCGGTGGTGAAGAAGACCCGAGTGAGCTCCTTCGGCGCATAGGACAGTAGCCGCTCGGACAGCTCAATTGCTCGGGGGTGGTGGTACCCCCAAAGCGGCATGAAATCCAGCTCCATCATCTGCTTGGCTGCCGCTTCCGCAAGCTCCGGCCTGCTATGGCCGGCGTTGTTGGTGAAGAGCCCAGAGAGGCCATCGATAACGCGGTGGCCCTTTGTGTCAACCAGGTGGTGTCCCTCACCACGTTCGATGATGAGCATGTCGCCCGAGTTGTAGGGGCTGTGCCGGGTGAAGTGAAGCCAGCTGTGAGCCTTTGCTGCCTCTTGCCATTGCTTGTCTCCGATGACCTCGCCGGAGCGCATTGCCTCCAATAGTTTTAGCTGGGCAGTGTTGGCCGGCTTCTGCGGCTTCTTGAGTAACTTCTTTAGTGGGCCGAGCTTCTTAGCCTGAGTGCTTGACATTGGAAATCACACCATCTCTTTCTGGATCACCTGGTGCCCCAGTTGTAGAACTGCTTGTGCAGCTTTAGGTAAACGAAGGTCTCGGCGCTGACTACACCTGGCAGAGTACGAATGCGCTGGTTTAACAGGGCGATTAGGTGATCATCATCTTCGCACACCACCTCCACCATGAGATCAAAACTTCCGGCTGTTAGCACCACATAGTCAACAGCCGGTAGCTGCGACAGGGCTTCAGCCACCGCGGTGACATCTCCCACGCATTTGATGCCCACCATTGCTTGCCTGGCAAAACCAAGTCGCAACGGATCAGTGACGGCCACAATCTGCATCACCCCAGACTCGGTTAGTTTTTGGACGCGCTGTCTAACGGCGGCTTCAGAGAGGCCTACCACCTTGCCGATTTCTGCATAGGACTTGCGACCGTCGTGCTGGAGCTGCTCGATGATTTGCTTCGATATCTCATCCAATTGAGATGAGCGTGCTCGTTGGTTCCTTGCCATAGAGGGAGTATCACAGCCGGACAGGCTGGCTGCAATGCAATCCGTAGATTTTTTACAATTAAGTTACGAAATCGGCATGTTTATGAAGAAACTTTGTCGATTCGGTTGTTTCGGGTCTAGCATCAAATTAATCAACGCGATGAGGAGTGGCAACCAGTGTCAGCTAAGAAACTTCAGAACTTTGTGGGCGGCAAGTACGTCACCCCGTCGGCCTCGGAACTGAGCGATGTAATCAATCCGGCTACCGAGGAAACCTACGCGCACGCTCCGGTCTCTAATGGTGATGACGTGCAGCACGCATTCGAGGTCGCCCAGGATGCATTCAAGGAGTGGAGCCAAACCACACCTGCAGAGCGCCAGCTGGCGCTGTTCCGCATTGCGGACGAACTGGAGCAGAATGCCGAGCTTGCCGCAGATCTGGAGAGCGAGAACACTGGTAAGCCCCGCGGGCCACTTGTCGAGTATGAGATGGAGCCCTCGGTAGATCAGATTCGCTTTTTTGCTGGTGCCGCTAGAAATCTAGAGGGGCGAGCGACTGCCGAATACACCAAGGACCACACGTCCTCAATCAGGCGCGAGCCAATCGGTGTTATTGGTCAAGTTACCCCGTGGAACTACCCGCTAAACATGGCGGTGTGGAAGTTTGCGCCCGCAATTGCAGCAGGAAACACAATCGTGTTGAAGCCATCGGACACCACGCCCGCATCAACCCTCTTCCTGGCGGAGATCGCCAATCGTCATCTGCCACCGGGCGTTTTCAACGTTATAACCGGTGATCGCGACACCGGTCGCATGATGATCGAGAACCGGATTCCACAGATGGTTTCCATCACCGGCTCGGTTCGAGCCGGCATGGAGGTGGCGAAGGCCGCAGCATCGGATCTGAAGCGCGTTCATTTGGAGCTCGGCGGCAAGGCGCCAGTCATCGTCTTTGACGATGCCGACATGGAAAAAGCGGCCGAGGGAATTGTCGCAGCCGGCTTCTTCAACGCAGGCCAGGACTGCACTGCCGCCACCAGACTACTGGTGCACGAGAAGGCCTACGACAGGTTTATGGCCGCGCTGCTGACCGAGGTCAAGAACACCGCGAAGGTTGGAATGCCCTCCGATCCAGATGCCCTGTTTGGTCCGGTGAACAACTCAAATCAGCTAGCTCGAGTGCAGGGCTTTATCGATAGAGTGCCCGCGCATGCGAAGGTGGAGACCGGTGGAAACCGTGTCGGCTCGAACGGCTACTTCTTAGAGCCAACTGTGATTTCGGGACTGGAGCAAACCGATGAGCACATCCAAGAGGAGATCTTTGGCCCCGTTATTACTGTGCAGCGCTTTTCAACGGATGAGCAAGCATTGCAGTGGGCAAACGATGTGCGCTACGGCCTGGCCTCCTCGGTGTGGACCAGCAACCACACCCGGGCAATGCGCTTTTCCAAGTTCCTAGACTTCGGTGCCGTATGGATTAACACCCACATTCCGCTGGCCTCTGAAATGCCGCACGGCGGCTTCAAGCACTCGGGATATGGCAAGGACCTGTCGCAGTATGGCTTCGAGGACTACACGCGCGTAAAGCACGTAATGCATTACATCGGAGATTAGAAAGTAAAAATTAGATTTCATGAAAGGCGAAGGGATGTTTTTATGCCAAGCTTTCCCTGTTCTTCGCTTTGTCGGAGCGCACAGACATGGATACAAGGCACCGTCGGGTGCAAATTAGGAGAAACCAATGAAGCGTGAGATGCCTCAAGACCCAATGATGCGAGAGTTGATTGACATGGCTCGCAAGCATCAAATGTCTCGCCGTGTGGCCCTGGCAGGAATGGGCGGTACCGCCGCAGCCCTGTCCCTGGCCTCCTGTGCGCCAGCCGAGGAGGGACTAGTGCCTGCCACCGACGTCTCGGATTCCGAGCCGGTACTGGTGTGGCACAACTGGCCTGCCTACATGGATGAAGACGATGACGGAAACTATCCGACCCTAGATCGGTTCCAAGAGCAAACAGGCATCTCGGTGGACTACCGTCTGGAAATCGACGACAACGACACCTGGTATGCGAAGGTAAAGGACCAGCTCGAGCTGGGAGCCGACATTGGCGCCGACATCGCTTGCCCGACCGGCTGGATGGCGTCTCGCCTTCAGAACCTGGGTTACCTGCAGACCTTTGATGATGCAAACATGCCAAACAAGGTGGCAAACCTGGCCCCAAGCTACCTCGGTAGCGCGGATGATCCAGACCGCATCTACTCCATTCCTTGGCAGGGCGGTTTTGCCGGAATCGGCTACAACAAGCAGGCCTACCGCGAGGTAACCGGCAAGGACGCACCTGGTTCGGTCGCCGACCTTTGGGCAGCAGAGCTGAAGGGTCGCGTCGGATTGCTTTCCGAGATGCGCGACACCATCGGACTGGTATTGATGGCTCAGGGCATTGACATCACCAGCGCAGACTCGCTAACCGAGGATGCCTTTATGGCTGCTTTGGATGTCATCAAGGAGCAGATTGACGCCGGTCAGATCTACAACGTTCGCGGCAACAGCTACCTAGACGACCTTGCTACAGGAAACATCATTGCTTCCACCGCATGGTCCGGTGACATCACCGTGATCAACTACGAGGCCGGCACCGATGATGAGCCAGAGCCATTTGGCTTCATCTTCCCCGACTCGGGCGCAACGCTGTGGGCTGACGTCTTTGTAACCCCAATGGGCGCCACTCACAAGAAGAACGCCGAGACTCTGATCAACTACTACTACGACCCTGCAAACGCTGCGGAGCTTGCACTGTGGGTGAACTACATCACCCCGGTGGTAGGCGCGCAGGAGGCTGCGGCAGCTCTCGATCCAGAGCTAGCGGAGAACCAGTTGATCTTCCCGAATGCTGACACCCTGGCTCAGTCGCAGGCCTTCCGCACCCTTACCGGTGCCGAGGAGCAGCGCTTTGCCTCCGCATGGCAGAACCTGCTGCTGGGCGCTTAGTGGCAACTGACTTCACCGCTCGGGGCGCAGACCTCGAACTAGTAGGAATCAGGAAGGAGTTCCCCGGCTTCGTCGCGGTCGATAATCTCGACCTGCGAATTCCGGCCGGGGAATTCTTTGCCCTGCTTGGCCCCTCAGGCTGTGGAAAAACAACCACCTTGCGAATGATCGCCGGGTTGGAAAGCGCGACAGCGGGGAAGATATTGATCGGTGGTAAGGATGTCACCGAACAAAAACCACACCAGCGCACCGTCAACACCGTCTTCCAAAACTATGCACTGTTCCCGCACATGTCCGTGTTGGACAATGTGGCCTTTGGGCTCAAGCAACGCAAGGTCGCCGATCCAGCTGCGAAGGCAACCGCTGCGTTGGAGATGGTCGAGCTTGGACACCTTGCTAACCGCAGGCCACAGCAGCTATCCGGCGGCCAACAGCAGCGTGTGGCCCTGGCTCGTGCGCTGGTAAACAGGCCGGCGCTGTTGCTCCTTGATGAGCCGCTCGGCGCGCTTGATTTGAAGCTTCGTCGCCAGATGCAGATTGAGTTGAAGGCTATCCAGATGGAGGTCGGTCTCACCTTCCTGCACGTCACCCACGACCAGGAAGAGGCTATGGACATGGCCGACACCGTGGCCGTTATGAATCAGGGTCGCATTGAGCAAATGGGTGCCCCGGAGCAGCTCTACGATCGCCCGAAGACCGCCTTCGTTGCAAAGTTTCTTGGACAATCAAATCTCTTCGTTGGCGATGTCGCATCAGCAGATGACACCAAGGTTTCAATCTCCTTCCGCGGCCACAAGCTAACCGCTCCGGCGGACCGGGTGGAGAAGCGCTCCGGAAAGATTGCTCTTGGTGTTCGGCCCGAAAAGACAATGTTCCACGAGCAGAAGCCGGCCGAAAGCGCCGATCACAACCTCCTTGGTCCCGGAACAATTACAGACATTCGCTTCACCGGAGTCTCCAATCAGTACCAGATTGAGGTTCCAGGCATCGGCGAGGTCACAGTCTTTGCCCAGAACGTGGGCAAGTCTCCCGTGGTCGAATTAGGGGCCGAAGTCTGGGTTAGCTGGAAGGTGGAGCACAGCTTCGGCTTGGCGGATCTGCCCAGCGGTGAAGAAGAAGCCGAGTAATGGCTTTCGTAGCACTTGGCGGCTCTGCTCCTGAGGTAGCGCAGGCACCGCGGCGAACGGGCGGGCGCATCGCGCTTTTGCTGCTTTTGCCGGGTATTTTCTACCTGGCGCTATTTTTCCTAACTCCGCTGGTCTCGCTTGTGCTCACCTCGCTCAAGCAGCCTGACCCATCTGGAGTAATTGGCCGTTACGATTTTGGCTTTGAGGTTGGCAACTATCTCTACGCCATCACTCAGTACCTGCCGCAAATTCTCCGCTCCTTCAGCTTCGCCCTGATCGCGACCGTCATCGCGCTTGCGGTCAGCTATCCAATCGCCTACTTCATCGCCGTCAAGGCGAGGAACAGGCCCTTGCTAAAGGGCATACTGCTAACGCTCGTGGTCGCACCTTTCTTTATCTCCATGCTGCTGCGCACCTTTGCATGGAAGCAGATTTTTTCCAACGACTCCTGGATCGTGAACACCCTGAAGGACATCGGTATTTTCGGTGTCGATAGCTACATCATCGGAACCAACTTCGCGGTAATTTTTGGATTGGTCTATAACTTCATCCCCTTCATGACACTGCCGATTTTCTCCTCGCTGGATAGGTTGGACCTCAGGCTCGTTGAGGCAGGGTCGGACCTCTATGCCAACCCCGTTACCACCTTCAGGAAAATCACCTTCCCACTGTCTATGCCTGGAGTCATCTCCGGCACGCTGCTCACCTTCATTCCGATCAGCGGAGACTATGTCGTTGCCAGCCGAGATTTCCTGGGTGGGCCAGAGACCGCGATGATGGGAAACGTCGTCGAGGCCAACTTCCTTAGAATTCAGGATTATCCGACCGCATCGGCGCTCTCTGTGATGCTCATGGCCGCAATCGTGGTTTTGGTTTCCGCCTACGTGAGGCGAAGTGGAACGGAGGACCTGCTTTGAAGTTTTCTCTTGGCAAGTACCTGCTTCCGACCTACGTAGTGCTCAGCTTCCTGTTTCTGGCTATCCCAATCGGTTACACCTTCGTTTTCTCCTTCAATGATTCGATCAAGTCGAACATCATTTGGCGCGGCTTCACCTTGGATAACTGGCTAAATGTTTGTGGTCAGCAAGAAGTTTGTGACGCCTTTGGCAATTCGGTCATCGTTGCAGTGAGTGCAACGCTCATTTCAACCGTTCTGGGGACCATGATTGCCATTGCACTGGTGCGCTATCGATTCAAGTTCCGCAGTGCCACCAACCTGCTGTTATTTCTGCCCTTGGCCACACCTGAGGTCGTAATGGGTGCCGGATTGGCCGCACAGTTTCTGGACTTTGGCTGGCAGAAGGGCCTTGGCACCGTAATCATCGCCCACACTATGTTCACCCTGAGCTTTGTTGTGGTTACCGTGAAGGCTAGGGTCGCAACCTTGGACCCTGCCCTAGAGGAAGCGGGCAGGGATCTCTACGCGAGCCCCATGCAAGTCTTTTGGAAGGTCACCTTCCCGCTGCTGTTGCCTGGAATTCTCGCGGCTGCGATGCTCGCATTTGCCTTGAGTTTCGATGACTTCATCATCACCCAGTTCAACTCGGGCGCCCTAGATACGTTCCCTAAGTTCGTCTACACGGCAGCAGCCAGGGGCATCCCGGCAGAGGCGAATGTGATCGGATCGTTCGTCTTCATCGTGGCGATTGCCATTGTCATTGCAGTCCAGGTCAGAAGCTCCGTCAAGCAGCGCCGCCTCGCAAATTCTCGCTAACAAAGCGGCGCTCGCCGTTTGCGCCCTTGCGGAGTTGAGGGTGCTAGGAGAGCTTTGCTAGTCCCGCTGCCAAGACATCCAGGGCGTCGTGCAGCAGCTCATCGCTGATGGCCAGCGGTGGCAGGAATCGAATCACGTTGTTGTAGGTTCCAGCATTTAGCAGGACCACTCCATTGGTGTGGCAGTGCTTCATGAGCGCGTCGGTTGCGGCCGCATTTGGGTTTTTAGTTCCTGGCTCCACGAGTTCGATGGCTTGCATTGCTCCGCGACCTCGCACCTCACCGATGACCGGATAGTTGTTCTGCATCGCCTGCAGCCGGCCCGAGAGCAGCTCGCCGATCTCGATTGCCCTGTCAAACCAGTTTCCGGTTGCGAATTGCTCCATAACCGCGACTCCTGCGGCAACGGCAGTGGGGGACCCGCCAAAAGTTCCACCTAGGCCACCAGCGTGAGCTGAATCTACGATTTCCGCGCGACCAACCACTCCCGATAGTGGCATTCCACCAGCAATGCCCTTCGCAACGGTTAGAAGGTCTGGCTCGAAGCCCTCTTCCCATTGGCTGGCGAACCACTTACCGGTTCTCGCCATACCACTTTGCACCTCGTCCGCAACCAAGACAATTCCATTGGCGCGGGTCCATTCCTGCAGTGTCTGCAAGAAGCCCGGTGCAGGCACGATGAATCCACCTTCACCTTGAATCGGCTCAATGAACAGCGCCGCCAACTGCGAAGCGCCTGCGCGCTTTTCCAGGTAGTTGATCGCACGAGTCGCCGCCTCGGCACCGCTCATGCCCTCAGGGTCTCGGTAGGGGTAGCTCATTGGCGCGTGGTGGACACTGCCAGCCAGTGGACCAAATCCGGTGCCGTAAGGGTGCATCTTGAAATTCATGGCCATCGTCAGGTTGGTGCGACCGTGGTAGGCGTGGTCAAAAACCGCAATCTCAGTGCGGCCAGTTGCCTTCCGTGCAATCTTCACCGCATTCTCGACAGCTTCTGCCCCCGAGTTGAAAAACGCTGCCTTCTTCTTGAAGTTGCCGGGAGCGTGTTCGGTCAGCAACTCACCGGCGCGCACATATGCCTCGTAGGGGGTAACGGTAAAGAGTGAGTGGGTCAGCTTTGCTGCCTGCTCGCTGACTGCCTTGACGACGCCCTCGTTGGTGTGTCCGATGGTGACGACTCCGATGCCGCTACCCATGTCGATTAGCTGGTTGCCATCTGCATCTTTCAGGATGGCTCCGTGAGCCTCCTCGATGAACGCTGGAAGCATCGTTCCAACACCCGATGTGATGACTTCGTTGCGGCGCTGCTGCAGGGCAGCCGACTTTGGTCCCGGGATTGCTGTTGTGACGATTCTCTTCTGCTCAAGGCTCATAGCTGAATTCTAGATACTTCTGCTGAATTCTTTGCCAAGACATCCTCAGTTCCCCTCAGCCGTAAGCTTGCTTTATGTCTCTCGAGTGCGCGTCATTGCAGGTGCTCTGTCGATGCTGAGAATTGCACGAGAGATTGAGGCTGTGCCACCCTGTCTAGGCGAAACTGGTCGGGAGGTGATGCGCGAGCGATGGATGTAGTTCTTTATTTGCTTGGAATTGCCTTTGTCATTGTGGGCATCGCGGCATCAATTGGTCTGCATGAGCTGGGGCACTATTTGCCAGCCAAGTACTTTGGCGTTCGAGTCAAACAATTCATGATCGGCTTTGGCCCCACGGTATTTTCTCGCCAGCGCGGCGAGACTGAATTTGGGTTCAAGGCGCTGCCGCTTGGTGGCTACATCGCCATGGCCGGCATGTATCCGCCCGAAGCGAAGCCCTATCGCGGACCGTTTTCGAGTTGGATCGCGGATGCGAGAGAGGAGCTGAAGCGGCAGGCTGAGCCCGGTGACGAGTCCAGGTCTTTCTTCGCGCTCAAGCCCTGGAAGAAGTCGATAATCATGCTGGGCGGACCGATGATGAATTTCTTTCTCGGAATTGCCCTGATTGCCGCATCGCTGAGTGGCATTGGAAGCCTGCAGAGCTCCCTGACTATCCAGCAGGTTTACCAGTGTGTTGACACGCTAAACGACGGCAGCTGCCCCGAATCCGCCCCGCTAGCTCCCGCCCTGGAGGCTGGAATGGAGCCTGGCGACCGCGTGGTTGGCGTCAACGGCACGGCCGTTGTGAGTTGGGATGAGGCAGTTGATTTGCTTGCGCAGCGCGGCCAGGGACAGAGCCAGATTTTGGTTTCGCGCGCCGGCGATGAACTGACGTTGTCGCTCACACCGCTGTATCGAGAGCGGCTGGTGCTCGATGATTCTGGAGGTGTGGTCCTTGATTCCTCCGGTACTCCGCGCACCGAGCTGCGGCCCATAATCGGTGTGCAGCTCGAGCCGCGCTCGGTTCCCATGCCGCTGGGCGAGGCACTCGGCTACGGTATGGAAGCCACCGGCGCGATGTTTGCCTTCATCGCCCAGCTCCCGCAGCAGATCTACAACGTCTTTTTGAGCACTTTAGGGGTGCAGGAACGGGACCCGTTCGGGGCAATCTCCATTGTGGGAGTCGGTCAATTGGCCGGCGAAGTAAGCTCGGCCGATATCGGCACAGATGCCAAGTTCGCATCGCTGCTGCTCTTGCTTGGTTCACTCAATATCGCCCTTTTTGCGTTCAATTTGATTCCACTGCTGCCGCTTGATGGCGGGCACGTCCTCGGGGCCGCTTATGAGTCACTGAAGCGCCGATTGAGCCGCGCCATTGGCCGTCCTGACCCTGGCCCGGTTGACACGGCGCGGGCATTGCCGCTTGCCTACGGGGTCTGGGTGGTCTTGATTTTTACCGGATTGCTGTTGATCGTGGCAGATCTGATTAACCCGATTGGAATCTTCTAGGAAGCTAAGCTTCTTTTTTGTTGTTGTTATCGTGGCAACAATTGAAGGGAAACACGTGCCAGCTGTAAATCTGGGCTTGCCCAAGTCACCACCGCCGACTCTGGCTCCACGGAGAAAATCGCGCCAGATCATGGTTGGAAAAGTCCCGGTTGGCGGTGACGCCCCAATTTCGGTGCAGTCGATGACCACGACGCCGACTACCGACATCAATGCCACCCTCCAGCAGATTGCGGAGCTGACCGCATCGGGCTGCGACATCGTGCGCGTTGCCGTGCCATCACAAGATGATGCCGACGTGCTGCGCATTATCGCCAAGCGCAGCCAGATACCGGTGATTGCGGACATTCACTTCCAGCCCAGGTATGTATTTCAGGCCATTGAGGCCGGCTGCGGAGCGGTGCGAGTAAACCCGGGAAACATCCGGAAGTTTGACGATCAGGTAAAGGACATCGCGCAGGCCGCGAAGGATGCCGGAGTCTCGATTCGAATCGGCGTAAACGCCGGATCTTTGGACCCCAGACTGCTGCAGAAGTACGGTAAGCCAACCGCCGAGGCGCTGGTCGAGTCGGCCGTGTGGGAAGCCTCGCTGTTTGAAGAGCACGATTTCCACGACTTCAAGATTTCGGTGAAGCACAACGACCCAGTCGTGATGGTCCAGGCGTATGAGCAGCTCGCCGAGCGCGGTGACTGGCCGCTGCACCTTGGTGTAACCGAAGCCGGTCCCACTTTCCAGGGAACCATCAAGTCTTCGGTTGCTTTTGGAGCGCTGCTCGCAAAGGGCATTGGCGACACGATCCGAGTTTCACTCTCCGCGCCTCCGGTGGAAGAGATTAAGGTTGGCTCTCAGATTTTGGAGAGCCTGAACCTGCGCCCCAGGAAGCTGGAGATCGTCTCCTGTCCTTCCTGCGGCAGGGCACAGGTTGATGTCTACACGCTTGCCGACGATGTAACGAAGGGGCTTGAGCATCTAACGGTTCCAATCCGCGTTGCGGTCATGGGCTGCGTCGTGAACGGACCGGGCGAGGCACGCGAGGCCGACCTGGGGGTCGCATCCGGCAACGGCAAGGGCCAAATCTTTGTCAAGGGCGAGGTAATCAAGACTGTGCCGGAGAGCGAGATTGTGGCGACGCTGATTGAAGAGGCGAACCGCATCGCGGCAGAAATGGACCCCGCAGAAATCGGAACGGCTCAGGTTAGCGTCGGGGAGTAGCTAACATTGGCTCATGCCAATTCGACTCAGCAATCTATTTGTCAAAACCCTGCGCGAAGATCCGGCCGATGCCGAGGTCGATAGCCACAAGCTGCTAGTTCGCGCCGGATATATCCGTCGCAATGGCCCCGGAATCTTTGCCTGGTTGCCGCTTGGTCTGATGGTGAAGAACCGCATTGAGCAGATTGTTCGCGAGGAGATGGCGAACGCGGGTTCCCAAGAGGTGCACTTTCCGGGCCTGCTGCCAAAGGAGCCATACGAGGCGACCGGGCGCTGGGACGAATACGGCGACAACATTTTTCGTCTGAAAGACCGCAAGGAAGCCGACTATCTACTGGCCCCAACCCACGAAGAGGTCTTTACCCTTTTGGTGAAGGACCTCTACAGCTCCTACAAGGAGCTTCCGCTAAGCATCTACCAAATTCAGATTAAGTACCGCGATGAAGCTAGGCCTCGCGCAGGTCTTTTGCGTGGCCGGGAATTCATCATGAAGGACGCCTACAGCTTTGACGTGTCTGACGAAGGCCTGGAGAAGAGTTACCAGGCACAGCGCGATGCATACGAGCGCATCTTCCAGCGCCTAGGACTGGAATACGTAATCGTCAAGGCCGACGCCGGGGCAATGGGCGGATCAAAGTCCGAGGAGTTCCTGGCCCCTGCAGAGATTGGTGAGGACACCTTTGTGCGCAGCGCTGGCGGATTCGCTGCAAACGTTGAGGCGGTTCGGTTCCAACCGCTAGCCGAGGTGGACGCGAGCGCGGTTCCCACCGCCGAGGTTCATCCTTCTCCGGACACCCCAACCATTGCCACCCTGGTCGATTTTTCGAACGAGAATCACCCGAAGGCAGACGGCGCTTGGAGTGCGGCGGACACGCTAAAGAACGTGGTGCTGGCCCTTGTTAGCCCCGAGGGTAAGCGCAAACTGGTAATCGTTGGCATCCCGGGTGACCGTGAGGTCGATCAGAAGCGTGCTGAGGCATGGTTCGCACCCTACGACGTGGAGCCGGCAACCGAGGCTGACTTTGCGGCCAACCCCGAACTTGTAAAGGGCTACATCGGCCCGGTCAAAGCCGGCAGTCAACACTTGGGCCTGAAGGCGCCGAGCAAGATCGAATACCTGCTCGATCCTAGAGTAGCTAAGGGCACGGCTTGGATAACTGGGGCTAACGAGGACGAGCGCCACGTTTGGAATCTGGTTTATGGTCGGGACTTCGAGAGCGATGGAATCGCCGATATCGCGGAGATCAAAGCGGGCGACCCTGCCCCCGATGGCTCTGGAGAGCTCGAGCTTGCCCGCGGCATTGAGATCGGACATGTGTTCCAGCTGGGTCGCAAGTACGCAGAGGCGCTCGATCTGAAGGTCTTGGACGAGAACGGCAAGCTGGTGACTGTGACCATGGGAAGCTACGGCATCGGCGTCACCCGACTGGTTGCTGTTATCGCCGAGGCTTTCCACGACGACAAGGGGTTGATCTGGCCCGAATCGGTTGCGCCGGCTCAGCTGCATGTGATTGCAGCGGGTAAGGACGAGAGCATTTTTGCGGCGGCCGAGCAGCTTGCCATCGACGCTGAGGAAATGGGTCTTTCGGTAATGCTGGACGATCGCAAGGTTTCTCCGGGCGTCAAGTTTGCCGATGCTGAGCTGCTGGGAATGCCTTGGGTAATTGTTTGCGGCCGCGGTTTGGAAAATGGCGAGGTGGAGCTTTGGAACCGCCACAGTTCCGAGCGCTTCACGGTGAAGCTAGAATCTGCTCTAGTAGAGCTAACTGCTCGTAGGAAGTGAATAGGGCGCAGTCATGGATATCGACCTTTCGGTACTGAGGCTTTTGGAGCGGGAAAAGGAAATCCCGTTCGATGAGCTGGTAGAGATAATCGAGGCCGCAATCCTCGCCGCCTACTACAAGCACGTTGGCGATAACACTCCTGGACCAAGGGCCCAGCTCGATCGCAAGAGCGGCCACGTCAGCATCTTCGCGCCGGAAAAGAACGAGGAGGGAGAGACCGTCTCGGAGACCGAAATCACTCCTGAGGGATTTGGCCGCGTTGCCGCCTATGCCGCCAAGCAGGTAATCGCGCAGCGTATGCGGGAGATTTCTGATGAGGGACTGCTTGGCGAATTCAAGGGCAAGGAAGGCGACATAGTCGCCGGTCAGATCCAACAGGGATCTCGGCCCTACATGGTCTACGTCAACCTCGGTTCGGTCGAGGCGATCATGCCGCCGGAGGAGCAGGTGCCGGGTGAGGACTACTCCCACGGCAAGCGGATCCGCGTCTACGTAACTAGCGTTTCCAAGGGCCTTCGCGGTCCAATGATCACAGTTTCTAGAACTCATCCGAACCTCGTGCGCAAGCTGTTTGCGCTGGAGGTGCCGGAGGTTGCCGGCGGTCAGGTTGAGATTACTTCGGTGGCTCGCGAGGCCGGCCACCGCACGAAGATCGCCGTGCGATCCGCCGACCCCAGCATTAATGCCAAGGGTGCCTGCATCGGCGAGCTGGGGCAGCGAGTCCGCGCTGTTAGCTCGGAGCTAAACGAGGAAAAGATCGACGTGGTCGACTACTCCGAAGATTTGGCGGAGTTTGTTTCCCACGCGCTTTCCCCAGCCAGGGTCTCCTCCAGCTTCGTGATTGACCAGGCTCAGCGTGCAGTTCGGGTGTTGGTTCCCGACTTCCAGCTGTCTTTGGCAATTGGCAAGGAGGGGCAGAATGCCCGCCTGGCTGCCAAGCTGACCGGCGCCAAAATCGACATTCAGCCAGATAGCGTCCTGGAAGAATAGCCAGAATCGAATCCAAGGCCTAGAATGGCCTTTGCTAATGAGGTTCAACCGAGCCTTCTAGCTTCCACGAAAGTAGCAGGCAGAAGATGCGTGAAATCAAATGAGTAGCTCGAAATGAGTCCCGCTCAGCAATAAGGCCTGCCCTGTTTGGGTTGGCCCCAGACAGGAGAAATAAGTGGCGCTTCCACGCGTATACGACATCGCTAAAGAACTTGGAATTGATACCAAGGTTGCTTTGGCAAAGCTTGAGGAACTTGGCGAGTACGTCAAAGGCGGTTCCTCCACTATCGCTCCGCCGGTAGCGGCGAAGCTCCGGGCTGCGTTCCCAAAGAAAGAACAGCCAGCTGAGAAGGCTAAAGCTGAGAAGCCGAAGGCAGAAAAGCCCAAGGCGGCAAAGCCAGCTAGCCCCAAGGCGGAGGAAAAGCCAGCTGCGGAACCAGAGGCCAAGGGAGAGCAGCCAGGGGACACCTCGGCGGCCAAGCCTGGCGATGCCCCCGCGGCTCCAACACCCCTGCAGGGAATTCCACGACCCGGAAACAATCCGTTTTCGTCCAATCAGGGCATGGGAATTCCGCGTCCAATGGCTCGACCAGGCAACAACCCGTTTTCGTCCAACCAGGGTATGGGAAGGCCTCGTCCGCAGGGTGGCAGGCCCGATCGCCCAGGAGGACCTCGCCCACAGGGTGGCGCACCGAGAACCGGTGGCGCGCCAAGGCCAGGCGGCCCTAGGCCACAAGGCGCTGGAGCAGGTCGCGGTGGACCAGGGGGCGGCTTCGGTGGCCCCGGTCAGCGTCCAGGCGGAGGATTCCCTGGTCGTCCAGGACCAGGTGGTCGTGGAGGTCGCGGTGCGGGTACTGCAGGTGCTTTTGGTAAGGGCGGCTCGAAGAGCAAGTCCAGAAAGTCGAAGCGGACCAAGCGCGAGGAATTTGAACAGAGAGAAGCACCGAGCCTAGGTGGCGCAATGGTGCCACGCGGTGACGGAAACACCGTTATCCGCCTACGACGCGGCGCCTCGATCCAGGATTTTGCCGACAAGATTGGCGCAAACTCTGGTCAGCTGATCACCGTGCTGTTCCACCTGGGACAGATGGCAACCGCTACCGCATCGCTGGACGAGGAGACATTCCAGATTCTCGGCGATGAGCTTGGCTACAAGCTCGAGGTTGTCTCGCCTGAGGACGAGGAGCGCGAGCTCTACGAAGGCTTCGGTCTGAACATCTCGACCGAGCTGGAAGACGAGGATGAGGACAAGCTGCAAGCGCGTCCTCCGGTCGTCACGGTTATGGGTCACGTGGATCACGGTAAGACTCGACTGCTCGACTCGATTAGAAACTCAAACGTTGTGGCAGGCGAGGCTGGCGGAATCACCCAGCACATCGGTGCCTATCAGGTGCACACTAACCACGAGGGTGTAGATCGGGCCATCACCTTCATTGACACCCCGGGACACGAGGCGTTTACCGCCATGCGTGCCCGCGGTACGCAGGTTACCGAT
>Ga0255781_10002188_pt1 | contig 15699 bp, 10 predicted proteins | sample 101ome_21_FD_179979 | JGI IMG/M metagenome (GOLD analysis project Ga0255781, IMG submission 179979) | Coastal salt marsh microbial communities from the Groves Creek Marsh, Skidaway Island, Georgia - 101413BT metaG (version 2) | ecosystem: Environmental > Aquatic > Marine > Intertidal zone >...
CGCGCGGTCGTCGAACGTGTAAGTCGTGAGACGTTTCGTGACCGATCGACGAACTCGCGCGCGGTCGAGGTGGGCGGCGGCGTGAGGTGAGATCGGACCCATCGTCGACCCATCGTCGACCGTTCGACGGGCGAGTCGTCGACGGTGGTGGGAATTCGTGACGGTGAATCCGTGACGACGCGGAATCCGAACGACGCGCGATCGCGATCGAACGGGGAAAGTCTCGGTGCGACGAGAGGAAGGCGTCGGGAGAGGTGAGAGGCGCGCGGCGCGCGCGCGCGCGAAGACGGCGGGCGGATAGCGCGGGGGAGAGACGCGCGGGGGAGAGACGCGAGGCGAGCGGACGGTGATCGAGGTGGGTGCGATGCGGGATTCGGTGAGCGATGGGATGTATGAATCGGGAGCGGTCGGTGTGCGCGCCGAGGTGGGGGCGTTGGCGGGGAGTTTGTCGGCGTTCGTGGCGGCGCAGCGAGGCGAGGGCGGATGGGTCGGGGGCGGCGCGCCGACGAGAGGATTTTCAGTCGGGAGCGCGCCTGGGTTTTATCGAGTCGGGATGAACGGTGCGAACGGTGGAGGAATGATGCCCGCGACGCCGAATTTCTTAGCCGGGGCGTCTCCGAGTTCGCTCGGGTCGTCGCCGTCTTTTTACGGATCGTCGCCGACGGCTATTCCGCAGGTGATGCGCCCGAAGGCACCTTTACAGGAGAGGGGGATCGGGTTTCCGGGATTGTCGTCGTCGCTTCCGGGGAAGCATCACATCGGTTCGCCGAATAGTGGATTTAGCGCCTTCAGCCCACCGGCCAATCTCAAGGATCCGCCGCGCGCGATGGCGCACTTTTCTTCGTCGCCGTCGGTGAAATCCGGAGGGGTGCACAAGCCGCCGACGAGCGCGTCCAAGGTGAAGAAGATGGAGATGGCCAAGGTGGCGGTGAACGAGGCGACCGCGGCGGCGGTCGCGGTGGCGTCCATGCCGACGTCGGTGGCGAGCGCATCGCCGCCGTTAAACTCGAGCGGAAAACCGCAAAAGAGCGTGTATAGAGGCGTCAGACAGCGTCCGTGGGGCAAGTACGCGGCGGAGATTCGAGATCCCACGCGCGGGTCTCGATTGTGGTTGGGAACGTTCGACTCCGCGGAGGAGGCGGCGTTGGCGTACGATGCCGCGGCTCGAGCGATTCGCGGAGACTCGGCGGTGACAAACTTTGGTAAGGATGTGCCGATTCCGGCGTCGGTGCGATCGCAGTTGCCTCCGCTTCCGACGCGTCCGGTGAGCGGACGCGGCGGGGCGTCGAGAGACGACAGCGCGCTGACGGGTCGCATGTCCAAGCTCTCCACGTCGACCAAGGGGGTGAATCTTGAAGAAGAGGCCGAAATGCTCCTCATGCTACAAGGTGCCGATAGCGAAACGAAGACGTCTACGCCTGAAAAGTCCATGGAGGAGTCTGTCGAAGACCAAGCCGTGGGCATGGATTTCGAAGAAGTCAACGGAGCGAGTTCCGTAACCGTCGGTTTGACGTTGCGCACTCAAAAATCAAACGCGCCACCTGCAGCAGCGCCCGCAGCACGCATGTTTCCATCCAGCGATGGGTCCAACGCTATGATTTCGGCGTTGAAAGCATCCACAACCACTCGCCCGCGCAGAGCGAAGCGATGAGCGATTTTCAGCACCGCATGCACTCACATTGACGCAGCATACGCAAACGCAGCCGAGAGTCCGTGAGGATAGCAAATCTCGATATGTATTCATCATTCATCTCATTACACATTCATTACACATTATTTACGATATTCAATCACGATTCCCTAATCGCCGTGTAGGTGGATGTCTCGTTCTCAACCGAGGAGCGACGCCGCGGCCACCGCGGTGACGAACGCGAGCGACGTCGCGACGACGCTTGCGCCGCTCGGAGGTGGTGGATTCGCGCGAGAGTTCATGTAAGCGTCGTAGTTTTCGAGCGTGATGTCGTTCGGACACGATGTATCGGCGCACGCTGACGTGGATAGACAGAGTCCGTACGTGCCGCAGCAGTCGTTCGAGGTGCAAATCTGCTCTAAAAAGGCGAGCGACGGCGCGCCGTCGGAGCACTGGAATTCGCACGTCGGAACTTGACGAGTCACCATCTCACCGTCGGGACATCGCAACACGTCGGGCGGGCAGAACGAGTATCCAGGGCCGGAGGACGTCTCCACAGCCGGTGGCGGCGCGTCGCCATCGGTGAAACCGTTGTTCGACACGCCCTCCGTCGAGAACATCCAGTCGACGAGCGACGGCGTGAATTCAGCCGTAAACGTCAAGGCAGTCGCGATCTCGGTGTTCAAACCACGAACGAGGCGTACTTCGGTGTTGCCACCGACGTCGCACTCGGATACGTTCCCGAAACGCACGACATCCGTATCGGGTGTGTTCGGGAGTAGCTTGTTGCGAGAAACGAGCGCGTTCGACGTGGTCACTTTTGAGGAAGCATCGCATCCGTTGTGATCAGCCCAACCTGCCAAGTTGGCCTCCACGGACGGTACTGGCTTGCCTTCGAAACGTCCACCATCGACGGGAACGTTGTCGAATTCACCGTGGATGGCCAGAACGTTCACGGGAGTCTTGGTCGAAGCGTTGAAAGCGGCGCAGTTGGATTGCGCGTCGGCGAAGCCGAGACCACTGACGGCGACGATGCCCGCGAGCAAATCTGGTTTTTCGCACGCCATTCTGTAAGCCATGAAACCTCCATTTTCCCAGCCGACGATGTACACTTTATCCTCGGCGACGTTATACTGAGTCTTCACCGCGTGAATGACTTGCGAAATGTGTTCAACGTCGTCCACCGGCTCCCACGTTTCCGGATTCGCAGGTCGAAGTGAGAAAGGAGTGGCGGCGCAACACGCGGGCGTCGCGGCCCACGATCTACACCCGTAACGAGTGTTGAGAACGCCTCCGAGTCTCGCGCAGGTCGAGCACCAAAATCGATTTCTCGCGCCTTCCGGAAGCGCAAGGATGAATTCGCGCTCGTCCACCAGCTCGTTGAAACGTAAAATTCTTTGAATGGTTTCGCCGTCCATGCATCGACCGTGAAGTAAGACGACCAAAGGAACGTCCGGTGGAGTCGCTGTGCTATTCTCGTCCGGTACAGACACGTCAGGGATGTAAAGCGTGATGGGATCTCTGTCGTCTCCCGAGGCGTACACGATGTCCAACTCCTGACGAGCCAAGGCGGACACTTGGCTCGCCGCGATGAGCGTGCCGAAGATGAGAGTGAGATACAGTCTAGCAAACATGATTGTTCTAAACGGTACGCGCGCGTGTGTGTGAATCCACGATCACTCGCGCCGAAAACTGGCGCCTTTTGCAGTTTTCGCCTCGAAACGACACTCTCGCCTCGGGATTATCATAACTGTGACGTCGGCTGACACTGGGAATAATATGTGTCGAAGTAAACGCAGCTGTCGCCACCGGCACAACACTTCGGGCCATCATACAAAAGTCCACCGCATTGCTCCCACTGACGAGCGCAACCGAGGCACTCATATCGGTCGTCATCCACACGCGTGCACGTCAAATCTCTTTTGCAGCACGCCGGCCCGTCGTAAGATTTACCGCCGCACTGTTGATATTCAACCGCGCACGGCACACAGACTTTCACACCGAATCCCACGTACGGGACATCGACACAATCGCCTTCTTCGCAGCAGAGCTCTTTGGGACCGTCGGACGACCAAACCGAGCACGTCGAGCCGGCTGTCGCGCACTCGCACGGCGCGCGCAACGCAGTGCCCGCCAGCTCTGGCCAGAGTTGACAGAGCTCCCACGGTTTATCACACTCGGCATCTTTATCCGCGCGCGTCGCGGCCGGGAGTTCGGGTGTTGCGCCACACAGACCAGCGTTGTTCGCGAGAGAGATGAGTTTCAAATTCGGATTCGTCTCCCTCGATAGCGTCACTGGTCCCGAAAATCGACAGCGATCGAGAAGGGCGCCTTCGAGGCGTTTGAGCCGAATGAGCGGTTCGTTCACCGAACCAGTTAAGAAATTTTCGTGTACGTCCAAAAATGTTAGGTTCCGCGGCAGAAACGCCGGTAAGTGCCCTTGGAGTCGATTACCTTCGAGCACGAGAGACTCGAGCGAGTCTGCTTGAGACCAGTCTCCGGGTATTTCACCCGTCAAAAAGTTGTCATCTAAATTCAATTGACGAAGCATGGGAAGAGTCGCGATGCCTCTTGGAATCTCACCGTGCAGTTGGTTACCAGACGCATCTAAAAACTCGAGCGCGCGTAAGTTGGCGACGCTCTCGGGCAACGCGTACCGATCGGTTTCCGCACCCAGCATGTTTCTGTGTAAATTCAAAACGCGAAGCCTGCGCAAGTTGCCGATCTCACTCGGAACGCTACCCGTGAGCTGATTTCCAAAGAAGACGCCGGGTTCACCGTACGTGTTTCGTCGCTCGGGGTCAACCCAAGGTTCGAACCTCCTCTGCGTTTGCGTGAAACCGCCGTCGAGATTCAACACCTCCAATCGCGTCAATCGACCGATTCCGGGCGGAATCGCTCCCTCCAGAGTGTTCAGATTAAGATACAACTCCTCTACGTTCGGTATCGCCGATAAAAACCCCTCCGGTATCGGACCTCTTATCGCGTTATCGGACAAATCCAACGACCGCAGATGGCGCAACGCGGCGGGCATCGTACCCGGCAATCGTCCTCGCAGTGCCATTCCCGAGAGGTTTATCCGCACCACGACGCACGCGTCGTCGTCGTCATCATCATCACACGCGCACGTCACCCCCACCACCTCGCACGCGTCCGACGCCAACATCGCGCTCGCCGTCGCGTCGTCGTGCCCGAGCGCTCGAGCGAGCGCCATCACCGCCGCCGTCTCATCACCGTCACCTCTCACCGCACGCGCCGCCGCCATCGCGACGACGACCGCGAGCGACGTTCGCCGTCGTCTTCGCCGCCGATCCGCGCCCATCGTCCGCGCGCGCGCCGTGTGCCGCCCCGTCGCGACTTTCACTCATCCGTCACTCATTCGACGCTTCGAGTCACACGGTGGTCACGCGTCCGAGACGTCGTCCGAGCACTGTGTATCCATACGCAGTTCTCTTGAGTCATGAACGGTCACTGAAAACCCACTCTGTATGCCCCATCTCTGGGTGTGCGACGTCACTCTTCCGAGGCGACGGCGTGAAAACGCGTTTTTGTATGGGTGATTTTCAAACTTTGACGGCGTGAAAACGCGCGCGATTTGAGGAAAGAGATGGAAGGTTGTGGGGAAGACGTAGATTAGAAGGAGGGAACGGATGCGCGCGAGAGTTGCGCGAGAGACGCGCGCGAGGCGGTGCGCGGACTGGAGGCGCGCGCGCGCGATGGAGGCGTACCCGGCGTGGGCGCGCGATGCGTCCGAGACGCTGCGCGCGCACGAGGTGGACGCGAGTCGTGGGGTGACGCGGGAGAGCGTGGAAGAACGACGCGCGCGGGCGGGTGGGTATAACGAGCTCGAGCGCGAACCTGGGAAGGCGCTGTGGGCGCTGGTGTTGGAACAGTTCGACGATGCGTTGGTGAAGGTTTTGTTGATCGCCGCGCTGGTGTCGTTCGGGCTGGCGTACGTGGAGAACGAGGACGCCGGGTTCGCGGCGTACGTCGAGCCGGCGGTCATCTTGCTCATATTGATCCTGAACGCCATCGTCGGCGTGTGGCAGGAGTCCAACGCGGAGAGCGCGCTCGAGGCGTTGAAAGAGATGCAGTGCGAACACGCCAAGTGCCTGCGCGACGGTGTCTGGGATGGGTCCATGTTGGCGAGAGAGCTCGTGCCGGGGGACGTGGTGGAGCTCAAGACGGGGGACCGCGTTCCGGCGGATTGCCGACTTCTTCGGTTGAAGACGGCCACCGTGCGCGTGGAGCAAGCGTCTTTGACCGGGGAGTCCGTGGCTGTCGATAAACGCGTCGAACGAGTCGACGATGTCGACATCGAGCTTCAAGGGAAGACGTGCATGCTCTTCGCCGGCACGGCGGTGTCGAACGGGTCGTGCCTGTGTGTGGTGAACTCGATCGGTATGGCGACAGAAATCGGTAAGATTCAGTCCCAGATTAAAGAAGCGAGCGAGGAGGAAGAGGATACACCTCTGAAGCAAAAACTCGATCGGTTCGGTGAGAGTTTAACCATGATGATTGGTGTCATTTGTCTCCTCGTGTGGTTGATTAATTACTCGCACTTCGTTCAATTCGAAACGAAAGCGGGGTCGTCTATCCCAACCATCAAGTTTGATCTCGCCAAGTGCACCTACTACTTCAAAATCGCGGTCGCGCTCGCGGTGGCGGCTATTCCTGAAGGTTTGCCCGCCGTCATTACGACGTGCTTGGCGCTCGGAACGAGGAAGATGGCGAAGAAGAACGCCATCGTTCGCAAGTTGCCGAGCGTCGAAACGCTCGGTTGCACCAGTGTCATCTGCAGTGATAAAACCGGTACGCTGACGACGAACCAAATGTCCGCCGTCAAACTCGTCACCGTCGCCAAAGACATTCAATTGAACACGTACGACGTGGAGGGTACGACGTACAACCCGAGCGAAGGTGGCATCCTCGGCGCTCCGAAGAAACTCGATGAAAACTTGCGATCGATCGCCAAAATTTCTGCGCTTTGTAGCGGTGCTTCCATCGAGTGCAAAGCGGGGACGTTCAAGTGCGTTGGAGAACCGACGGAAGGCGCGCTCAAAGTTCTCGCCGAAAAGATTGGTTTGGATAACATGAGAGGAGTCGAGTCGAAACGTACGTCTAATCCTGAGATTTACGCGCAAATCGTGTGCGATACGATCGAAGGCGCTCACGACGTCAAGGCGACGCTCGAATTCGATCGTGATAGAAAGTCCATGAGCGTCATAGTGAGCGAAAAGACGTCTGGAAAGCGAAACAGCGCGTCGGCACAAAACCAACTTCTCGTCAAGGGTGCTCCAGAGGTTTTGCTCGATCGCTGTTCGTACGTGCAGTTGCCTGATGGCACTACCATCGCTCTCTCGGCCACCATGCGCAAAAACATTTTGAAGGTCCAGACGACGATGGCTCGCGACGCTCTGCGATGTCTCGCGTTTGCCAAGAAGGATTCTTTAGGCACCTTGTCGTCATACGACGGGTATGAGACTCACAGAGCGCACGCCGAACTCAAGGATCCGGCTGAGTACGCGAGAATCGAATCTGATTTGATATTCGTAGGCATGGTCGGTCTGAGAGATCCCCCGCGACCAGAGGTGGCGGGCGCGATCGAGGCGTGCCACACGGCGGGCATTAGAGTCATCGTCATCACCGGTGATAATCAACTCACCGCCGAGGCCATTTGCAACGAAATCGGTGTTTTCAAGTCGACGGCTGACGCGAAGGGTAAATCTTTCACCGGCCGCGAATTTGCAGCCATGACGAAATCTAGACAGCTCAAGGTGCTCCTCGGGTCGGGTGGCCGAGTCTTTAGCAGAGCGGAACCCAAACATAAACAAGACATAGTGAGATTACTTCGCGACAGCGGAGATGTGGTGGCCATGACGGGAGACGGCGTGAACGACGCGCCGGCGTTAAAACTCGCGGATATCGGCATCGCCATGGGCATCGCCGGCACTGAGGTCGCGAAAGAGGCATCCGACATGGTGCTCGCCGACGACAACTTCAGCACCATCGTCGAAGCGGTCTCCGAGGGACGAAGCATCTACAACAACATGAAGGCGTTCATTCGATACATGATTTCTTCGAACGTCGGCGAAGTGGTGAGCATCTTCCTCACCGCCGCGCTCGGCATTCCCGAGGGCTTGGTCCCCGTACAGCTTCTCTGGGTGAACCTCGTCACAGATGGGCCGCCAGCGACGGCGCTCGGCTTCAATCCTCCGGATAAGGACATCATGACCAAACCGCCGAGACGTAAGGATGAGGACCTTCTCACTAAGTGGGTGATGTTTAGATACGCCGTCGTCGGTCTGTACGTCGGCGTCGCCACTGTCGGTGCGTTCGCGATTTGGTTCACGAGCACCAGTTTCATGGGCATCAACTTGAGCGAGGACGGTCACTCCGCCGTGACGATGCACCAGCTGATGCACTGGGATCAGTGCGCGAGCTGGAGAGGATTCAAGGGCGGTAAATTCACGGCGGGCGGTATCACCTACGATTACACCGGGAAGAACGCGTGCGAGTACTTTGAGGCTGGCAAGGTGAAGGCGTCCACGCTCTCGCTCACCGTGCTCGTCGCCATCGAAATGTTCAACGCCCTCAACGCGTTGTCCGAGGATGGTTCTCTTGTGCAAATGCCGCCGTGGAGAAACCCCTACCTCCTTCTCGCCATGCTCATCTCCTTCGGGTCGCACTTCTTGATCATGTACGTCCCTTACCTCGCTGACATCTTCTCCATCGTTCCGCTCAACGTCAACGAGTGGATTTTCGTCGTCGCGTGCGCCGCGCCGGTGATACTCATCGACGAGGTCCTGAAGGTTTTCGGTCGCATCGCCTCTCGACGCGAATTGCGTCGTCGTCTCGGCTGACGCGCAATCAATCATAGCGCACGATGTGAATATTAATTAGCGTTACACGTTCTAACGACTATCGCCCCTATCGCCCACCCTTCGGAAACGCGTCGATCATCTCGCCGATGACGGGTTGGCTGAGCTTGAGAAGAAAAGCGACGCACACGAGTGCAAAGGCGGCGAAACCGCCCTTGAGCGCGTTGGAAAACGCCTCGCTCTCCATCAGCGCGTTCTCCTCCTGCACGGGACGCGCGTACGTCTCCTTCTCGCGCGCATCCTCGCCCTCGACCGCGCGCGCGACGACGCCCATCTTCATCGTCGTCCGCGTCTTCAACGTCGCCGGCGCGGTGCGGGCGAGGAGGTGGACGGGCGCGCGTCGCGCGCGCGCGGTCGTCGAGCTCGACGCCGATCGCGTCGACGTCGCGGGCGCGAGTGCGCGCGCGGTGAGGAACATGGCGGCGTGCGGGCACGCGAGTGAGGCGTGACGACGCCCGCACTCGATGTCGCGCCCCGTCGCGTTCGACGCGGTCCTTCGCGCGCGCGCGGCGTCGGACGCGGTCGAGGACGTGCGGAGATGGTTACCCGAGGCGCACGCGCGCGACGAGGCGATGATTCGCGAGAGCGCGGCGTTGGGCGCGATGGGCGCGAGCGGAGTCAACAGACGGAACCAGGCGACGACCGAGGCGGACCGCGAGCGCGAACGCGGGAACGAGGCGTACAAGCGAGGCGAGTACTCGCGCGCGATCGAACGGTACGACGCGAGCGTCGCGGCGGTGGAGACGGCGGCGGCGTACGCGAATCGAGCGATGTGCTGGTTGAAGCTCGAGGAGTGGGCGCGCGCCGAGGCGGACTGCTCTCGCGCGTTGGAGCTCGACGCCGTCGCGTTCGGCGTCAAGGCGTATCAGCGACGAGGGACCGCGCGTCGAGAGATGGGAAAGTACATGGATAGCGTCATGGATTTCGAAGAGGCGTTGCGTCTGGAGCCGAGCAGTAAGATTTTGAAGGAGGAGCGCGCGAAGAGTCAACGCTCGTTCGAGCTCGAGGAGAAAATTAGACCGACGCAGACGCGGACGAGGATCCTCGTGGACGACGACGAGGACGGTGATGGCATGGACATCGATAGAGGAGATGCTCGACGCGACGTCTCCGACGCCGACGCCGATCGACGCGACGGAAGAGAGATCGAGGGTGAGACGCGCGAGACGTCCGCGCCGAGCCGCCGAGCGTCCGCGACGTCTTCCATCGACGCCGATCTCGTCGAGCGCGCCACCGCGATCGCGGCGAGTAAGCCCATCGTCGCGCCGCGCAACGGCGCCGAGTTCGAGCGTTCGTACAGACGCGAGATGAAATCGACGTCCTCGACGTCTCTCGCTCGAAGAGCCGAGCTCCTCTCCCTCGTCCCCGCCGACGCCGTCACCAAAATTTTCGCCGGAGGTCTCGAACCAGACGTCCTCGCCGACGTCACCACCGTCGCTCTCGTCCACTGGCTCCCCACCGCCTTCGACGCCGCCGTCGATTGGCTCGAACGTCTCCCGTCGACGTCTCGCTTCGCCGTCTCCCTGGCGCTTCGTCCGCCGACCGCGCGTCCCGCGCTCACCGCCGCCTTCGACGCCGCCGTCGCCGCGAAAGCCGACGACACGGACGCGACGCGTCGTCTCCTCGCCCTTCGTCGCGCGTTCGACGCCTAGCGCGCCCTCGTCGCCGCGTTCGACGCGCGGCAATCGACCCATACGTACTCTAGTATCAGTGTAGCCGATCATTGCAGTCAACCACCGTTGACCGCGGGTAAACGACGCCCACGCAGCGACGCGGTCGGTCGGACGATCTCTCTGAACCGTCGGACTGGACTCGTGACCGTTCATGACTCGACTGTTCTCCGAAACGTCGCGAACGCGATGGTCCTTTCGGACGATGTTCCGGTCGACGCGAGAACGCCGCGCGCGCGACGGACCGGAGACGGTGCCGAGGCACGCGGTCGTCGCGGTTGTCGTGCGTTCTTCGTTCGCCCGCGCGCGACGATCTCGCGCGGCCATGCGGCGGCGGCGGCGAGGGGTGAAGCGGACCAAAATCTCGCGCGGAGATTCGCTCGAGCGCGTGTTGGACGGCGACGGTGAGGCGGAGACGCGCTCGGACGCGCGGTGGTCGAACGCGTGGATGGAAACGACGCGCGGGCTCGAGATGGCCGATGGAGCGGACGCGCGCGCGGAGGGACGGGCCGGCGACGCGACATCGCTCGAGGAGGCGAGACGAGACGCGTCGGAGGCGCGCGCGCGATTCGCAAAGACACCCGAACCGGAAGTGCGGCGAGATGGGCGTCCGTCGGACGAGGCGCGTCGAGGTAGGGCTGGTTCGAGAGATGCGGCGTCTCGCCGAACGCCGAACGCGAGGAGCATGAGCGACGTAGATGAACGCCGACACGGAAGCGAAGAAGTTTTCAGCATATTGAGCGCTTTGGGGAGCATAAATCTCGCCAAGGAAACGTCCAGCTTCGATTCTTCCGACGTCAAGACGGACGTCGCGAACGAATACGTGACGTTCATGCACGAGAAGAGCGCGTTCGAATCGAGAATTTGCGAAAATTCTGGAACCGAACGTCTCGGGTTCGTGACGAATAACAAAGAAAATGGTCAAATGGCCGGCTCACTTGGATCGACGTTCACAGTCTGGACGAACCAGTGAAGTTGAATGATGCTCTTACGATTATTTGCGTAATTGTATACATGTGTTTTTAATCCTGTTGTACTACAAGCAACGAACTAGCGTAGCCACACGCGCGTGTGGAGTCCCATTGTAACTCAAACGTTTTTTATCAGTCCGAAAACTCTCCGGAATCGATCATCATCGCGTCGTGCGTCTGCGAAACCGGTGCGCACGGAGGTTGACTAGAGGTATCCACCGGATCGTGACACGGGGAGAGTGGATACGGAGAAGCTTCCCGAGATGAGTGCCCCTGTGAAGCGAAGCTCGTATCCATCGCCGTCGTTTGTCGCAGCGCAGACAAGTCCAATTCAGCCGTGTTGATACCACTGTATTGGTTTCCTAACATTGCCGCCATATCATCTAGCGCATCAGCGTCGACGCCATCGGCTTGTACTTTGATGCGTGCCTCTGGCTGCCGCTCTAAACGTTTGTCAAACTCTTTCGCTTGCTTCTTGAGGAACTCGTGCCTAAATTTCGAAATCGCCTTCTTACCGATCGCCAATTCGCTTTGCCCGAGAACGTCTCGCGCTTCCCATATCGAAAAGACCTTCTGTACCGCTCTTCGCCTATATCTCGCGTGCGCCTCACCAATACTGGCGCCGGGTAAAACCTCTACGTCCTTCATTTCTGTAGACTCGTCAATCTTTATGATGGCAATCATGTACTTGACTATGTCGCTCAAATGTCTTCGTAACGCTCGAACATACATCGCGTGTGTAGCCTCAGAGCCACCCCTCGCGTCGACGCGACTGGCTTGCGCGATTGAATCGAGGAGATACCACAGGCTCAGTCTCTCGGACGCAGAAGTCTCTTCGTGAGATATCCTATCGCGCAAGGAAGAAACAACCGCTTCGGGCACTCCCTCGTAGTTTGATATGGCTAGAACATCTTGCGTGTATTCGTATATAATCGGTCGGGTCCTTTTTAGCTCTGGAAGCTTTGAAATGAAACGTTTCACGCCGGCGGCGGCGTGCTCGTTCAAATTAATCTCTTGATTCTCCAAAGGGTCCTTGTACGCGGTTGTCTTCACATCTTGCACGATGCTCATGATATCGAGCGACGGTCGCTTGGCGGGAATCTTCGGCGCAGATGCGCGCTCCTTCTCGCGCTGTTTCACCTTGTCCATGGATTCCTTCACGAGCACCTTCGCCTTGACAATTTTCGCCAACGTTCCGCGGATTTCTATGAAAGTATCTTTCGATGGGTGCGCACGAACCTCCGCGCCTGACTTCCACTGCAACACCTGTTGACTCTCTCCTTTCTTTCCGATGACGTCCGTCCTATATTTCCCGCAATCGAACTCGACTGTCAACGTCTCCTCCTTCGGCGCAGCCTGGGACGTCGTCGGTCGCTCCGTCGCCGGTACCGGCAACCTCATCGGCGGCTCGCTCACCGTCTCCTTCTCGCTATCGGGCGCATCGCATCGTCCATTGACGTTCTCCACGCTCGCGTCGCCCTCGACTGTCTCGTAATCCTCCACCAACGAGTCAACAAAGCCAGCCACCGGATTCGGATGCACCTTTGCCTTCTTCTCCCCCGCATCCTTTTTCACGTCCGCCCGCGCGCTCGGTGCGCGCTTCGCCCGTGCCGGCGCATCTATCCCCGCGCTCTTCGCGTACTTGGCGTACCCCGCGCGCTCCTCGAGCGGTGGACACCCTCTTCGATCGACGCGAGGCGTCGCTCGACACACGGCGCAACCGCCGAGCGACCATCGACACTTCGGACATCCGAGGACGTCGAACGACGCCGGGTACGCGCGCTGGGCGTCGTCGGTCGTCGTCGCGTTCGCGTCGTTTTCGGCGTCGGCCATCGGTGTCGTCGAAGGGCGCGCGCGTCGATCGCGCGACGCGCGATGACGAGACGAGTGGAGCTGGAAGAGATTGACGCCGCGTCGACTCGACTTGACGTGAACGACGCGGTGGCTAAAGGCTAGTATCTACCATCTACATGACTACTTGAACCAAAAGTTGATCGAGACGGACGTCGTGAGCGAACGAACGTAGTGCCAATGACCCTCTGGAATGAAGAGGACGTCGCCGGGTCCCAAGACGCGCTCGACAAACGCCGCGCGGCGAAGGAGTGGGTATTCTCGCAAAGATTCCTCAGACTCAGGATCGGCGGGACAACGCGTGAACGTGTTGGCGTTACCCGCTCGAAGGGTATCCGTGTCCATGGCGTGCATGTACGGGGTCTGCGCGTCGTCGTACACGCGAACGTACTTGTATCCCGCGACTTGGCACAAGAGGTTGAGATACGGGTCTCGGTGGATAGCCGTCCTCGTGCCGGACGTGCCGATCCAGATGTTCACCGCACTCGTCGAGGTCTTTAACCGTCCCAGAGTATACGTGGGTACCGTGATGGCGTCTTGGAGCTCGGGAATCTGGTGGAACAGGGGATGCTGCGACACGTACGCGACGCGTTCCGAGGCTGGCGCGCCGTCGTGCGCGGCGTTTGAAGTGGCGAGAAATGTGCGCGTAAAGGCAGCCAGCGTCGTCACTCCCGTGCCGTGACTATCGAACGCAGTGCCGTACTCCACGGGCACGATGGTATCGCCGTACTTTTGAAATATATCGAGCGTTTTGAACAGCTCCAACGCGCCCCAATTTTCACCCTTTGCGCCGAGCAGATTTTCGATGACGACGGGTGTCTGTTTCGAGACGTAATCCGTGTAAAAGCGCGGTGGTGCGAGCGCGCTCGCTTGCTCCACGAGCACGGCGCGACTGTGTGCTACGACAGGAACGCCGCGTTCAGGAAGCGATGTCGGTATCACGGCGTGCTCCAGAGATCGCGCATCGCTTGCCGTCGACGCCGATATTTCGCGCTCCGCGAGACGCACGGCGTCCGCGCACCACATCGGTACGCTTTCGCCTTCGAACAACATGCACGCGTTTAAAAGCTCGAGAGCCACGCGTCCGAGTCTCTCTGACGAGTTCCAACGCTCACCGCGCAGCGCCGCGCTCGTCGTCGGATCGTTCTCCGCCTCGGTCTCCGCCTCGCCGTCGTCCGCCGTCGTCACGCCACACACGAGCACCACGCCCAACGCCAACGTGTGCGCCTCCAAAAACGCCATGCACGGCCAATTCCCGATCGCCAACTGCGCCGCGCACCCGTCGAGCGCGCGTTTCGCGTGCGTCGCCGCCTCTCGCGCGTCTCCTGCAACCGCCGCCTCAACCGCCGCGCGCGTCGCCGCCTCAACCTTCACACCGTGCGGCCGACGCTCGCCCAACTCCGCCGCCATGCGCGACGAACGACTCTCGTAATCTCTCACGATCGACTCCATCGTCGCCTCCGCCCGCGTCGTCGACGCCCCGCGACGTCCGAACGCGACCCTCGAGTTGAGAAAGAATTCGTGCGCGCTCGCGAGCGCACCTCGACCCACCACCACCGCGTCACCACCGCCGCTCTCGTCCGCATCGTCGCCGAACACGTCCCACGCGCTCATCGCGCTCATCCCTCGCCGTCCATCGACCGCCTCGCGCCCACGTCGCGTCGCGCTCTCGCGCGCGCATCACGCGCACGGCGGCGCCCGAGTTCACCCGAGGGGGTCACGACGAGTCACGACCCCTCACACGGAGATTTCCACCCAAAGAGGCGCAGGTCCGATCGCGAGGCGGACGTCACTCGAGACGCGACCGACACGCGGCCATGTCCGCGGACGACGCCGACGCCTCGACGCTCGGCGCGGATTGCTTCGCCCGTTTCACCGCCGCCGTCGCGGGTTCCTCCGCGTTCGGGGCCGTCGTCGGGTGCGCGCGCGCGGCGTGGGGCTCGGACGCCCCGGCGGTGTACCGCGCGCGCTCGTTCCCAGCCTTTGTCAAGGCGGCGGGCGCCATCGCGAGCGGTGCGGCGCTGTTCGGTGCGCTCGGAGGCGCGTACGTGAGCGTGTCGTGCGCGGCGGAGGAGGCGCGCGGCGCGAGAGACGCGTGGAACGGTGCGCTCGGGGGATGCGCGAGCGGCGCGGTGATGGGGTTGCGCAACGGAAGCGTGAGTCGAGGCGCGAGCGCGGCGGCGGCGTTCGCGTTGGCGAGCGCGGCGGTGGACGTGTCGGGGAGAAGGATTGCGTCGCCGACGACGGCGCCGTGGGACGGAGACGGGGCGACGCCGGTGCGCATCACGCACCCGTACAGATCGTCGTAGACGAGCGGCGGAGGCGCGGGCGATCGGCGAGTCCACTTTCGCGCGAGACAGGCGCGAGCGCCCGTTCGCGCGTCGAGTGGGGACGTTCGCGGTTCGAGGGGTGCGCGTGACGCGAGACTGTTTTGTAACATCATCATCTTCACCATTTCGCACGGCGAACGCGTGTACGAGCTCGAGCGTATGTTTGTCCCACCGCGGCGCCGGCGAGTCCGCAGAGCAGAGCGTGATGACGCGCGCGCGCGCGCGCGCGTCGTGACCGATTCCGTGACGCGATGGACACGGTGAACGTCCGCGATGCGATGGCGGATTTCGTCGACCGCGCGGAGTGGTTCGTCGACGGCGCGTGTCGTGAGAATCAGCGGTCCAATTTGGCCCACGACACATTCC
>Ga0255781_10002189_pt1 | contig 15695 bp, 9 predicted proteins | sample 101ome_21_FD_179979 | JGI IMG/M metagenome (GOLD analysis project Ga0255781, IMG submission 179979) | Coastal salt marsh microbial communities from the Groves Creek Marsh, Skidaway Island, Georgia - 101413BT metaG (version 2) | ecosystem: Environmental > Aquatic > Marine > Intertidal zone > Salt...
GGAGAGCGTCGTCTCGTCCTAGTTTCCGGACGCGGCGAACCCGCGCGTCGACGCGCGCGCCGCCGTCTCCTTGACGCTCGCCGCGACGGCTTGCTTTTGCTGCGTCTCCGCCTCCGCCATGTGCATCGTCATCATGCTCACGCCGGATCCGATGGCGACACCGGTTCCGACGAGTCCCGTGAGGGCGAGAATGGACATGGACACGTACACCGATTGCGTGCTCGGCATGGCGTGAAAGTCGTGAAAGTCGTGTGCTTTTGAGTGCTGTTGAATGATTGAAATCGCACGTCGCGCGAGTGGTCTCGTCAGTCCATCCGGGCGAAAATCGACGCTTGATTATTTTCTCCATCGTCTCGCGACGTCACCACCGTCATCGACGTCACCCACGTCGGCGCGTCGTCCACATCACGCGCGCGCGCCGCGTGACCCTGACGCGGCAAGATTCACCCCCACGCGTGCCCACCCATCGCGTCGAGTCGTCCAGTCCAGTCGTCGTCGCGTCGTCCGTCGCGTCGTCGCGCACCTGCGATACGCGTGATGAATCGGTGCGAGACCGAATCGATCGTAATCAAACGCGTTCGTTCGTCGCGGTCGACGTGGAGGGGGGTGCGATTCGTCCGTGCGGAGAGTGCGGTGGAGGACGACCGACCGCGCGATCGACCGGCGGACGATCGATCGACGGTGGGGGCGATCGGGGATGGTCGAGTGGGGGGCTGTGTGGTGGGTCGTGATCGGTCGTGTATGCGCACACGGCGTGGGGCGCGCAACAATCAGTGAGAGGCGATACATACAACAATTGAACTTTGATGGGCTTACAAAAAGAAAACATGCGCCAATGTATACATACAATGGATACAACAGATAAACAATTGTATACATAATAGGACATTTGACACGTACTTAAAAGGAAATAAGCCTATAAAATATGAATGACCCAGGCAGGAGTCGAACCCGCAACCTTCAGATGTCTCATTCTCTGTCACACTACGGTACATTTGTCCCACTTACAGGAGTCAGTTTAACCTTCATCCGTGGGAGACGTCCACGCACACGCGCCGGGGTGCTGGAGTCTGACGCACTACCATTGTGCTACCGAGCCATATTATACGGCACGAATCGGGACTTGTGTGCATGTAAACTCTCGTCGTTCGATCGCGCGACACTCTTACGGGCCGCGCGGGGACGACCCGGTGGACGGTTGAGAAAGTGGAGGAGACGCGTCGAGAGGAGACGCGTCGAGAGGAGACGAGACGAGAGGAGACGAGACGAGTGGTTCGACGGACGCGCGCGCGAATGCCTCTTTCGTCTCGTCGTGATGTGTGTGTGTGATGTTTTCTGATGACGCGCATCGAAAAAGTCGGTACTACAGGAGAGAGGACGATTACGCGCGACGACGCCCTCATCCTCGTAACCACGCGACGACGCGCTCTAAGCGGTCGCTCGATCGCGCGGAGATGCTATTCAAACTCTCGTGAAACGCGTGGAAACGTTCCAACGTGTCGGCGAGCGGTTTGAGGGATTTGTACCCGTCGCGATCGTTTCCGGGAAATCGCGCGACGACGTCGGCGCGCCACGCGGGTTGGTTTTCGATGAGAAACGCGAGCAAGAGTCCCGTGTACGCCTGTAAGATCAAATCGTCGCCGTTCGTTTTGGACGAGTACGCCTTGACCATGTCGGCGGTGACCACGTCCGTCGAGCGTTCCGTCTGCGTCGAATCCGCCTCGACGTCGTCGGCGCCGCCGGCTTGGAGGTAGAGCGCGGCGAGCGCGTCCACGAACGACGTCTGCGTTCGCGCCGAAGCCGAAGCCGTCTTCCGTCCTCTTCCGCCGCCCAAACGCACGAACGTGGTGCGCAGTGTTTCCGCCGTCGTCGAATCCGCCTCGACGATGTTCACGAGAAGCACCAACGTCGCGGCGAGGAGCGACGAACCCGAATCGTCCGCGGGCGTTCTCGATCGTCGTCGATCGCTCGCGTCTTCCAACGAGTACCCCTCGATCGTTCGCGCGAGAAACGGCACGAGACTCGCTATGACGAGTAACCCACGACCGTCATCGCCGACGACAGCGTTACACCCTTCCTCGTTTTCATTCGTGACGTTGGCGAGCGCGCACAGCGCCGACTTGAGCGTCCCCACGGCGACGCGATGATCGATGGCGATGGCGCCGTCGTATCGAATTTTCACGTCACCCACGTATTCACCTTTTTTCGCGCCGACGACCGCCGCCACCGTCGCCGCCGCGAGCGTCGGGAGCGTCTCCACGAGCGCTCGACACGCCGTTCTCGCGTTTGGCGATCCGCCCTTGACGGGCGTGCGCACGTTCTCCGCCAACCATTGAATCGTCGCGCCCTTCGCCTCGCCGTCCATCTTGTTCCGAAGCAAACCGATGGGCACGGGCGACGAGAGCGGCGTGACGCCGACGTCGTCCTCGTCGTTCTCTTTCGCGACGACGGCGATCGCGCCGGGCGTGCTCGGAGGCGTCATCGCCATGCCGCCGGGAAATCGACACTCGGCGGGCGACGGCGTCGACGCGGCGTCGACGCGCGCCGCCGACGGGACGACACGTCCTTGCGCGCGATCACCGCGTCCGTCGACGACGGGAATGAGTTCGATGGACGAATGCGTCGCCACTGCCGGCGCGTTCTTCTTGGCGCCGGTGAGAGGCGCCGACGTGATGACGGAACACGACGCCGGAGATTCAAAACTCGCGCACTCGAGCACGCGCAAACACCGAAACAGACGCGCGACGGCGCGCGCGGCGGCTTGTTCGTGTTCAGCGATCGTTGCGTCGTCGTCGTGAGCCTCGGCATCACCGTCACCATCCTCTGACGACGACATGCACGCCGCGCCAAAGTTTTGCAACGTCGACGTCGCCTGGGCGACGAGTTCACACGCGGCGAGCACGCCGCCTCTGTTGGCGAGCACGGTTCGAAAGCAGTTTTCGGCGTCACCCGCGCCCGGTCCCGATCCCGACGCGAGCACGGCGTCTTGTTCGCCCTTGAGCGCCCTGTGCGCGATGAGAAGCGCCAGCGTCTGCGCGTCTTTGGTCTCGTATGGTAAAAACTTGAGCGGTTTGAGACAGGCGCGAACAGCGGCGTTTGTCTGCGCGTGCGCGGCGTCGTCACCGGCGCTCACCGGGCGAAGCAACGCCCGAATCGCGTCGGCGGATTTGACGGTGAGCAGCGCGTCGCTCGCCGGAGGTTTCAGCTCGCCCGCGGCGAGGTAGAGCAACGCGCTCGCACCAAATTGTAACGTTTTCGGCGCGTGCGCGCTCATCGCGGCGTCCTGCGCAGCTCTGACTATCTTGATCGGTAACCCGTACGACGTCAACAATCGACGCGTGCGCTGGTTTCCGAGCAAATTGACTAACACTCCCACACTTCTAATTTTCTCCTTGACGTCTCTCACCGAACTCAACCCCGACACGGCGTAGTTCGCTTCGTCTATGTCCGCGAGCTGCGCCCCCGAACGCGGCATCATCGCCCCGAACTCGTCGTGGTCCCTGGCGCCGTAATCCTCCTCCTCCTCCTCGCCGGCGAACTCTTTCAGCGTCACTTTTTTCCTCTTCGCGGCGGGCGCGGGCGCGGGCGCGGGCGCGGACGCGGACCCCACGGGTCGACTCGTCGACGGTGCGTTCGACGACTCGTCGTTCGTCGCCGCCGCCGTCTGCGCTCGCTTCTTCGCGATCGCCCGCGAGAGCGTCTTCGGCGCTCTCGTCGCGCGCTTCGTATTCGGCGACGGCGCGGAGACCTCGTCGAACAAATCCTCTGCCGGTCGCGCCGTCGGTTCGTCGTCCGCGACTAGCACGACGTCGTCATCGTCACCGTCACCGTCACCACGACCACCCTTCCCCTTCTCTTTCGTCGCCTCGACCACGTCCACAACGACCAGTTCCGGCGGATCGTCGAACGCGTCGTCGTCGTCCTCACGCGCCTTCGCCTTCGCCTTCGCCTTCGCCGTCCCGTTCGTCTTCTTTTCCCCCACCGCCTTCGTCGCCTTCGCCGCCGCGCTCGCCTTTTCCCGACGAACCTTTTCGAACACGCTCACACCCACCCCGCGTTTCGCACCGACGCGCGCGTTCTCCTCCTTTTCGTCCTCGTCGTCCTCCTCCTCCGCCAGCGTCTCGGCGTCGACGTCCTCGAACAACGCCGTCGCGTTCGCCCCGAACGCGAACGGATCCGCGTCGCGCACCGCATCCGCCGCGCGCGCGCCCAAATCGCGATGCTGATGCGTCGGCGCTTTATTCACCGGTGGTCTCGCGCGCGCGCGATCCCCCATGACGTCGCGCCGTTTCGTCGTCGACTCGATTCCAGATGAGTGAAAGATTTCAAAGAAATCAAATCAAATCGAGTCGTCCGTCGCCGCCGTCGTCGTCGTCCGCGCGGTCGCCGCGCGTCGACGTGGAGAACGCGTCGAGTCCTCGAGTTCACGTTCGCGCGCGCGTCGTCGAATCGCGTCGAATCGCGTCGTCGTCGTCGTCGTCGTCGTTCTCGCCGGTGGATGAAATCGTGAAATCGACTGTCCCGTCACCAATTTTGACGAGTCACGACCCGTCGAGGAGTCCCTCCCTCATTCGGGACGTGCGCCAGCGGGCACCGCGTCGTCGTCGCACTCGACGCCGCGCGGACGGACGGACGAGACGCGCGCGGACGACGACGACGACGACGACGGACGTCGACGCGACGCGACTCGACCGAACGCGCCGTCGCGCGTCTCGCGTCGTCGACGACGCATCGAACGACCGAACGGTGAGATAAGGCGCGCGCGCGACCGACGACGACGACGGACGACGACGGCGACGCGCGCGGACGTCGTCGATCATGCGCGTTGACGGTGGTGGGGACTCGCGCGGACGATCGCGCGAGACGGGGTCGGCGTCGCGCGGGACGACGACGGGTCGAGGAGGCGGGGACGTCGGGACGAGGGGCGCCGAGACGACGACGAGCGCGGCGAGCTCGGCGAGCGGAAACGGGGCGAACGTGTTCAACATGGAACACCTGCGAGCGGCGGTGGATCGACATCATAAACACATATCGAACGAGATGGAGCGGGCGTGGAAGGAGAGCTCGAAGACATTCGGGGGGAGTTTTAGTTTTGGCGGCGCGGGCGGAGGCGCCGGCGTCGGGGGCGCGTTGGAGAGGGACTCGGACGACGCCGAGGGCGCGAGAGAGGCGGCGAGTCATCGAGCGCGGCGACGGAAAACGCTGAGCGTGAGCGCGTTCGCGGCGATGGCGCGACGGGCGAGTCAAGATTCGTTGGCGAAATTGGACGACGCGAAGTTCATGGAACGGTTGGATCGTTTGCGTAAACGCGGTTCGAGGCGGTTTTCGGGGAGCGACGAGGACGGTGACGACGACGCACGAGGGGATTCGCGAAGCGCGCGAACGTCGCCGCAAGATTTACAAGCGCTCATCGCGAAAGGGATGTCCAAGGCGCCGAGCTTACCGAAATGGGGCGAGGAGTGGGACGTGTTCAAGGCGATCAGCACCAACTTTAAGAGTGCGGAGGCCGAACCGCTGGGACGGCCTCGCACGCTGAATCGCCGTCGCGCGCAGTCCGAGACCATCTCGACGAGCGCACCGATCGTGACGTCTCCTCGCGCGGCTGCGGTGAAAGCGACGGCGGCGCCGGAACCGACGACGTCGTCGTCGATGACGAGAGACGCGTCGCCGCCGCGCGCGCTCTCGAGGAGCGAGTCGTTCGGCGAGGACACGTTCCATGCGGTCGCGAAGACATCCGAACAGACAACACCGCGCGATGAATCTGAACGTGAAAACGTCTTCGAGAACATCAAGAAGGAGATCACGAGTCGATTACCTCGTCCGCCGAGTCTGCCGAAGATGACGACGGATTTACAAAACGCCGTTCGACGACTGGCGGGCAAACCCGAGGAAATCACCGTCTCCTCGCCGTACGACGCCGATCTCTCCAGTCCTGGAGTTGTGCTCAAGAGGTCGAGCAGCAAAGAGGAGATTCGAGCCGCGGAGATGGAGGCGAAGGACGCACGAGCCGCGCGCGGTAAAGACGCGCCGAGATCGGTGAGAGAGCCGGGACGATCCGTGGCCATCGTGACGACGGCGGCGCTTCCGTGGATGACGGGAACGGCTGTTAATCCTTTGTTACGAGCCGCTTACCTCGCCCGACGAGGGCTTCACGACGTCACGCTCGTCATACCGTTCCTCGCGCCGAGCGAGCAGAAAATCATCCATCCAAACATGATCTTCAACACACCCGAAGAACAGGCCGAGTACGTCAACAAATGGGTCGAGGAACGCTGCGGGTTCAAACCACAGATGAAATTGTCCTTTTATCCAGGGCGCTACGCCACGGATAAGTACAGCATCATCCCAGTGGGCGATTTGACCAAGTACGTCCCGGGCGACCGCGATTCAGACATTGCGGTTTTGGAGGAACCCGAGCACTTGAATTGGTACCACTCGGGCGAACGATGGACGGATAAGTTCAAGCACGTCGTTGGTATCGTTCACACAAACTATCTCGACTACGTCCGCCTCGAAGAGAACGGGGACGTGAAAGAGAAGGCGCTCAAGTTTGTCAACAACGTCGTGTCGTCGGTGCACTGTCACAAGGTGATCAAACTCTCCGACGCGGTGCAAGAGTTCCCGAAGAGCACGACGATGAACGTGCACGGGGTGTCCCCAATCTTCCTGGACGTCGGCGCGAAGAAAGCCGAGGAAGCGACGACGAGAACGAGCGATGTCGATACGGTGAAGGGACCGTTGGCGTCCATCGGTCGCGCCTCGACGCAACGTAACATAGCATCCGCAAAGGCTGACACGCCAGTGTTCAGCAAGGGTGCGTACTTTCTCGGCAAAGTCGTGTGGGGTAAGGGATACAAAGAACTTCTTGATCGCGTCTTTGAGCACAACGGCAGCGAAAGTGGTCGCGATTGCCCGCTCGAGCTCGACGTCTTCGGTAACGGCGACGATTTCACCGAGGTGAAAACGAGCGCGGAGAAGATGAAGCTCCCTCTTCACTTTCACGGACGAAAAGATCACGCGGCGAAGGATATCCACGATTACAAAGTTTTTGTGAATCCCTCGCTCTCGGACGTCGTCGCGACGACGACCGCCGAGGCGTTGGCGATGGGCAAATTCGTCGTCTGCGCCAAACATCCAAGCAACGAATTCTTCTCCACTTTCCCCAACTGTCTCGTGTACGATAACCCCAAAGAGTTCAGCGAGTGCGTCACGAAAGCGCTGACGACCGAGCCGCAACCTCTGAGCGCGAAGGATTCCTATCGCTTGTCTTGGGAAGCCGCGACTGATCGATTTCTCGACGCCGCCGAGCTCAGTCCGAAACAAGTCAATCCTTCCCTCGGCGACAAGGCGAAAGAAAAGTTCGCGCACACCGTGCACGCTGCTCTCACGAGCATCGAGCCAATCCGGAGAGCCACGGGTGCGGGCTCAAACACTCTCGCAGTTCCCGAGAAACTCGACGCGTCGTGGGTCCCAGAGCCTTGGGATTCGAGCGCGCGCGATTCGCACCGCAGCAGCAAGTAAAAGCAGTAGTTCTTTTTTTGTAACATTTCCGCAAACGAGCACTTTCAATATTTCGTCGTCTCACTCTACGTCTTTCATCGTTTACAAAACAAATGCTCTCTCGATGCTACACCTCGCGTTCGACGCCAAACCTAACCACGTTCTCACGTCTCGCTCTCTGCCGCCGCTCTCTCCGCCTCTAACGCCCGCTTTCGCGCGCCCGCCGCGCGCCAACGCTCAATTCGTTTCTCCTGACGCTCGATCGCGTTCCTTCGCTCGTTCTCTCGATGCGTGCGCATGTTTTCTCGTCTAAACTCCTGTCTCGCGCGCATGCGTTTGATGTGATTCTTCCTCTTGGTCGGCTTCATCACCGCGAGATCGCCGTCCCGCGCGTTGTCGTCGCCCTCGGCGCGGGCGACGTTATATGCGTCGTCATCCGTGACCCCGTACGCGCTCCGCGTCGACGCCTCGGTGGCGCGCGCGGCGAACGCGCGCGACGCTGGTGGAACCGGGACCGGGACGCCGACGCGCGCGACGTCGTCGACGCCGACGCGCGACGAGGAGGCGGTGCGCGCGAAGACGGCGCGCGCGAGACCGAGCGCGCGGGACGCGCGAGACTGGAGCGACATCGCGACCGGCCGCGCGCGAGGCGGCGTGTGCGGCGAACCGAATCGGAGGCGCGCGGCGAAAGCACAGAGAAAGGAACGCTAGATGTGTTGATATGAATGAGACGTCGGGTCGTCTAACGCTTAACGCTTCACCCACGCGAATGATTTTCTCGCCTTGGCCTTGCCGGGCTTCTTACGCTCAACGACGCGAGGATCGCGTCGGAGGTAGCCCGCGGCTTTCAACGCCGGTCGAAACGCGGGGTCGTAGTTTTGGAGCGCCACCGAGACGCCGTGACGAATCGCCTGCGCCTGACCCGAGATTCCACCGCCACGCACGTCCGCGACGACAGTGAACAGACCCAGAGTTCCACTCACGAAGAACGGCGCCACCATCTCGGCGCGAGACGATGGCGACGGGAAGTACTCGTCGTACGGTTTCCCGTTCACCTTGTGCTCGCCCGAGCCCGGCGCCAACCACACCCTCGCCACCGCCGTCTTCCGCTTCCCCGTGCCGTAACTCCTCCCCGCGGCGTCTCGTATGGGCACACGCACGAGCGGCGCGTTCGGGTCCACCGCCTCCTCCTCCTCACCGTCCTCCTCACCATCCTCCTCGCCGTCCTCCTCTTCGTCCCCGCGCGGCGCCGCCCTCGCGCCCGCCAAAACCTCCTCCAGCGTCGGCATCCCCGACCCTCGCACGTATTTACTCTCCGAATCATACGACTCAAACAACTCATCCACAATTTTCGCCTGTTCATCGTCCCACGACGCGCCTTCGCGCTCGACCCACGTCTTCGGCGGCGTCCCGTACAGCGTCCCGTCCACCGGCGCGAGCGCGCGAGACGCGTCCTCGACCGCCACCACGCGATCGTACCGCAGGTCCTCCGCGCGCACGGGCGCGCGCGAGAGATCGCCCCCTCGCTTTCGCATCATCCGCGCGCTCGTGGAGAGCGCGCGCCTGAGCGCGACGTCGGCGCCGACGGATGATGGTGCGCGACGATCGACGACGCCGAGCGACGACGGCGCGAGCGCGGACGCGAGCGCGGGCGCGGAGGTGGACGTCGCGGACGCCGGCGCGTGCGCGCGAGACGCGCGCGCGATCGCGTCGCGGGCGAGTCGACTCGCTCGACGCATGACGGCGCGCGCGCGTGTGCGGGAAGGTGTCCACACGGCGTGACCTCGGTTTAGGGCGCCGAACGCCGCGACGGACGCCGACCGGGTCGAGGGTCGCGCGCGGGCGAACGCGCGCGCGGATCGGTGGAACGGGGGGGAAAATGTGTGTCAATGTGTCGGTGTGCCTGTCGTGGGGATGTCGGTGCGTGGTGGAGGATGAAGAGATGGATTACTTTATTTGAGCGCGCGACGCTTGTAGCGCACGCACGACTTTTTCGGACCGACGACCATGCCCTCGTAGTCGGGCTCGGGAAGATCGCCGACGAGCTCGAATTCAAAGTTTCTGAGCAGGATGGACCAGATGGTCTTGATTTGCATGTAGGCGAAGGTTTCACCCATGCATCCGTGACGACCGCCGCCGAAACCGATGAACGAGGCGAACGCCGCCTTGTCCTCGGGATTGGGCTCGCGGAAACGACCCGGATTGTAGACGTCGGGATCGGAGTAGACGTTTTCGAGACGGTGCGCGAAAGCGGGAGAGGTGGCGACGATGTGGCCCTTGGGGATGGTGTACTTCTTGCCGTCGCTCGTCTCGACGTCGAAGGGTACTTGGGCCATGCGAAGGAGCATGATGAGCGGCGGGTGCATGCGAAGCGCCTCCTTGACGGCGAAATGAAGCTCATCCATGCCCGCCAAGATGTCGAAATCCAACTCGTTACCGTGCTTCTTCATGATCTTACGCTGTTCCTCCTCGAGCGTCGGGATGACGCGAGACTTGTTGGCTATGGAGAGCAAACCGGTCCAGGTGGAAGTGATGGAGGAGGTGTGCTGACCGGCGAAGAGCACGGCGATCAACATGCCGAGCACTTGGTCGTTGGTGAGCTTGGAACCGTCCTTGTAACGAGCGTCGATGAAGGTTTGCAACACGTCCGGCTCGCTCGCCCCGCTCTCTCGTCGCGCCTGAATCACCTTGTCGAAAATCATGGCGAGCTTTTTTCGAGCGGCGTCGCGCTTGCGATGCGCTTCAATCGGAGCGTACGGGAAAAACACCGACAACGGCACCATGCCCTTGTCCAAATCGTGCACGAGGCTCGTGACTTCGGAATAGAGCGTCTCACGAATCTCTCTTCCCAGCAAACATCGCGACGCCGTGAGCACGATTAATTCAGAGAGCTGTTCGAGCAAATCCACCTCGCCCTCGTCGCCCCACTTGGCGAAGAAATCCTCCGCCTCCTTCACCATCATCCCCACGTACATTCTCAAGCGATTACTCTTGAGACTGTCCGCGAAAAATCTAAATTGTTCAGCCCGAGTCGTGTGATCGACGTCGAACACCACGCCTTTTCCAAACGTCGGCACGTTGAACTCGTACACCTCCTTTTGAGACATCTCCGTGTCCTTCGCCTTGAAGAAAAACTCGCTCACCTTGGGCCCGATCAAAAACGTGATTCGCTTATGAAACACCGGCACCGTGAACACCTCACCGTACTTGGGCATCGCGTTCTTCATCAATCGCATCGGTCCCGCCAAGAACGCCACCATACCGCCCCACACGGGCGCGACGTCGATCACCGGCGGCGATCCTCTCGGCTTGAGCGGACCGTGCGAGAGTTGATCCAGAAGAAACACCAAAATCGTCACCGTCGTCAGCGCCATCGGCACCGACACCACGAGCGGCAACGCGCGCACCGCATCGATGATCTCGTTCGCCAGCGTCGGTCCGGACATCGCGCGCGGATGACGTCGACGATGCGATTACGATAACGACGATGCGATTACGATGGTGACGTTCCCGTCGTCGTCGTCGTCTTCACGCCGACACTCTCGCGTTCGAACGTCGGAACGAACGACGGACGATATGCGTGCGCGTGCGTTCGCGAAGCGGTGACGCGCGCGGCGACGCGGGCGCCGAGTGACGCGCGCGCGCGCGAGGGGACGGGTCGAGGCGCATCGTGTGAGGGTTTAGGTCAGTCGCGAACGCCGCCGCGCGCTATGTCGCGTCCGCGACGGGTGAAAAGAGGCGCCCGTGGTGCATCGACTCGTGTGTGTGTGTGTGTGAATGAGTGTTCGTTTACACCGCGGGGCGATGAAGAGAGGTCGTCGTATCGAGCGCGAGAGGTCTTGCGCGCGCGTCTGGCGAACGCGTGTAAATCGAACGCGAGCGCGCCGCGCGCGTGAAGCGCGACTCGGACGTCGGTCGCGTCGTCGGTCGAGCGGTTTACGCCGCGGCGTCGGATGTCGGGACGTGGTCTGAGGGTTTATCCTCGAACGCGGCGCGATGGACGTTGAAGTGGCCGAGCGCTTCGTAATCGTCGACGACGGACATCATCATCGTACCGCCCGCGTTGACGACGAGCACGGTTTTGTTCGGATTCTTGAGATTCACCGTGTACCCGACGTCCGGGACTTTCTCGGCGACGATGCGATTGACGTCGGAGGATGAAAAGTGTCGAAGCGCCGAGTGTTCCTCGTAGTGGACGGCGAATGCGATCGGGTCCGCGTCGACGTCTCTCGGAGGAAAATGTTTCGCGAGCACCTCGGACGCCAAGGCGTTCAATTCCAACTCGCTCGCGCACCTTTCCACGGGCACGATTCGACTCACGTGCGTCGGTTGTTTCCAATCCGCGCCTTTTCTACACTCCTCGATCACGGCTTTGGCGCACAAACCGACGTCGACGTCGTTATCGTCGGGACGCAACGCCAGAAACGCCGCCGAATCGCACCCCGGTATCCACATACACTCGGCGCGTTCGTACGGTTTCTCACCATCGATTCTGTGCGCGTCGTACGCCACCTTAAACCAGTAATCGTTCAAAATGTTTGACGTCTCGATCACCGCGTCGACGACGGCGTTTTCGTTGGGATGGATGCTGGTGACGAGAAAGCCTTTGAGCCAAGACGGAAGCGGCGCCGTGGGCGGGACGTACGAGAGATCGTCCGTCAGTCGCACCGTGCGCGAGTACTCGTCGGACATGGTGGGTGGTTTTCGCTTATGTCTCGTCTCGTGTGGGCGGGTCTCGTTCGTTCGTTCGCGAGGCGCGGAGTGACGTCGTCGTCGTCGCGTCGGCGTAGAAACGTCGGAATCGGAACTCGCGAACTCGAATAGTGTGTAGTGTACATACAACGCGCGCGTCGATTGATCGACGATGTCATCTACCTCCGTCGATTCGCGCGTAAATTGGCGATAATCTTCACTTTCGGCCCGTACGGTACGCCCAATTTTTCAAAATCGACGTCTCGCATCGCTCGCAACGCGTCCATGTCGATTTCCTCGGCGGCGAAGACGTCTCGATACCGCTCCAACGAGAGCGAACGCAACAACTCGTTCACGCGTCGATCACCACCCGTCGGGGGATGCGAACGCGAGTCTCGAGCGTCGATGACGGCGCGTAAATCACCACCGCGACGTTTTTCGCGAGGCGATTTCGTTCTCGACGCCGAAGACGCCTTGGGCGCCAACCGCCGCCGCAGATCCTTCATCTTGTCCTTCTCGTCGTCGTCAACGCCCACGCGCTGTCCGCGAGGCCACCGATCGGAAGAGACACCGCCTTGGAGACGACGTCTGAGATCGTCGCGGGACGACGCCGCGCGATTGACGGCGAGACGCGACTCGCGCACCGTCTCGGGAAAGGCGCGCATGCGATTTGAAATTTTCGCACCGAACGCACGCAAGCCTCGCACGCGATCGAGGACGGACCCGCCGCGGGGTTTCGCGGCGGGTGATTTTTTCTTGGCGACGCCGCCGACGACGGGCGGGACGCGACGCTTGGCCGACATGGCGCGCGAGCGTGTGAAGAGACAGACGCGCGCGGCGAAGAGAAAAAAAATCGAGGCGACGACGACGACGCGCGAATGACGGAGAGATGCGCGATTGCGGAAAGAAGAAATGGCGAGTGCGTGTGCTATCTATGTCTGACTATCTATCCATCTATCTATGCGCGTTCTGTCGCCTCGACGACGTGAGGTGCGTCGTCACCCGACGCGACCTCGTCGGTATCCCAAACCTCTCGGCCCGGCGCGAAGCGGGTCGGCCGCCGTCGTCGGACGGCCGGATCGATCGAACTCGGCGTTATCGTCCTCGTCTTCGTCGCTCCACGCGTCGCCGTCGAAGACGTCGGTGGAATCGCCGCGCGCGGTGAAGGGTGTGGATGACCACACGAGAACGTTGGCGTCCTTCCCGCAGGTGAAGAGCTCGGCGTCGCCGCCGTCCTTGTGCGCGCACGCGAAGACGTCGTCGAGATGTCCTCGAAGCTCGCAGTCGAGCGCACCGGACGTCGTGCGAAACGCGCGAACGCGTCCGTCGGTGCACGGGACGAAGAGGCGCTCGCCGTCGGCGGTGATGGCGATTTGACACGCGGCGGCGGTGGGAATCAAACCGGCGGCGTCGTACGGCGTGTACGCGTTCAATCCGTTTGATAAATCCCAGCGTCGAACGCGCGCGTCGGCGCCGGTGGAGATGAGAAACATACCGCACGGTGTCGTGGCGAGCGAACTCACCTGACCGTCGTGCGCGGGAGCGGCGATGGAGGAGTAGCCGTCTCGCGCGCGAGACGGGCCGGCGCCGAGCGCCTCGGCGTCTCCTCCGTTTCGCGAATGTCGCGCGCCTCGGAAACCGACGCCCCACCCGCCCCATCCGCCGTCTCGCGCGCGTTTGCGCGACGACGACCCTCCGAGCGCGCCGCCTCCACCGGAAGACGATCGTCCCCATCCCGACGACGAACATCGTCTCGCCGAGTCAGCGCGTAGATGATTCGGAACGGAATCCGCCATTTTCCTCGACGCCGGTTTCGGTCCCGCCTCCACGACCCCGTTCCCGCTCGATCCCGCGTACATGGCGTCCCTCATCGAATCCACGCGTGCCGTCGCCTGCGTGTTGTGCCTATCCAAGATCATGTACGCCCCCGCGCGTCGAATGTCCCACAGACGCACATCGCCCTCGGCGCCGCCCGTCGCCAACGCGTGCTCGTTCGACCGCAACCACTCGATCGCGTGCACACTCCCTCTGTGCCCCGACAGCGTGTGCGCGATGACGTTCGACACTGGATCCCACAATCGTACGATGTCGTCGTCCGAACCGATCGCCACGAGCGAATGTGACGTCGCGCGCGCGCTCAGCGCCACGGCGCGACACTTGCTCGCGAGCGTCGTCTCCGTCGCCGCTCGCAAACAATTCGCGTCCCAACACTTCACCCGGCCGTCGTACGACCCGGTAAAAAACACCCCAGTATCTGTCGGTAACCATCGCGCGCACGACGTGGCGTACGCGTGTCCGATCTCATCGCTCGTCGTCGCATCGCGCGTCTCCGCCCCTTCGCCTCTCCTCGCGCCTCCACCCGCGGGACGCGCCCCTCCACCCACGATCTCGCACACGAGCGTCGCGCTCGAGCTCGCCGGTCCGGACGCGGCATAGCATCGCTCGTCACCGCCTCGACGCTCCGTGTCGTACACGCGCGCGCCACCGTCGATGCCACCGACCAAGAGATACCGGCGCTCAACCGTCTCGAGGTCGACGCACGTGGGCGCGACGTCGCTCTCGACGCGGGAGGCGAGCTCGAGAGGACGACGGGAGAGCCCACGCTCGAGAGCGACGCGGAACGAGTCGGGCGCGCGCGTGCCGGCGTTGCGCGCGCGGGTGAGCGCGTGCATGGCTCTGAGGACGATGGGCGCAACCGCGCAGTCTGATGGCTCGACGGGACGGGACGGGAACGAGAGACGAACGAGGATGCGTTCGGTGACGCGCGCGCGGGAAACGTCGAGGGAAAACGCGTTAAATATAAATTTGCGAATACAAGCTGACGTCGCGCTCACAGACGACCGCCGACGGCGGACCAGGATTGAAACGCGTGCACGTGCGAACATATGCTCTCTACGACGTCGGCGTTGCCCGCCTCGCCGACGAGCAATCCGTGCACCTTTAATCCCATCTCTTCCTTGGCTCGGTCGAGATTGGCGATTAATTCTTCGTTCGGAGGGGCGATCTCGCCGTCGGTGACGAGGAGGATGTCCGCGTTGCTCCACTCAGCCTCGGAGAGACGCACGAGGGCTCGATTGAAGGGCTCGTCGACGTCGGTGCCGCCGTGAAAGCTGCCGCTGAGGAATTCGAGCAAACCCTGGAGACCGCTGGCGTTCAGTTTGAGCTCGAGCTCTTGACAATCTCCGGGACCGCTGAATGAGTACAGGTAACACGCGCGCCGTTGAGATCTGCTCTGGCGCATGCACTCGAGCACCATGGCCTTGGCGACGGTTTCTCTGGCGCCCATCATCGACCCCGACGTGTCGAGGCACACGATGATGGGACCGCACTCCGCGGCGGGTCGCGTCTCGAAGCCCTCGATCGTGATCGCGGGTTCTTCGGACCAGCCGACGCGCTCGTAGGACAGGAGCGTGCGCTCGGCGCGACGAGCAAAGTGGAGCAAACGCGCTTCGGGGATGTCCGACGCGAGGAGCACCATCTCGCTCGGCATCATGCGAGACAAA
>Ga0255781_10002199_pt1 | contig 15671 bp, 8 predicted proteins | sample 101ome_21_FD_179979 | JGI IMG/M metagenome (GOLD analysis project Ga0255781, IMG submission 179979) | Coastal salt marsh microbial communities from the Groves Creek Marsh, Skidaway Island, Georgia - 101413BT metaG (version 2) | ecosystem: Environmental > Aquatic > Marine > Intertidal zone > Salt...
TGATGACGCAAGATGCCGGTAAGGGTGGGTTGAGCGCGAGCGAACTGCGGGCGCAGGTGCGTCAGAGCGTGGAATCGTTGAATGGGAGGAAGATTCGCACGCTGTACCTGCACGCGCCGGATTCCAAAACTCGATTGGAAGACGCGCTCAGAGAGTGCGAACGATTGCGAACGGAGGAGAATGCGTTCGAGGATTTGGGTTTAAGTAATTTCAGCGCGTGGGAGACGGTCATGGCGTGCCAGATTTGCGAGAGGAACGGATGGAAGCGACCGACGATGTACCAAGGCATGTACAACGCGTTGACGAGAAACGTCGAGAGCGAACTCGTCCCGGCGTTGAGAGCGTGTGGGATGCGTTTCGTCGCGTATAATCCGCTCGCTGGCGGCTTATTGACTGGGAAATACGTCGGCAAGCGAGACGCCGACCGACTCGCCGGCGGACGGTTTGACGGAAACGACATGTACAAGAGCCGATTTTTTTTGGAGTGTTACCACGAGGCCGTCGACGCCATCGTCGAGGCGTGTCGAAAACACGACATCGACGCCGCTGACGCCGCGCTGCGTTGGATGTACAACCACAGCGCGTTAGACGGTTCCAAGGGTGACGCCGTCATCATCGGCGCGTCGAGCGTCAAACAACTTGAGGCGAACCTCGCCTCCGCCGACGTCGTCGAGCCGCTCCCTCGAGACGTGCTCGACGCCTTCGACGACGGGTGGCGCGCGTGTCAATCGTCGAGCGCGCCGTACTTTCGCGGTCACTGCAAACTCGATTGACGAGGTGTAATGTAACGCTCTTATTAAATAACCGTCTCGACGAGAACGCGCTCACGAGTGAGTGCGTGAATACAGAGTGACCCCACACACGTCGTCGGCGCGCGCGACATGGCGACCACGCCGCGCGGACGCGTCGACGCGACCGCCGTCGTCGCGTCTCGCGCGTCTCGCGCGTCTCTCTCTCTCTCGCGCGCGCGTCGCGCCGTGTCCCCGAGGCGTCGTTCGCATCGTCATCGTCAACCGGGAACGCGCGCGACCGCGGACGACGCCGACGCGCGCGCGACGGCCATCACGACGGGAACCGTTCGCGCGCACGGCGTGGACGGTCATTTCGTCCTCGCGCGCGACGTCGACGGCGCGGCGTTCGTCGAGAGGGTGGAACTCGCCGAGTCGCTGACGACGACGAGCGGTCGGGACAACGACGGCGCGACGTGGGACGCGGATTGGTTCGGCGACGCGCGAGCGAACGCGTTGGACGGCGCGGAGACGTCGTCGATGATGACATGGGTGCGGACGAATCAGTGGAACGGCGGTGCGAGAGGGCGAGTGCGAGTGAAGAAGCTCGCGGAGGGGGCGACAGCGGAGGCGGCGCTTCGGCGGTTTAGCGTCGAAGCGCCGAAATCGTCGTCACGCGTCGAGAGTAAAGGCGCCAAGGGGAAGAAGCGACGAGGTGGGCGAGAGAGAAGGAGCGACGCGCCGAAACCGCCGAAGTGCGCGTGCGCGGTGTACGCAATCTCAATATTGGATGGGGGGAAAGTCGGCGGACGCGTCTTCGTCGACGAGGCGACGGGATTCGCGTGGCGAGCAGAATTTTACCACCAACGCGGTGTCGAACGATGGTTATTCGAAGGATGGGAACGAATGGTGTCTGAAGATAGAAGAGAGGCTTTCACGCCCGCGCTCGCGCATCGCACGTCGGCGGAGGGACAGGTGACGATGTTTCGCGCGAGAGAGACGACGTTCGCCGCCTCCGCGATGTCTTTTTCGAAGCCAGAATCATCCGTCGCGGATTGGTCGCCGAAGAGAGAGTGGAGCAGCGCCGCCGGCGCGGTGTCGACGTGTCGAGGCGAGGGTGGACACATACTCGTGAAACCGAAACTCGAGTCGGCCGACGGCGCGACGACGTCATCGGATTGGTTCGTTCTCGACACCGCCTCGACGGGATTCGCCGTGACCGGTGACGTCGCGGACGCGGTATCCATGTCGGCGTTCGGAACGATGTCGATTACCGGCGTGGCGGCGCCGCTCGAAGGCGCCATGCGACGCGGTCACGCGTTATCGTTGGGACCGTTGACTCTGTCGTCTCCGCTATTCATGGAACAAAATTTAGACGGAGCGATTCGAGTGCCCGGCGGTGAGCGTTTGGGCGGCGTTCTCGGGATGCCTGCGCTCGCACACGCCGTCGTGCGCCTTCGCGCGCCGATGCGCGTCGCCGGAAGTCGCGACGCGCCCAAACTCGAGGTCACCGTCGTGAAACGAGATGAGTACGCGCCCGCCGCCGAGATAGAGCGCGCGTGGCAACCCGTCACCTTCATCGACGGCGTTCCGTACGTCCGACTTGCGTACACCATCGCCGACGATGGATTCGCTGGCATCGCCGCGACGACGATGGAGCGCGAAGGTTTATTTAAACTCGCGCTCGGCGTCGGCGGCGTCGGCGCGATGCTCTCCGCCAAAGTCGCCGCCGCCTCCGACCTCGCCAATCGAACCAAAGCCCTCCAACCCGGCGGCATCATGAGCGGTCCCGGCGAAAACACCGGTCGTCTCCAGCGCGTCGGCGGCGAGATCGTCACCGGACGCGTCGCCGCGGTGCGCTTCAAGAATTTCGAGTTTATCAATGTCCGCGCCGTCGCCCACCTCGACGGCGACCCTCCGGACGCCGATCTCTCTCCGCACGCCGACGGCGCCGTCTGCGCCGACCTCTTTCGCGGCTGCACCGTCGTGTTCGATTTAGCGTCCGACCGTCCTCGCGTCGCCGTCGTCCCGCCGTGAATCGAATCGAATAGAATTGAACATCCTTCATAATAATCTGAGCGAAGAGAAAAAGTGCGCAGCCGCCGCCGCCCCCACGTCGTTATTCGTCGACGCGTCGAGAGCGGACGAGCGCGGACGAGCGGGAGAGACGGCGACGCGAAGAGTGACGGATACGTCGAGGGCGTGGACGCGGTGCGGTGGTCATGTCCGCGGCGAATAAACGCGCGCGCACGGATGCGACGACGACGACGAGCGATGTGAACCTCATCGCGCAGTTGGTCGACGTGGAGGGCACGCCGGCGGGACCCGAGCTGGATTTACCGCCGGACGTGGGGGTGAAGGAGTTGCAGTCGCTGCTGAGAGAACTTCTCAGGGCGTCGGCGACAGATGAGGACGATGACCGGGCAACGCTGCCGTACGCGTTTTACGTCGACGGCGAGGAGGTGACGGGGGACCTGGCGACGACGATCGCGGAGCGTAAGATATCCGTGGAACAGGTTTTGAAGATTGTGTTTCAACCACAGAGCGTGTTTCGAGTGCGAGCGGTGACTCGATGCTCGGCGGCGATCGCTGGACACGCCGAGGCGGTGCTGAGCGTGGCGTTTTCGAGCGACGGGAAAAATTTGGCATCCGGGAGCGGCGATTCGACGATTCGTCTGTGGAATTTGGACTCACAGGCGCCTAAATTCACGCTCAAGGGGCACACCAATTGGGTGCTGTGCATCGCGTGGAGCTCGGATAACGTCTTCTTAGCGAGCGGTGGCATGGACAGCACGGTTCGTCTGTGGGATCCGACGACGGGAGAGGCGCGAGGCGGACCGCTCAAGGGACACAAGAAGCACGTCACCGCGCTCGCGTGGGAACCGGCGCACGTGGCGTATCCGGTCGTGAGGTTTTGTTCGGCCAGCGCGGACGGATCGGTGCGGGTGTGGGACGCCGTGAGGCGCGTGTGTCTGTTCACCATGTCGGCGCACACCAAAGCCATCGCCTCGGTCAAGTGGGGCGGCGAGGGGTTGATTTACACGGCGTCTCGAGACACGACGATCTTTGTGTGGGACGCCACCGACGGCAAAGTCGTGCGTCAACTCAAAGGTCACGCGCACTGGGTGAATTCTTTGGCCCTCTCCACGGAGTACGCGCTGCGCACGGGACCGTACGATCACACCGGGAAAAAGCCCGAGAGCGACGCGCAGGCCAAGGCGCAGGCGCTGCAGAGATACAAGGCTGCCACCGGGGGTAAACCCGAGCGCTTGATCAGTGGAAGCGACGATTTCACCATGTTTATGTGGGAACCGTCGACGTCGAAGATTCCACTTCAGCGTCTGACTGGCCATCAGCAGCTGATCAACCACGTCTTATTTTCGCCGGATGGCCGATACTTCGCGAGCGCGTCTTTCGACAAGGGAGTCAAGCTGTGGGACGGACACAGCGGTAAATTCATTCACTCGTTCCGCGGACACGTGGGCGCGGTCTATCAGCTCGCCTGGTCCGCCGACAGTCGGTTGTTGATGAGCGCGAGCAAGGACAGCACGATGAAAGTTTGGGATCCGCGTTTGAAAAAGCTCAAAGAGGATTTGCCGGGACACGCCGACGAGGTGTACGCGGTGGATTGGAGTCCGATCGGTAACAAAGCCGCGAGTGGTGGGAAGGATAAGATGTTACGACTCTGGATGCATTAGACGGATGCATTCGTTGGACAAACGATTATAGTATTAATTGATGTTAGTTTTTGTTACAAATTTGAGGAAATCGTTCAAATCGTGCTTACGAACACGGATTCCAATTTTTTTTCGTTTTGTTCGTCATTTATTCGGACATGGAAAAGTCGCTCTCATCGTCCTCTTCCTCGGAAAAGCCATCTTCAGAATCTTCGGAGTCTTCTTCGACGTACGTCTTCGTGGCGCGCGCGCGCGCGGGACGAGCCGTGGAGCGCGGGGCAACCGGAGCGACGACTTCGGAATCGCTGTCTTCGTCGAAATCTTCTTCAGAGTCCGACAGAACAGCCACCTTCTTCGCGGGCGCGCGTTTCGGCGCGGGCGCCTTCTTCGGCGGAGCGGGCTTCGACGCAACGTCCTCGACGGCGGCGTTCATGGACGACATGTTGAACGAGCTCGCCGCCGGCTTGGAGGTGGGCTTACTCAAAGCCGCGCCGCCGCGCAGAGCCAGACGCTCAGCGAGAGACATCGGTTCGGTCTCTTCTTCGTCATCGCTCGCAGCCTTGGCAGCAGCCTTCGCGACGACCGGAGCGGGCGCAGGCGCAGCCTTCTTCGGCGCAGCCTTCTTTGGAGCAGCCTTCTTCTTCGGCTTGGCAATTTCAAAGTCGTCGTCGCTGAAGTCGTCATCATCCCACTCGTCTTCTTCATCACTGTTCGCGGCACGTTGCTTCGCGAGCTTCTTCTTCGCAGCCTTCTTACCGGCAGCCGTGTTATTGCGTGCGGCGGCTCGTTGTTGCTTCTCAAGCACTCGTCGTGCTTCTTCGTCTTCCTCTTCGAGAAGTTCGAGAGCTTGCTCGAGCGTGTCGAGATCCTTCATCCAAAGATCCTTCTCGGTGGTTTCGTGAAGCGCCGCGACTTCCGCCTCCTTGGCCTCCTTCTCAGCGCACAATTCGTCAACCTTCTCGAGTGTCAAGTTCCAAAGAGGCATACCCAAGAGGTAGTCGTACGATGCGCCGGCGACTTCGGCGGAGACGAGCTCGCCGTCTTCGTCGATTTCAGCCAAGGATCCCTTGTCCGTCTTCGGGAGTCGATCGTAACACAAGGCATCGAGCTCCTCGATGAGTTCTTGCTTCTTCTTGCGATTGACAACCAAACTTCCGTCGACGACGGCGAGAATGAAGCGCATCTTGTTGGACAAACGCTTGAGCTGAGACTCGGCGAGACGAATGAGCATGTCTCGGCGTTGAGAATAGACGTTGAGACGCAGCGGAACGAACGCTTCCAAGATCTCGAGCGGAGAGGAGTACTTGGTGATGACGCCGTCTTGGTTGAACAAGTGCATGTTGGTGATGTTCAACTTGGTGCTGAGCTTGAACTTTTTCTCGATGCCAGAGACTTGCGCGGCGGCCAAGTTTTCCGGCGGCATGGTGACGACGAAGTGCACGGTGCTGTCCGTGTGGTATTCCTTGTAGTCGGTGATGAACGGCTTGGCGTTCTTCGTCTTCGGCACGAGCATGTCTTCGAGGAATTCCTTGTAATCAGAGGTCCAAGATCGCAACGGCAATTCAGTGATTTCCAAGGTGCACTCGTCGCGAATGTTGTATGTGCCGGTGACGGAGTAGCGAGTCTCACCCTTGACGAGCTCTTCGGTGATTGTGCCGTTGAAGTTTCTGTACCACGGATGCATCGTCACTGGAGATTCACCTTCGAGCATGAGTCTGATGTTGGAGATGAGGTCACGCGGATTAAAGTTGGGAATGCTCGTCGACCAACCCGTACCGATGCCTTCGGCGCCGTTCACCAACACGAGAGGGAGCACGGGGTAGTAGTAATCCGGTTCGATGCGCTGTCCATCTTCGTCCAAGTAGTTCAACAGCGCGTCATCACACTCGGGGAACATCGCTCGGCAGACTTCGTGCAGACGAGTGAAGATGTAACGCGGGCTGGCGTGATCCTTACCGCCTTGCAGACGCGTACCGAATTGGCCGCTCGGCACGAGCAAGTTGATGTTGTTGGAACCGACGAAATCTTGAGCCAAGTTGACGATGGTCATGGCGAGAGAAGCTTCACCGTGATGATACGCGGAGTGCTCGGAGACGTAGCCGCTGAGTTGTGCGACTTTGATGTCAGACTTGAGCTTACGCTTGAAGCAAGAGAAGAGAACCTTGCGCTGAGACGGCTTGAAGCCGTCGACCATGCTCGGGATGGAACGCATCAAGTCAGCTCTGGAGAACAAAATGAGCTCTTTGTTGATGAATTCGTCGTATCGAACGGAATCCCCAGTCATGTCCAAGAAGGTACCCGGTTCATAAGCGGTGAGCCAAGCTTTGCGATCGTCGACGCGCTTCTTGCTGAAGGACATGTCGATCAAATCTCCGTCGCCGTCGCTCTCCCAGACGAAACTCTTGCGGTGATGATCAAGAGCCGCGAAATACTCCTTCGCCTCGTTCGCCGTGGAGGTACCGAGACCCTTATAGTACTTGATGCTCCAACCAGACGTGCCTTCCTGAGCCTCCTTCCACGCTTCGTACTCGGGCATGGTGTAGAACACCTTGGCTTGCTTGCCCTTCGTCGCTTTGATGATGGGCGTGATGAACTCGAGTAAAAATCCGGGGATCTTGAGAAGAGAGGGGAAGTGAGCGTGCAAGAAGTTGATCAGCAAACCCTTGATGTGCGAACCATCGTGATCTTGATCCGTCATGATCATCAACTTGCCGTAACGCAACGATTTGGCGCTATCGTACTCCTTGCCGTGTTGGAGACCGAGGATTTGCTTGATGTGATTGATCTCGGCGTTGTTCTTGATTTGATCGTGCGACGCATCTCGAACGTTCAAGAGCTTACCGCGAAGCGGAAAGACACCGTACTTGTCGCGACCGACAACGGAGAGACCGCTCACCGCGAGCGCCTTGGCGGAATCACCCTCGGTGAGAATCAACGTACAAGATTCAGAGTTACGTCCACCGGCGTCGTTCGCGTCATCGAGCTTCGGAATACCAGTCAAGCGAGACTTCTTGGCGCCGTCAGTCTTCTTGAGTTCCTTGCTCTGCTTGAACTGCGCCCAAGACATGATGTTCTCGACGACGCCCGAGTCCATGAGTTTCTTGATGATGGCGTCGGAAGGCGCGTACGCGCTACCAAACTTGTTCGGACGCGTGATGAGCGTCTCTTTGGTCTGAGAATCGAATGCGGGGTTTTCGATGAGCGCGTTCACGAACACCCAGAGATGGTTCTTGACTTGGAACGCCTTTAAGTTTTTGCAGCTCTTCTCCTTCTTTTGAATCTTCTCCAACAACTTTTGAGAAATTTGATCGGCGACAGAGTTGACGTGCGTACCACCCTTCATCGTGCAAATACCGTTCACGAACGAGCACTGTTGGAACTGCGCGCTCTCGGAGATGGTGACGCACACTTCCCATCGATCCATGGACTTTTCAAAAATCTTCGGTGCGTTGGCTTGGCCGTCCAAGTACAGGCTCACGTAATCGCTGAAGCCCTTGACTTCGAGCTTTTCACCGTTCAAGAAGATGTTCGTGTTCTTACCGATGTTCCCGGCCGCGTCGTACACGCGCTTGCACATCAACGCCGACACATCCTCATTCACGAGAGATTCCATCCCAAACTTCTCGAAATCTGGCTTGAACGTTATGCACGTCCAGTTTTCGCTCTTTTTACATTTCGAGAGCTCCGGCTCGCCCTTCACGCTCATGTTGTTTTTGAAAACTTGACGGTATCGTTTCCCGCGCGAGCCATCGCACGTCTCGACGATGAATTCCGTGGAGAAAATGTTGGCCAACTTGGCGCCGTAACCGTTTCGCCCTCCGACAACCTTCTTCTCGTTGTCGTCGTAGTTGCTCGACGTCAACAGGTGACCGAAGATGAGTTCCGGCACGTATACGCCCTCGTCCTTGTGCATCTCGACCGGAATACCGTTACCGTCGTTGAACACTCGAATCATCCCTTGCTCGACGTCGATATCCACTCGCAACTCTTTCATCTTTGGGTCGCGCACCTTGTTATCCGTCGCGTTGACGAGAATCTCATCAAAGATTTTGTACAAACCCGGCACGAACGACACCTGCTTGTGCACCAAAGACTTGGTCGCCGCGTCATACACCCACGCCTTCTCCTCGGCGCGCTCGCACGACCCCACGTACGTGTCCGGTCGAAGTAAAATGTGTTCGAGCTGCGTCTTTTTCTGATAAATCTCCTCAACCGTCTTGTTGCTCCCCTTGCCCTTGTTCGTCGCGTTCCCCAACGGACTCTTCTTCTGCGCGCGTCCATCGATTCGATTCGATCCGTCAGTCTCGACTCTCTCGTCGTCTCCGTCTCCGTCTCCGTCGCGTCCGCCCCCTCGTCCGTCATCCCCCCGCCGTCGATTCGTCTCGTTCCCCTCGCCGTTGGACGCACCGTCGTCGCCGCTTTCTTCCCTTTCCCCGCCTTCACCGGCGGCGAGTTCTCGTCAAACTCCGACCCGGAATCGTCTTCATCCGTGTACACATCCTCCTCGTCGCTACACTCGCCGTAATCCACGCTCACGTCCGCCATGACGACGACGCGCGTCCGTGTGCCGACACGACGCCGACGCGCGCGCGGGACGGTCAACATCCCGTCACGAGAGGAGTCGTCATGACTCACGACGACTCACGACTCGTCCGTCGGTCGGGTCGTACCCACGCGTCCGAACGAGTGTCCATTCCATCACCGCCGTGTGTTATCTCTCTCTCACGCGGCGCACGGGACGTTCTCTACCATACTAGAGACCACCGATGACCTATGACGACCGATACGTACTCGACGCACGACGCACGATTCACGATTCACGATTCACGATTCACGACTCGAGACTCGACCCCCCCCCGTCCCCCTCCCGCGCGCGCTCGAATCGACGTCACCGTCAGACCGCGCGTCACCCTCTCGCGGTCTCGCCGTCGTCTCGCCGGTCGATGGTGGCGTACGTCATGGATGACGAACGAATGATTAAGAGCGCGTGGACGCCCGAGGTACGCGCGATCGCTCGAGCGAGTGGTTGATTTTTATTCTTGCGTCTCCTCTCGTCTTCTCGTCTCGTGTCGGGGGAAGACGCGTCGGCAGAAGACGCGTTTTGGAAGAAGACGCGGTGGCGCAGCCGCACTCGCGAACGGTGGTTGCGTAACCGTGCGATGGCGCGCCTTGGTGCGATTGCGCGGAGAAGACGCGCGCGGTGGTGACGCGGAGGAGACGCGCGACGACGTGAGAGAGACGACGCGGAGGCGACGTCACCTCGTCAGCCCATCGCGTCGTCGCGACGCGGACGACCGACGACGACTTCATCGACCTCGCGCCGAGGGGGACGGACGCGCACGCGATAAGATCCACCAACCGCCAGGCGCGCGCGCGACCGCACGCCCGGTGTCGTCGACGAGGGGGTCGCGCGAGGGGTGACGACTCGTGGATGAGGCCGTCATCGAGTGTCCGAGTGTCCGGCGGCGGACACGCGAGGATGGGGTCTCGGGTTCTGTGTGTGGTGATTGATGGGGTTTGGATCGGTTTGAATATGGGGGTGGGGTGTCCCGTCGTGTCGTCGTGATTTTTTTTGGGGCTTTGCGTGGTGCACGATGGGGTGGGGTGGGGTGTTCGCGCGGCGTGCGTTTCTCGGCGACTGACTCGTATTTTTCTTTCGATCGGCGCGCGCAGGAGGATGAACTGTTGCGAAGACAGATTAAGAAACTCGGCGGTCCGGGAAATTGGACCGCCATCGCGGAGGCTCTGCGAGGGAGGTCGAGTAAATCGTGTCGGTTGCGTTGGTGCAATCAGTTGAATCCAAACGTCAAGCGCGGGCCCTTCACCAAGGAGGAGGACGATACGATTTTGGAGCAACACGCGATTCACGGGAATAAGTGGGCGGTGATTTCGAGAGCGATGCCGGGGAGAACGGATAATCAAGTGAAGAATCGATTCAACTCGACGCTCAGACGTTTGATTGCGAGCCAAAAGAAGGATGGTTCGGGGGCGAGCGCGGCGACGAGCGCCTCGGCGGTGGCGCCGCCGTCGCCCAAGCCCAAGGCGCCGTCGCGCCCGCAATCTCGCCTCGGGGATAACACGAGCGAAGGAATGAACGCGCAGTCGACGCACAGTAGATCGAAGCGCGAACGGTCGCTGTCGCCGGGGGAGACTGTGGAGCAAGCGGGTTCGCCCAAGCGACCGCGAAACGCCGAGCGAACCAAGTTGGCGGACAAGCGCGCCGCGGGTGCGATCGGTGATTCTCGCGGCGACGCGCCCAGAAGGCCTGGTTCCACCGCGCTCGAGCGCCAAGGTTTGGATAATCTCATCCAGGCGTCGCTCTTGGAGCTTGAGCGTTTGAAGACGACGAAGGGTGAAATTCACGAGTGGGGCGCGTTGCCGTACGGAGGCTTGCGCGATTGCGGCACGCCCGAACCGACGCGATCGGAAGAGGACGGCGTCGTCCCAACCTTGCTCGCGCCCAAACCGAAGCGCGGTGGGTTCTCCGTCGTCGTGCCGTCGGACATGTACGATTGGCGCTCGCACTCCCCGGCGCTCAGCGCTCCGTTCCTCGCCGGATTGAAACGCGTCGACTCTTTGGCCAGCCTCAACGGCGACGCTCCCTCTCGTCCGAGCAGCGCCATGAGCATGGGCGCGGCGATGCAAAATGCCCAAGCTATGTTACAATCGGACAGCTGGTACGCACGCATGCTCGACAATCTCGGCGCGCGCAAGGCTGAGTCGAGCGAAGCGTCGGACAAGCCCGTCGTCGAAGTCAAGACGGAATCCTTTGCAAAGGTTGACCAGCCGATCGCTGAGCCGAACGGTGCGAGCATCAAAGCCTAGGTTGACGCATTGACACACCCACACCAAACCGATGAAAGCGCGCTGAAACCAATATTATCATCCGTACAGACATCAAGAACCACGAGTGACGCGGAAGCGTCGTCCACAACAATGCCAGCCCAATATTCTTTCTCGTCGAAAAATTATTTTTGACGATGAGTGCCATAGGCCTTCAACAAAGGTGTCTCCAGAGCCATTTTAGCGATCGTCGCGTAGCATTCATAAATCTATAACAATACGTGTGTGACTACAAACCAAAAAAACGTCTCTACCGCTTCGGTCGGCTCGCTCGCTCACGCGGATTTCGCGAGCTCGTCGCCTCGCTGGGCGGCGGCGACGACCGCGTTCATCATCGCCTGGCGCACACCGGCCTGCTCTAACGCGTGCACGGCCGCGATGGTGGTACCACCGGGCGAGCACACTCTGTCCTTCAACACGCCCGGATGTTCCTTCGTCTCGAGAACCATCTTGGAGGCGCCGTAAAACGTTTGCGCGGCGAGCTCCAACGCGACATCGCGAGGTAATCCGGCGCGAACGCCCCCGTCCGCCATGGCTTCGATGAGAATGAAAATGTACGCCGGTCCAGAGCCGCTGACGCCCGTCAGAGCGCTCATCTGCGACTCCATGATCACCTTGCACACGCCGACGGCGGACATGAGCGCCAACGCCTTGTTTCTGTCGTCCTCCGAGCACGTGCTTCCGACGCACAATCCGCTCGCCGCGGCGCCGACGAGACAGGGCGTGTTCGGCATCACGCGCACCATGGGCGGCGGCGTGGCATTTTTCGCCGTCCACACGCTCTCCATCGTCTCCAACGTCACCCCGGCGGCGACGCTCACGAAGACCTTGGGTCTGAGCTCGTCGTAGTCGCACCCTCGCGCCACCTCTTCGAGCACGGATTTGATGTACGGCGGTTTCACCGCCAAGAACACGACGTCCGAGGACTTGGTCACCGCCACCGCGTCCTCCGCGACGACGCCACCGCGCTTTTTAAACGCCTCTCGACGCTCGACGTTTGATTTGTTGCACATCGTCAAGTCGCTAAACTTGACCATGTTCGCTGAGACGAACCCGCACGCGAGGGCGTCCGCCATGTTACCGTATCCGATGAAACCGACGCGCATGTCGTCCGTCTGTTTTCGTTCGTTCGCGCGTTCGCGTCGCACGTTCGAGCGTTCGAGACGCGCGGTACACTGACGACGACGCGATCGCAATTCGCGAGGCTGTTTCAGAGGCGTCGAAAAGCGAAAGCGCGTTGGTATTACAGCCGTCATATTAGGTGAAAGTAAAGCGTGTAGAAGTAGTAGTAATAGCAGTGGTAATTGTTGTATCGCGGCGTGTCGCGCGCGCGTGTCACGCGTCGCCATCGTCAGGCGTAGAGGAAAAGTCGTACTCTAAGAGAACGTTGTTGGCGCCGTCACAAATGATGCGATCGTCGTCCGCGTACGTGCCGCCCAGCCAGATGGTGTGACCGAGAACGGCGTACCTCGCGTCGCGTCGGATGGCTTTGAGTCTTTGACCCGGCTTCGAGCAGGTGAGGTCCAGATCCCACACGCGGATAGTCCCGTCGTGCGCGCCGCTGACGAGTCGTCCAGCGCACCCGGTGGCCAACGAGACGACGGCGGCGGTGTGACCGCGAAGTTCCGCGACGAGCTGAGGCCTGACGTTTGCGTTGTTCGATCGTCGCATGGGGAGAGAGTCGAAACCGGCGTCTTGGTCCATCATCATCTTCCACACTCTAATGACGCCATCGCCGCCGCCCGTGACGATGCCGTTACCCGCGCAGTGGGCGATGGAGCGAACGGTCGAACCTTCGTGCGCGACCCAGGCTTTGATGAGGGCGTTGTCGCGAAACGACGTGGAATCGGCGCTCAAGACGCCCACGGAGCCGTCGGCGTTGCCGATGGCGATGAGGCCCGTGTTTTCACACGCGCTGATGCACAGCGTCGGTTGGCCGTTGCGCCACTCGCCCTGCTTGGTGAGCTCGGGCACGGGCGGACGAGCGAACTCGTCGTCATCAGCGTCTATGAACGATTCTCTCGCGTGTCGCGAACTGGCGAACTCAGCCATCGCGGCGGCGCTCGGCATGGTCGCCCAGCGACACAGCCTACCGTCGAGAGCCGTCGTCCAGAGCGAGCCTCGCGCGAACGCGACGCCCGTGACGACGTCGTCGTGTTGCACGCACCCAATCTCGTGCAGCGCCGCCGAGTTGCTGCACACCTCGTATAGACGAACGATGCCGTCTCGCCCTCCTGAACTCACGAGTCCGAGTCCGTGCTTGCCGATCTTTTCCGTCTTCGTCATGGCCACCGCCGTGACCGCTCCTCCGTCGTGCGCGCCCAACAGCACGCGTTCCCCGAGGGGACGCGAATCCGCGTCTTTCCAGCTCTTCTTGTGCGCCACCGGGGACACCGCGAGCGCGGACGCGCTGATGACATCACACACGACGACATCTCCTCGAGACGATCCGACGACGGCGTACGGATACGCCACCGACACCCTTCTCACGTAGTCCTGTCCCAAGTCGAAGGCGACTCTCGGCGTCGCCGCGCCTTCGTTCCACCGCTTTCGAGTCTCCGTCTGCGCCGCCTCTTTTCGCGCTCGAATCAATCCCGCGAATTCATCGTCATAATTCTCTCGTAGACGACTCTCGTCCCCGCTCTCGACGACGTCGGCGTCCTCCCCTCGGGCGAGACGCGAGGCGCGCGTCGTCTCCTCGCCCTCTCGTCCGTCGACGTCGCTCTCGCTCGCCTCCGTCGCGTCTCCCATGTACCGCTCGTACCCTCCGGAATCGTTCGCGAACTCAGCGTTCCCGTCTCGCGCGATCGTTCGTCCTCGCGCCACCCGTCCCCGGTGCGCGACGATCGACGACGATGGGCGCGACGTCGATGGGCGCGACGACGACGATGTCGATGATGCCGACGTCGACGGTCGTCCACACCGTCTCGACGTCGCGCACGCCGACGACGACATCGCGCGCGACGACGACATCGACATCACACCGCGCTCGTCCTCGAACTCGCGCGTTCAATCGCGCGTCGGCGTCTCGCGCGCGCGCGCACAATCAATCATAAATCACTCAATCAATCGCGCCACCGGCGGGCGATCTTCAAAAGCGCGCGAGATATTTTATGTGCGGCCGCGCGCGATGGAGGGACTGATTGACGAGTGATGACTCGCGAATCGGAGGCTCCCACGCCTCGAACGAAGACGGGCGCCTCGACAGAAAGAAAACGATGAGAGACAGAGACGATCGAGGGGGGGGGCCGAGGGTGGGTGGTGTTAACCCTAATGGTGTGTACACTATGGAGTCTCGATAGGGAAACGTGGTGTGTGGATGTATACGTATAGTGTAAGATGTGTGAAGACGATGTGTGTGATATATCGACGCGACGGTACGAGGGCGACCGCGCGACGCCGGCTCGGTCCCTCGCGCCCCGTCCTCGCTCGCGGCACTCGACGACGACGCGACGCGAGACGACCGATCGCGATGGCGTTCATTCTCGGTGGATTTTCCCACCTCTTCGCGTTCAAGGGCGCGTTCCAAGCGGAGGTGCGACCGACGACCGACGACGACGACGACGCGCGGGACGGATGGGTGGACGGACGCGACGACGCGCGCGGACGCGGCGACTGACGATGACGGCGACCGGTATCGATGTAGGTGACTGTGGGCGAGAACGAAAACGCGGAGAGCGCGATTCGACGATTCAGAAAGGCTGTGATGTCTTCCGGTCACATCCAAGAGGTGCGCGAGCTCGCGCGCGAGGACGCGAGGACGCGAGGACGCGACGATGACGATGACGCGCGCGGGGAGAATAGGGTTATCATCTATCATCCTTTGAGGAGGCGGGCGGAGGAGAACGCGAAGGGCGAGTGTCGTCGGACGCGACGAGATACGACGAACGCACAGACTGACCGAACGATACGTCTTCATCCGTCGCGCAGACCCGCCGCCGTAGATACTTTGAGAACAAGCAGGACATTCTCAAGAGAAAGCAGTCGACGCCGCGCAACAAGAAGGGTGGCAAGCCGAAGACGGCGGCGCAAGCCATCGCGGAGAAGGAAGCGGCCGCTTTGAACCCGCAAGGTCAACGCGGTGGTGGTGGACGTCGTTTCAACAACTAAACCTCGTCACGTCGTTTCAACGTCTCTCTCTGACGGTCGGTGGAAACGCGAGCGTCGCGCGTCGACGCGTCGACGCCGACCGCCGGGAGACGCGCCGCGCCGTTTAGTAGTTTGGTCGGGGACGACGTCGACGATGCGAGCGGTCGACGTCGCCGTGCGACGCTTTTATACACCTCTATTTTAGCCCGATTGATTTCCACGCGCGCGGCGAGTCGTAGTATGTTTGTTGTAAACACCCCACGTCTCCGCGCGCTCACACAGAGGCTTGTCGCTCGCCCGCCCCCCCCCTCGCCCGAGGGTCACGTCGCGTCCG
>Ga0255781_10002203_pt1 | contig 15648 bp, 43 predicted proteins | sample 101ome_21_FD_179979 | JGI IMG/M metagenome (GOLD analysis project Ga0255781, IMG submission 179979) | Coastal salt marsh microbial communities from the Groves Creek Marsh, Skidaway Island, Georgia - 101413BT metaG (version 2) | ecosystem: Environmental > Aquatic > Marine > Intertidal zone >...
GGCCGCCCTGCTGTCCACCAATCCCGGTAAGCGAGAGGCCCTGGGAGCGTGAGGGGTGGTGTGACAACAATGGTTGTTGTTGGGGCTTTAACGCGGACGATACAGATTCCCTCTGGGTATTCGACCATAAGTGTTGGGGAAAATCGGGTTGCTGGACCCATGTGCTCCCCCACTACGCCCTGCCTATTCCCACCACCACACAGGAGAACAACCAAGGTTCAGGGGGCTGAGCCCCCTTTTTTTCATGCTCAGGCAACCTATGAGGAATGGCTGGCGAGATGCCGCTGCTCGAAAACTTTCCGAGACGGATTCTCATGTCACACGGCATCAATCACCCAATCGACGACCCCGCGCTGGTGAGCTACCATCGCCCCGAATTGGTCAAGCTTCTGCCCCAACTCGAGCAGGCATACGACTGCTGGACACTTCTGAACGCTGACGGACTAGGCTCCGCCAAGGAGAAGTACCTGCACAAGGAGCCCGCAGAGCCCAATGCCGCCTATATGGCACGCCTTGGCCGCTCCACTTATACGCCGATTTACCGTGACAGCATTCGCTCCTATGCTGGCCTGCTGAGCCGTTTTCAGATCATCGACGCACCCGCCTCGATGGAGGAGAATGACGACAACGTGGACCTGCAGGGTTCCAGTATGCAGAGCTTCCTGACCCGTGTCGACGAGATGACGCTGCGCGATGGCGGCAGCTTCGTCATGGTTGACATGATGCCTGAGAATGGTAGCGATAACTTCTTTGATCAGATGAACGATGGGCGTCATCCCTACTTCATCTCGATCAAGCGCTCTGATGTGATTAACTGGCAGGTTAGCTACGACCGTGGCCGTGAGATGGTTGAGCGTGTCACCGTCCGCCAGCTCCGCTCTGTGGCTGCAAAGGGATTTGGTAGCAAGGTTGAGCCTATCTACTACGTCCTGACTCCTGGAAAGGCTGAGACCTATCGCTTGGTCAAGTCTGACGCCAGCCGCTGGTCCAACCAGAAGATCGACGAAATCTCCACCAGCCTCCCCATCGTGCCCCTGGTGTGGTATGGCGCCACTACGACCCGTTTCGCTCAGGGCGACCTGCCTATGGATGGCCTGGCTGATCTGAGCATCCAGCACTTCCAGATGCGTTCTGACTTGTCTGAGCTGCTCCACAAGTGTGCGATGCCTGTCCCTGTCCGCAAAGGCGCTCCTGTCGGCCCTGATGGCAAGCCAGCCCCCTTGGTCCTGGGGCCCAACACGGCTGTAGACCTGCCCGCCGAGGGTGGCGATTTTACGTTTGCAGAGCCCTCTGGCAAGAGCCTTGAGCGCCACCAGAGCGAGGTTAAGCACGTTGAAGAGTTGATGGACCGCAGCTCCCTCAACTTCCTCTATGGGGCCAACGTCAAGACCGCTACCGAGGCGTCCCTCAGAGCCTCTCAGGTCGCTTCCAGTATTGCCGCGCTAACCCGCAATAAAACGGCCATGTTCGGCGTCTTGATGCGCCTCTGGGCCTGGTACGCGGGCGAGCAGTCTGCGATCACCAGTGAGTCTGGCCTGGCCATCAATGACTCCCTGATGAGCAAGCCCCTCGAGGCCTCTGAGATGGCCCAGCTAGTCAATCTGCACAGCAGTGGCTTGATGTCCCGCAAGACCGTCCTGGATGAGTTGCAGCGCGGCGGCGTCCTGGATCCTGACCTCATTGTCGAGGACGAGATTGAGCGCATTGAAGGGGATCGCGAGGATAAGTTGGACGAGCAGATCGAAGAGGGTCAAATCAAGCTAGAGGCCGACCTCAAGCGTGCCAAGGAGTTCGAGACAGTGGCTCCCACTCAGCCAGGCCAGGGCGACAACGCCCCAGCTGCCGGCCAGCCCTCCAAAAAGAAAGGGAAATCTGAACAAGAGAAGACGGCACAAGCGGCCAAGGTCGCTCAGTGATAGACTGAGGTAGTCGCAAAACCGCCCCATGCTTCCGACAGGTTTTTACGAGCGCCGTGTTGGCGCAAGGAATCGTGCCCACGAGGCAATGATTGCAGCCAAAGCAATGGGCAACACTGCTGGGTATCACATCGCCCTAGCAGAATTTGCTCATTTGGCGCGTCTGGTAGCAGACGCCAAGGCCCGTAACTACGAGGCGATCCCGCCCCTGAAACAGCTTGACGGCACCCTGGTCAAGATCGACACGCAGGGCACTTGACGCCCTGCCGTCTTGTGCTATGCTTTTCACATACCAACAAAAAGAGGTACACACCATGACAATCGTAGCCCGCTTTAATTTCAAGCAGCCCCGCGCCAGCGAGTTCCTTGAGGCCGTCGAGCTTGATGGTAAGGAGTTTCAGCCTACCGTTACCGAGCTTCAAGCCGATGACATCGAAGAAGTAATGGACTACGTGCGCCAGTTTGATGACGCTCTGATTGACTGCAATGCTATCATCAACGGCAAGGTTGTCAACCTGTCCGACTTCGTGGAGCCTGCCTGATGTCACAGTACGAGTACTACACAACCCTGCTGGTTTTCACCCTGAACCTCGCAGGCCTCGCCATCTCTGTCGGACTGGGCGCAGCCTTGATCTGGTACTATTGGCACTTCGCACGCTTCTTCAAATGATCTATGAAGCAGGTAAACGCATCCGCTCCCCTGGCGGCAGCTTCGTCTACGAGATCCTTGGTCCCGTATGCCGTCTTTACGACAGAGAGGAGCTTCCGTGGCCTAGCTGCTCCCTTCAGTGGCGAGGCAAACAACCCAGCTGGAGGCGTGTCGGTCGTAGGTTTGTCTCTGATCTGTCTGCTCGCCGCTGTGCTTCTTATTCCGTTCGAGGAATTGATGCCCAAGGAACGGAATGGAAGGAAGTCAAAACCTTCTACTTCATGCGCCTTAACAAAGAGGAGAAGGAGTGGTGGTACGGAAAGGGAGCCTTATGAACAAAGATGAAAAGCCGGTCCAGAGTATCGACTGGGCGGCTATATTCAAGAGAAGGCCGGACCTACGGCAGCCCGGCTGCTATGAGACCATTGCTAAACTCTACCCAAAGGAGGAAACCAAATGACCCCAGACTCGGAGAAAAGCATGCAAGACGCTTGCCATGCACTGGCGGAGCATGTCTTGCGAATGCCTGCCTACAGCAATCGCTGCAAGTGGCTCAAAAAGCAGATCGCTCAGCGTATTAGCGACGACCGGTTCATCGGGGATCTTGCCCGCCTTTACCAGGTCGAGTACCCGTACGCAGATGTGCCTAGCGCTTACCTGGTCGACATCCTGAAGTCTTACGATAACGGGGCTGAGTGATGGCAAGATCTAATCGTCAACTCACCCAGTTCGCCGTTGACAGGCTCAAAGGCTTCTTCGTGGGAGGGGCCGTAGAAGGTAAATCCACTGCAGGCAATACCGAGGTGGAGTATCAGGCCTGTCGCAGGTGCCCCTACGCCCCTCCGCAGTATGTCGTCAATCTGTTCGGCAAGCAGATCGTCAGGATCTACACCAGTCCCACGAACCACCAAGTGCCGATCGCTATCATGATCAGCACTGGTGACTTCTACGACGGCAAGGGTCGCCCCTCTCGAACAACGAGAGAACGCCTGAACGGCATCCTGGACTTTTTGTGCACGTCCAAATACCTTCCCGAAGGTGTGCGTGTCTTTATCCGCGAGGACGGCATGTGCTGTGTCGGCAAAGGAGAGGCCTACCGAGTCTTTGACAGGAGTAACCCCGCTGCTATCTTGATCGCAAGCAAAGAAACCCTAGCAATTGGATGACCCCTGTAAGCATAAATACTCAACTTGGGGGCTTCGGCCCCCTGTCTGGTGTAATACTGATACAGTTCTTGTAACATCTGCTACAGAAAATCGGGTAGTCTATAGTATAAGCGTCCGACCCCAAGGGGTTGCAGCTCGATCCAGGCCAGAGGACGGGGACCTGGGCACTGTTCACAAGACCATGAACGTTCTAGCACTGATCAAGAAGAAGGCCCTCAAGAAGGCTGCCCTTAAAGCCGCTCAGAAGGAGCTCTGCTATCGAGGGGTGAAGTACACCGCTCTCGTCTGACTAAGGGGCCCACGGGCCCTTTTTTCATGGGGAAAGATATTCAGAATCTGTTTGTTCGGTGTGCTCCCGCTGATAAACCTTGATCCCAGCGAGTCCCGGGACCAGAATGTGATCAGTTGGGACCTCATCCATGACCGATCCTTTCAAGAGCATCCTGGGCAGCATCGTCTTCTTCCTGGCCTGTGCAGCCATCGTCCAGTCAGCGCCAATCTTTTACAATCATTAAGAAACATTGCGGGGCCTTGACCCCGCTTTTTCTTTGGCTTACACTCTGTACATCAACCAAAGGAGGAATCCATGGCCACTCACCAAGAACGAATTCAACAGTACCTGGCCCACGCCGAGAACCGCATCCGAATCTGCCGCGCCAACGCTCTGCTGTGGGACGCCAAGGGAGACGGCTCCCTGGGCGAGGAGGCCCGCAAGAGCCTTTACGAGTGGATCGGCAGGGCCCAAGACCAGCATCAGGAAGATCACTTCTGATCTGCTACAATCAGTACATCAACCAAAGGAGGAATCCATGGCCAACTACACCGTCCACACCCGCACCCGCTTCGGTACCTACGCACCTGTCGGTGTCTTTACTCAACGCCAGGACGCCATGAAGGCCCTGGTGCAAGAGGTCGCAAAGGGGACTATTGCTACTGCTTGGATCCGCTTCTTCAACGACACCCAGTTGATCTATTCTTGGGACCATGACCACGACACCCTGGCCGACGCCCAGTCCGCCGCCGAATGCGTCCTTTGATCTGCTATAATTAACTCATCAACCAAAGGAGGAACCCATGGAAACCTGCACCATCTCAGTCACACTGCACAACAATAGCCGAGTCATCCAGGGCCTGGACAAGATCGAGGACATGCTTCTTGGTGAGCACATCTACTCAATCGTCCCCTGGACCATCAAGGGTGATGCTATACAAGCCACCATCGAGGAAGCCGACTTCGGCCGCTACGATTCGGAAGGCTACGGCTACCTGTTTGACCTCCTGAACATCGTTCCTGGAGACCTGATCGAAGCCTACCTGGAGGACTGATGAATTACACCAAAGCATGGCTCACTGTTATCGGCCAGGAGGAACTGGCCATCGTCAAGGAGCAGGGCTGGGACTCGCCCGAAGCCGCTGCTAAGCGCGAAGAGTTTAAGTCGGCCTACGAGGCCGTCAAACACATCCGTAAATGCTACGACAAGGAGTCACGCCCATGAAAGACAAGCGAAGGGAAAAGCTGATAGCCAAGTACCTGCGCCACAAGCGCAAGGCCGATCAAGCCCAGAAACACGCTGACAAGGCCCAGCACTATCTCAACATCATCCTGAAGGACTACAATGGCTGACATTAACACCAGGAAAGCCAACTTCGCCAGGCTTTTCCCACCTGCCGTAGAGAAGCTGCTGGATCGGCTGCGGGTTGTCAAGCAGAAATCCGTTAAGGGTAACTACGCCTGGGATCAAGACCTGGTGCACGACACCTGGGTGCAGATCGCGATTGTTTTTGCCGAGACTGCGGCTGCCTTTGGTGTCGAGTTCGAGGTGCTGGTCGACGGCGACGAGGTCCAGTGGGCTAAGCCCAGGCGCAAGAAGTGACAGGGGAGCGGCGCAGGCAGCTGCGCAGGGCGAATGTCCTGGCCAAAGGGTACATCTTGGCGGCCAGGTGTGCAGAGACCAAGGAGGAGCTGTCAGAGGCATTGTGTAAGGCTTTGTTGACATACGGCATTTGGGCTTCGGATGCTGTATAGTTGAGACATCAACCAAAGGAGGCAACCATGACCTACACCGAAAACGACCCCACCTACACTGAGCTCCAGAAGCAGCTGGCAGACCTCGGCGTTACTCTGAGCGGCAGTGAGAACATCGAGGATCTTGTAGAAATGTTGCAAGACCTTGTCGGCGACTTAGCTTGAGCTACACTGAACACATCAACCAAAGGAGACAACCATGCAGCCCACCCCCGAAAACATCCGCACCATCCTCGAGGCCGCCAAGAGCAGCTTCGTTAGCATCCGGTTCCAGAAAGCCGATGGCACCGAGCGCCAGTTGACCACGAACCCCCGCCAGATCGGAATCGTCCTTGGTACGGGCAAGCCCTGCAAGGATCCAGCGGTCTTCAGGATCATGGATGTTAAGCTGAACCAGTGGCGCAGTTTTAGAAGCGAAAGAGTTTTGTCTGTTAAAGCCAATGGCGTCACCACCACATTCACTCAGGAGGCTTGATCATGTTAGACCCAATGACTCAAAAAAGTCTTGACGACCAGCGCTACGAGCGCCTCAAGGAAGTCATCTCGGAGTATCTTGATGACGACGGAGGTACTGCCACCAAACTGCTTCACGACCTGCAGCGGGCGGCCCTGGAGAACTCCCAGTACTTTGTCACCCGCGTTGATGAGTACACTCACCTAAGGGACTTCTTCTCATGATCAGATTCACCGAAGCCCGCCATTTCAGGTCGACCCCTGGAGTTAGGTTTGACGATCTTACCGTCGGAGGTTCCAACGGCCTGGACCTCGTAGAGCACTCAGGGCCCTCTGTAAGCCCTCCAGACAGCGATGGTCGACGCTGTTGGTACGTGCACAAGCATCAGACCGACAACAACCGTGTGATCCACGGAGAGCGCCTGTTTGAGCTGTTCAATCCCAACTGGGTCGACAAGCACTGGTTCGTCTACCTGGACGATACCGCTGGTGCCCTGTGGATCCCGCCTGGAACCTTCCACCGTTCCTACAGTGGCAAGAGTGGCAGCCTACTGCTCAACCATGCCATCAGAGATGATGAGTATGATGAGACTAAGGAGTTCAATCCTTGCCACTGCCCACTTGCGGATAACTATCCTCCGCACTACCATGGGATCAGCCCCTGGGGGGCCACTACCTTTATCAATTACGGAGAACTAGCATGACCACCTATCAAGCTGAATACGCCGACGGTCACGTCAAAAACGGCCTGACCTACCTGGAGGCAGAGGAGCTGTTTGACAATGACGATCGGGTCGTTGCCATCCGTCCTTACCCTGTTCCTCCTTACAAGGCTCCATGAGCTGCCCACGTTTCCAGAAAAGCCTCAGCGTCTATATCGGCATTGCTGGCTATCTGGCTATGATCATCTCCGAAGAGGTTATGATCGGCGTGTGGACCAAGCTCGTAGCAGAACTGCTGCGCATCTCTTTCTACAAGGAGGTCAAAGCGCCAGACATGGTCTTTTTGTCAACTTTCTTCATCTGCGCATCAACTGTATCCATCATCTATAGGTATTTCTTATGATCCACGACATCGCACTGTTCTTCAGTGCCGGGGCTCTAGCCCTCTTGTTCACTGGTATCGTCTACGGACTGGAGGGCCTGAGCAAATGACTCTACGACTGCTCGCTGCTGTATCCCTGGGCTGCTTCGGCCTGGGTATCCTGTCAACACCGATACCACAGGGCCATCGCTCTGGCAACCAATTATGCTCTGAGCTCACCAGGGAGCTCAAAATTTCCGCTGAACGCGGCCTGTTGACTCGATCGGAGGCCGACAAGATCTCCGCACGCTGCTACCGTCTTTATGGAGGAAAATCCAATGTCTAATCCAAAACCAGAGGAAGTCGCGGCCGACATGGTCAACTACGGCATCCAGACCGCTCAGCTCATGCTTGACGACATGGATGAAGAGGAGACCGTGGTCATGGTCCGCGAGTTCTGTGCAGTCGTCGCAAGGTGGCAGCCCAATGTTGCTACCTGCATAGACGATCCGGTCACGCTGGGTCTGTCCTGCTTGACCACTGCTGCACTGTTCCAACTGGCCTTTCAGAAGGCATACACCTATACAGACAAGAAGATGGATGCTCTTCACGCACTCAAGAAGGCCCTGGGGGAATCCGAATGACAGCACGCAACTTCCTTCACCGCACTTGCGGCAGCTGGACCAGCGAGCGCAGATACCTGTTCGCTCCTAAGTTCAAGCCCGTCAACATGACGACCAAGTTCAGTATCACCGAGTTGACTGGCGACGTGTTCCAGGTGGTCTGGGAGGGCAACACCTCCGGCACCATGGAGCTCACCCTGGATGGCAACACCTTGCATCGTTCCAGGGACTACTTCGGCGAGGGGGCCAACAGCTCTGCCGTCGAGGTGATCGACCAGGACTGCATCGTCCTGCGCACTGAATACGATGGCACCCGCTTTAGAGAATCCGTTAGACTGATCGAAGAGGACATGTTCCGCCTCCGTCAAACCGTTGGATTCAACGTCGAGACTGGCCAACTTGCCCTCTGTGGTCAATACTTTGAAGCGCGTTTATGAGCTACACTCCCATTACAAACAACACCTGGAGGAACACCAATGAATCGCTACGAAGTCCAGTACCGCAACAGCGAGGGAACTAAGATCTCCCTCTGCGTCAAAGCCGAACACGTCACCGAGGCCATTGAAGTAGCTCGCAGCGAGGTTCCAACCCTCAAGTCTCATCCTGGCCGCATCTTCTCCGTTATTCGGGGGTGCGAAAAGTGAGCGCTGTTATCGCTAGAGGCAACGACAACCACTGCCTGGCCGCGGCCTTCGAGGCGCAGGGTGAAGTCAACTTCGGCGAGGTCTTCGAGAAGTACGGCATCGTACTGCTCATGCAGGAGACCTCTGAGGACGAGTTGGCCGACCTTGACGGTGAATTGCCTACCGACACCCACTGCGTTCGTTACAGGACCCCTGAAGGCGCTTCAGGATGTGATGCAGTGCGTTCCTACACTGCAAGTGATATTTTTGATGCCTATCACGACGCTGGTCTGACTGTCCTGTCTATCAAGTCAGGGTGGGGGCGGGTCAAGCCAAAACTATTCACCGATTCCCAAGGAGGATCCAGGAAATGATTTGCGACATCGATTCTACTGGCGGCCTGCTCCGCATCGGCTCAGCTGCCATCCTCTGGCGAAACCCAGACAGTGAGTTCCCAGGCTTCACCATATTCTCCTGGAATGACACCAGTCTCGAGTTCGGTGACATAGATGCAGGCAACGGCATCCACATTACTGGCTACACTGACGGTGACATCGCCTACTGCAAGACCTTGGTGCAGTTATGACCACTGTAGTGCCAACCGAGGATGGAATGGGCTATGTCGTCGTCGTCGGCAACAGGAGGGCATTCGTGTCCTCTCATCATCTGATCCCAGACAAGGTGGCCCAGCTAAACAGACTTAACAAGATCGAGGATCTTGTAGAAAAGTTGCAGGACCTCGTCGGCGACCTAGCTTGAGCTACACTGAACACATCAACCAAAGGAGGACAACAATGACTGACCAACACCCCATCACCCCACCGCCAGGGCTGAGAGCTAAATGGATTACTGAAGGCCGGCGTCAAGATTACTGCAATACCATCGAGCATGTTGCCACCCGCGCCGCCCAATGGGGCTACGACCAGCGTGGCGAGGTCAATGAGGCCAAGTTGCAGGAAGCCCGTGACCAGGAGCTGGAGGCGTGCTGCGAAGTGCTCGAAAATGACCTTTCCTGTTTTGTATCTGACGACCTCCGCTCCGCCCGCCGCCCGAAGCCGCCGAGCTTGAAAGACCTGGCGCTGTCGGAACTGGAGACAATCCTGAATGAGCTGCACAGAGCTAACGGTTCAATACTTACCGCTTCTGCCATCCGCCGCGCCCTCGAACGCCTCAAGCAACTGGAGGATTCCAATGACTGACCTATCACCAGCCGCACTTGCAGTGCTTGAGGCCGCAGAAAAGCGAACCGACCTTGACTTTCGCTTCGCACCAGCGATTGCCGCCGCTGCCCTAGAGGCTGCTGTGGATCAGGTGGTGCCGGAAGAGAAATTGCATGTGAACGCCCGTGGCACTAGGTATTGGCACAGGGGCATTCAACGGGCTGAGACTCGCGCCGCTTTTCTCGCCATCGCCGCCGAGCTGCGCGGTGACACCACCACTAGACACCATGACTACTGAACGCGATCTGATCCAGCGGCTGACCAAGAATCTGGATCACTTGAACCGCCTGTACAACGTCCCCGATCAGTCGGCATTGGTTGAAGAAGCCCGCGCCTTCCTCGACCAGCCCGAGCCGGAGGGGCTCACGGATGAGGAGCTGCTGGCTATCCTTCGCCATTTGCCGTTTGTCTCTACTCTTCTTTACGCCCGCGCTGTCATCGCCGCTGATCGCGCCCGCTGTGGTCGCCCCACCACCACGCAGGAGACACCACCACGGAGAAAACCAATGACCAACCAACACCCACTGACTGATGAGATCATCGAAGAGATTGCGCACAGTGGATACATCGATGATTATGGCCGTTACAACTACGCCGCTAATGACCTACGTGCCGCCGCAGATTGGCAGTTGGAGCAGGTGATTAAATTCATGAAAGAGCGCGAACGAATGTTTGGGGGAGATGGTATGATTTCTATTCTTGAAGATGCAATGCGCCCACTCACACAGGAGAACAAACTGATGGAAGTCAACAGTGACGAAATCAAACCAGATGCGAACCATCGGTGTCGCGACCTTCGGAATGCCATCTTTTGGGGTGTCAGCCTTCGAGGCGCCAACCTTGCAGGTGCCAACCTTAGTGGCGCCGATCTTCGGGGTTCCAATCTCGAAAGTGCAAAACTTGCAGGTGCCAACCTTCGTGGCGCCGATCTTGAAAAGGCCAACCTTAAGGGTTGCGACCTTAGGGGTGCTGACCTTCAGGATGCTAACCTTAGGGGTGCCAACCTTGAGGATGCCACCGTGTCAGGAACCATTCTTGACAAGAAGGATGATAAAGATCTTAAGTTCAACCAACTGGAGGACAACAATGACTGACCAACACCCACTGACTGATGAAATAATTGACGAATTAAGGGTGGGCAAGTACTCCCAGAGTATAGACCACAACATGCGAGCAGCGGCTGATTGGCAGTTGAAGCAGGTGCTTGAGTGGCTCAAAAACTGCAGAGATTACGATCTCTTTCACATCAAGGATCGAGCCTTGATGAGAAGAGAACTCAAAAAAGCAATGCGCCCCACCACTACATAGGAGGTTTTCAAAATGGCTTTTACTGCTGAAGGAACTATTGAAATTGATTTGGCAGAGTTCTTCACTTGGGTTTATGAAAACTACGCACCTGCAAATGGTGTTGAGTATCAGTATGGTGTTCCTCGTGCGAATAAGAGTAATCAAACTCTTGAGATTGATTTTGCGATGGCAACTGGTTCTAATCCAAAAGATTGGATGGAACAACCCGATGCTCTCAAACAATGGGAGAACACCTGGTCAGACCATGTATTAAAGGGAGCATTGCTCCCCACCACCCCTACGGAGACACCATGACTAGACTTCTCTGCGCTTTGGGATTTCACAATTGGAGCCCAATTTCTCCCTCTCGTCTTCTTGGAAACCAAAATCTTAGTAGAGGGGCCTTACAGGGGCTTGAGACACTTGAGTTTCAAGTATTAGGATCCATTGATCGAAGTCAGTGTATTCACTGCCAAGCCATTCTCAATGTTGCCCCTAAGGAGTTAATTTCTCGCAACCGATGGATTGAATTTTCCCGTAAAAGTTCTTAGGCATATTTCAAAAGCCGAGCTGCGCGGCACCAACCCCACTAACCAGGAGGACTAATGGCTAGCAGAATTGAAAATCCTTGGCACGCAGTCTTGGATGATGCGCTCGTTTGCAGGTTTCTTCTGAACGAGAAAAATGTAAACGACCCCAAACAGGCACTTAACGACATTATCAACTGGGAGATCATGGTCAGCCAAGATCCTGCCGTAAATGGTGTGGATTATGTTCGTGGTCTGCTTCAGCAGTTAGCTAATGCCATTGACTCTGGCATCCCATCGGCACGGCTGAAACAATCACCGTTGATGGTTGAAGTAAGCGCCTATTTAGACCAGTCCACTAGAGAAGGAGACTAGAGGATGGCATCGAACTATCTTGACCTTCCCCACCAACCAGGAGGACTAATCACTATGGAAAGCATTACTGTCCAGCTCACTTACTTCAAGCGAAACGGTAAGTTTTACGATGAAGGCAAATTTCTTGCATCAATGCACACGCCCCTATATCGCATTTGGGAGAACGTGCGAGATATGCAAGAGCAAGGAAGGTTGCCAGGACTTATTGATGGTGCAGGCAAGGAGTTCAACATTCTCGTCAATGCACCAGGGCATCCCAATGACCATCCGCACATCGTCATGACTACTTACACTAGCGAATGAGCCTTCCCGCCCGCCGGAGCGCATCCGGCAACGCTTCCACCACTACTACGGAGAACAACCAATGACTGACACCACACGCGACCTGATCCAGCGGTTGGCCGAAGAACTGGATACATGGCTGATGGCCCACCATTATGGCGGTGTGCCGCCCGAGATTCAGTACGCAACTACTCTCGTCATCGAAGCCCGCGCCTACCTCGCCCAGCCCGAGCCGGAGGGGGTAGAAGACCGGATTGCCAAGCTGGAGGCAGATTTGGAGCGGGAGCGCCCCGCTACTCGACTGCTCAGCTACAAAGTGGGCAAGGCCGAGCCCATCGAAAACTGGGGCAAAGGGCACACGCTAGTGGATCCACCCGCCACCACCGCCAAGCCCAACCAACTGGAGAACAACTGATGGCATTCGGTATAGTTTTGCTAAGCACCCTCACAGCCCTTGCATGTGCCGCTAAGGCCGTGTATGCTGTAAGCACGCAACACCTGGAGGCACTTCCTGATGACTGACCAAAAACAAATTACGCTCAAAGGAGCCCTCAAACTTGTTGAGTTTGAGTTTTTTGAGAAAGAATGGCGAGTTAAAGAAGTCAAAACCAATGTCTATGGCGATGTCTGTGGCAATGTCCATGGTAATGTCTGTGGCAATGTCGAAGGCGATGTCTGTGGCAATGTCCATGGCGATGTCATGAGCAATGTCGAAGGCGATGTTAGCAATGTCCATGGCGATGTCTGTGGCAGTGTCTACGGCGATGTCTGTGGCAATGTCCATGGCGATGTCTGTGGCATCATCAACGGACGCGAATGGCAATTTGTTGAAACCCCCAGGGAGAAACTCAAGCGCCTAATTGAAGAAGGTGCCGACAAGGCGCAACTACTCGAAGTAATCAATCAACTGGAGAACAACAATGGCTGATCAACACCCCATCACCCCACCGCGAGAGTTGGTCAAGGAGTGGATTGCCGAAATTTGGCACGAAGGCACTCCTGTCCAAGTTGCACAAAGCGACCTGCACCTTGCCGACCGCGCCACCCAATGGGGCGCAGACCAAGAACTGGAGGCGTGCTGTGAGTGGCTGAGCACCAAGAGCATTACAGACTCGCTTTGCAACTACAGTCTCCAATTCATTGCTGACGATCTTCGAAATGCCCGCCGCCCGAAGCCGTCAACGCAGGCGGAGAAAGCGCTGAATCATTTTGAATTATTTTCAGCAACTTTTGACGTATTTGGCGGTGATTCCGACCTGATCCGCCACGCCCTCAAACGCCTCAAGCAACTGGAGGAATCTAATGACTGACACCACACGCAATCTGATCCGGCGACTTGCTGATGAGCTGACCAATGCTATACGCGTTATCCATAACGAAGACGGCACTCAGCACATCTCAACGGCTACCCCAGTGCTCACCGAAGCCCGCGCTTACCTCTCCCAGCCTGAGCCGGAGGGGCTCACGGATGAGGCGCTGGCCAGCTTCACCGCATATTTCTGTCGCAACTATCCAGGGCCGAACACCATCATCCACAATCCCGAATGGCACGCGCCGAAGATATTTCACGCCGCCGCAGATGCCATCGCCCGCTGGGGCCGCCCTGCTATCCAGCCCGAGCCGGAGGGGCCGACGGATGAGGAGCTGCTGGCTATCCTTCGCCATTTGCCGTTTGTCTCTACTCTTCTTTACGCCCGCGCTGTCATCGCCGCTGATCGCGCCCGCTGTGGCCGCCCCACCACCACCACCACACAGGAGAACAACTGATGGCATTCGGTATAGTTTTGCTAAGCACCCTCACAGTAATTGCATGTGCCGCTAAGGCCGTGTATACTGTAAGCACACAACACAAGGAGGACAACTAATGGCTCGCTACTGCTCCGATAGCAATGGACCAGAATACCACCGCAACCGAGGCAAAGAATTGGCGTTTGCTGATTCTCTGGATCGCTTGTCCCGCGACATCAGAAGTGGACGTGTCCGCTTGATTGAAGCCGATTATCGCAGGGAAACCCATACCGAGCATCCTTCCGTTGCTTCCATAGTTGCGGTAACTCGTTCAACAGGGGAAGAGACCCTTTCAATTCGTTTTCATCGTTCATCGCAGGAGGAGGACCAATGAATTTTTTTTCTCGAGCCACCACCACAGCCTTTACGGGCTTAGCAGCATTCGGCTTCGCCTCAGCTGCGTTCGCACATCATGTTCCTGTTCAACCATGGGTAGAAAGTGAGGTACAGCGTCTGATTGATACCGCACATGCCGTGGGCATTGATGTCCATACTGGGACAGGCCCTTGTAAGGAAAGGAAGGGTATGATGGGTACCATGTATGAAAAGGGTCATCTGTTGGTTTGCCCAGAGGCCCATAAGGGTAATGCGGATGAGTTGGCAGATACCATCCGTCATGAGTTGATCCATGCGGCGCAGTACTGCCTGGGCAGGGATGTGATCCATCCACAGCATAAGAACCAGTACATTTCAGATGCGCGGGAGCGTCTGCACTGGAACATGCTGGGATATAAACTAAGCGACTGGGGAGCAGAGGCAGAAGCACGGGTGCTTGCTAATACCCTGGACGAAAAGGATGTGGCAGAGGTGTTGAGGCAGGCCTGTACTGATCATGTTTGGCCCAAGGACATTCCAGGAGCCAATTGATGGTAGAGACAATTGTTTTCTGGTCCATCATGGGATTGATCTCCAGGATAGTCTGGAAGATCTCTGAGTGAGTTTTTTTTCCTCCTCCCATCCAGGGGGGGGATTTTTTTACAGCAGGTTCTCTTTTTTCTCTTTTCCTTCCGTCAGCGGCTGTTTTTTTTTTTCGCCAAGAAGGAGCATTTAGGTGGGACAGAATGCGCGTGCGATATTAAAGTACGCGTCATTCAGTGTCGCACCATGCGACATCAAATGTCGTTTTATGCGATGTTAAATGACGCTACATCTATATATATAGAATCTAAGAATATATATAAGAAGTGGAAACCCCCTTTGAACAGCCCCTGAACAGCCATTTCGATCAGTGGATCAAGACTGTCCGTACAAGCCTCTCTGATGGCTTCCAGGACCCTTCGTGCTAGATTGTACCTGATTCATTGTAGAGGGGCCTTACAGGGGCTTGTAGGGGCCTTAGAATGGTCCTGTCGCATGGTTGGAAAGCGGGTAGCATACATATACCAGTACATAGGTATTTTCACTGGTGGCATAGATCGTAATGATTACGTTGGGTATAGGTCGGGGGGAGGGGCTCCGCCGTTAAGAAATGTAACAATCCCGTACAGCACACCCCCAAATATGGTAGGCATTTAGGCTTAGTGGATTGTGATAAAGCTTAACGTTGCAAAACTTATCATTGTAAAGATTTATTACAGAACGGGAGCGACCCCTGGCGGCGTGGCCTGGCCACGGTCACGGTATAAATACCTAGAAGGGGTTTGTAAAGAAATTTTAAGACTCGGCCAAAAGCGCCAAAGCATCGCATGAT
>Ga0255781_10002211_pt1 | contig 15589 bp, 10 predicted proteins | sample 101ome_21_FD_179979 | JGI IMG/M metagenome (GOLD analysis project Ga0255781, IMG submission 179979) | Coastal salt marsh microbial communities from the Groves Creek Marsh, Skidaway Island, Georgia - 101413BT metaG (version 2) | ecosystem: Environmental > Aquatic > Marine > Intertidal zone >...
TGTATATTTTGTGGATGATTTCATCATTTGCCGCCGCCATGCGATAAAAAGAAGAGACGAGAAAGCGTTTTGCAATTCTTTCGTCTTCATCATCGTTTTCGTCATCAAATGCCAGCGCCACGTTGAACTTTTTCAGTATCAGTGAATTTTGTTGTTCCTCTTCTTCTCCGTCTTCCTCTTCGTCTTCTTCGCGTTCTTCATCATCATAAGAAGTGCTACGAGTAGTAGTAATAGTAGTGCGAGAAAGAGTCGTACTGGTTCTAATACGAGTCGTAATACTACGTCTCCTTTTCAGCAAAGAAGAAGACGGCTGTTGGTGAAGTACTCGTGGTGCTTTTTGCATCAACATTCTCATATGTTCACTGCTGGCTACTCAATAACAAACGCAGTCACGGAACGACAACGACGACGTTAGAATAATAGCGACGAGTTTAATATCATCATCAACATAGCATCAGTCGCCGTCGTCGTAAAGTCGTCATTTTAAAAAACCACCACCAGCAATAAAATGTGTAACAAGAATTATATTGTGTGGTGGTACGACACAAGAAGCTCTTTTTTTCTCCCACAGTTTTCGTTCCAACACGCGGCCTGTGTATATTTGCGCGTAAGAGAGGAAAGAACCGACGATCGTTTTTGATTTTTGAAGGTCGGTTTTAGAAGTTTATAGAAAAATTTGTTGAAGCCTTTGAAGTGAGACTACAGTTGCTGTGTAGGTAGTAAAAGGCGACATACACGTTTCCAACTATAGCCTCGGGCTTGAGCTCTACCACCTCGTGGGGTTTTCAATATATTTTCTTTTCATATTTGTTTTTAAAAAGTATTTATTTCTCCGAAATTATGAACGATGTGAATACTTTCCTAACAGAAATCATGCGAACCTTTATATTTTTCACCAGACTTTTACAATCGGCACTTACCTGACCAGCCGGCTGCCGTGAACAAAAAAACGGCCCGGGATCGATGAGTCCACGTCCTTGCAAATTGACGTGGAGACTCGGTTGTCTGACAATGTTAGACATGGTGTAATTTCTTCAAGGGGAGCGAAGGTACGCCATCACTCCCACTTCCTCTCGCGAGATTTATACACGCGGTCTGTGTACTATTAGAGCACAAGAAAGGAGAAGAAGCGTTTGTATTGCCAAACGCTTACAAAAATTCACCAGTGTATTGCTACCCTGGTAGTTCGGACTTAGTTTGTTTTCAAAAAGCAATTTAGATACATCCCTAATGGTCACGTGTGATCTAATTACCCCAAGCGCAAAGATGCAGTCACGTTGGAGTTGATTTTATTAAATATGACTGAACAATCTCATCAGAAAAGTATTCTCGAAGCGACTAAAAAAAAATTTGTGATATGTTTTTGCAAAAAAGAAATTTTTTGTTAATATTGAGGTCCGACGACTTCACGTCTTCACTTTTCCAAGGCAATTAAGCTTTGATCAAGTGTAGTATCTGTTCTATTACCGGCAAAACGGTAATTTCGATGTTCGCATCGAAATAAGTTTTTCCACTATTTTTCGAGAGGGCTGAGGAAAACGAGCTTGCTCGACCACAGCGAGCGTGGCCTGGCGATTGCATTGCCCGCAGGACGCGCACCTCTTTTTCTTTCTGTGAGTGGTTCTTACACAGGCCGTGTGTATAATATCCAGTTCCTAATTTTTTGAAAGAAAAAACAAAACTCCTCGTACACGCAATCCACAAAGCTTTCTCTTTTCTTTTTCTGCTGCTGCTGCTGCAAAACTTCTTCCGCCGCGCATCAGCAACAACAAGTTGTGGACATGGGAAATGCAAACCAAGGCGACGATTTAGAAATCACCGACCACGACCTAATATTCGAAGAAAATATACTCCAAAACCCGTACGTTGAGGACGTTTGGGATAAATACATTCAGTTTTTATCGTCAAATTCTTCGTCCTTCTCGAAGCTTCTGACAATTCACGAGCGAGCCGTCAAAGCGAATCCAAAATCGAGAAACTTGTGGTTGAAATATTTACGATGGAGATTGAACGAATTAAAGGAATCAAACAATCAATCGATAGAATTAAATTCAAATGAGTTCAACAAAATGAACTTGGTCTTTGAGAGATGCATAGCAAACATCTCGAACGACTTTGAAATTTGGGAGTTGTACATAAAAACATTGTGGCAAGATCAGTATTTGATTACGAAAACGAGACGCGTTTGCGATCGAGCGTTGCAATCGTTAGACATCACGGAACATTCGAAATTTTGGTCCTCTCTCTATTTACCGTTCATAAGAAGTTCAGATAAGATCCCAATCGAAACGGCGTGCAGAGTCTATCGGCGGTATGTACAATTTGAACCTCAACACGTCGAGGAGTACATAGCTTTTCTCAAGAATCGAGGACGCTTCGCAGAAAGCAGTCAAAGACTGGTTGAAATCTTAAACGACGAGAACTTTGTCTCGTTGTTGAATAAATCCAAACACCAGATGTGGCTCGAGCTTTGCGATTTGATTACCACGAAGATTGATGAATCAAAAGAAAATAGTATATTGTCACATTCTTCTTCCTCGTTGAACGTCTCTGCCATTCTCAGAAGCGCCATGAAAAAGTTTCCGAAAGACGAAGTCGGTAAGCTCTGGGCATCGTTGGCGGATTATTACATCAGGCGAGGTTTGTTCGAAAAAGCGAGAGACATCTACGAAGAAGGATTAGAGACTGTGATGACGGTGAGAGATTTTTCGCTGATTTTCGACGCCTACGCCGCCTTTGAAGAAAGTGTGTTGAGCTCAAAAATGGAAGAAGAAAATGAAAATGACGAAAACGATGATGAAATTGAGTTGCGTTTGGCGCGTTTGGAACACTTGATGGAACGTAGACCGATTCTTTTGTCGAGCGTGATGTTACGACAAAACCCGCACAACGTCCACGAGTGGTTAAAACGTATCTCGCTTTTATCTTCTTCGAATGAATCCTCTTCAACGGCAAACTCGAAAGAAATCGTGTCCACCTATTCCTTAGCATTACAAACTGTGGACGCGAAAGCATCTATCGGATCGATTTCGCAAGTGTGGACAGACTTTGCAAAGTTTTACGAAGTACACGGCGACTTGGACAACGCAAGAGTTATTTTTGAAAAGGCTACGAATTCGCCTAACTTCAAAAGCGTGGATGAACTCGCGACGATTTGGTGTGAATACGCCGAGTTCGAGTTGCGCAATAAGAATTTTAAGCAAGCGTTGGCGCTCATGAAAAGAGTTCTTCTCGGAAATCGCAACAAAGAGGAAAGAAGAAATATTAATGCATCAAATACCACAAAAGGCGAGTACGACGCTCTGCTCGTTCAAGAAAAGGTGCACAAATCGATCAAATTATGGATGTTTTATTGCGACTTGGAAGAATCGGTTTCTCCAGAAAATGCGAGAATTGTGTACGAAATGATACTTGATTTACGCATAGCTACGCCGCAAATCATTCTCAACTACGCGGCTATGCTACAAGAATCGAAATTCTTCGAGGATTCCTTTCACGTGTATGAGCGCGGGGTGAACTTGTTTAATTTTCCGCATTCTATCGATATTTGGCGCGCTTATTTGACGCAGTTTGTCGATCGATTCCAAGGTAAAAAAGTCGAGCGCGCGAGAGATTTATTCGAGCAGTGCTGCGAGCAAGCGCCGCCAAAGGATTGCAAAGAGTTCTTTTTAGAATACGCAAAGTTAGAGGAGCAGTTTGGTCTCTCCAAACGGGCGATGGATATTTACGACCAGGCTTTGACAAAAATCAAATCTATGAGTGATAAGTTAGAAGTGTTGGATATTTACGTCAAGCGCGCGATGGACTTCTTTGGCGTCGGCAAAGTTCGATCAATCTATGAGAAAATCATCGACGATGATGGCGACGACGATGATAATACCTACGATGCGAAGAAGAAGAAGAATAGATTGGACGATAACTCTACCAAGATCGTGTGCGTTAAGTACGCTGAATTAGAGGTTTCTCTCGGTGAAATCGACCGAGCGAGAGCGTTATACACTCATGCGAGTCAATTTTCAAATCCTGCGCAAGATGGTACCTTTTGGGGTCAATGGAATGACTTCGAAGTCAAGAATGGAAACGAAGATACGTTTCGCGATATGTTGCGAGTGAAGAGATCCGTCGCCGCTTCGTTTTCGCAAATGCACTTCAATATGTCTGTCGTTGAAGTACCAGCCGACGCTTTGGAACCACAAGCCGGAGGAGGAGGAGAAGAAGGCGATGGTGAAGAAGACTTGATGAAACAGCTCGAGAGAGAAGAGCTGGAGAATAGAAACGCGGCTCCGATCGCAGGATTCGTGAAGTCACACGTAGTCGGCGGCGATCGGGACGACGTTCCAAAGAATCCTGAAGAGATCGATTTAGGATTTGATGACGACGATGATGATGATGATGAACCAAAAACCTCCGTACCCTCCGGCGTGTTCGGCAGTCTTCTTTCTGCTGGTGATGGTAGTGGTGGAAAGAAGAGAGAGCGAGAGGAATAAGACCGAGAGTGAGTTAATTAGCAAGAGCGCGTATCAATGATAGCAGTGAGTAGAGATTTTTAGCAGATTTTTACCATGTGTAATAATAGTAGCACGTATATATATACAGTGTATATAGCTTAACCAAAAAATGGCTTCCCGGAGATCAATTCAATCAAGCAAAGCAACGTGAACGCAGTCATCGCAATCCGCCCGTGCGTCATTTCCACCGAAGGCGTAAAATTACACTTTTCAACGACGAGCATCCCAGGCGTATCTCTAATCCCTTCTAAACTTTCTGGATTCGCGTTGTATCCATTTTGAGGATTGAATTCGAACGGTTTCGTAGACGCATAAATTATGGCTCCCCCTAGTAGGGCCAACTGGACTAAGCTATGCGGGACTTGCTCGAGCAAGGACAAGTGCTGGGTCACTTCGACCGAAGCGCCAATCGAGAGCCCAACCATACACACCCGTCCGTTCACTACTTCAGGCAACCACACGGGGAAACCCCCTTCTTGCGCGAACTTAGAGAAGGCCTCTTTCGCACCATCGCTACTAGTACCTAATCCTTGCGCTTCCAAAAACTCGACAGAAGAAGAAGAAGAAGAAGAAGAAGAAGAAGAAGAAGAGGAGGAGGATGAAGATGACGACGACGATTCGGCTCTCGGAGTAATCCACTTCTCCTTCGAGACGACGCTTCCGCTCTTGTTGGAGATTTTTTGCTGCAGACGCTTCGACGACGACGACGACGCGAACGAAGAGGAGGAGGAGGAGGAGGAGAAGAAGGAAGACGCTGAACGGAACGTAGCCGTTGCAATTGTTGACATCGTAACTTTATGGAGTTCTTTTTTTTTCCCTTATTTCGAGTAGAAGAGTGAAGCAAAGGTCAAGCCACATCTCTCCTCGATGGCCAAAGAGAGAAAAAAAAACGAAAATAAAAAAATACGCGCACGCGACAAAAGGAGAGAGAAGACGAGATGTGGGGCCGCCCACCTTCGTCGTCTTCCTCTGGTCCCGCGCGAGAGAGAGGCAAGAGGGAGAGTCGACTTCCGCCAAGGCGGCAACCGTCGTCGTCGTCCTCCTCCTCTTTCTCATCATCATCATCATCATCATCGCCGGCTTTGTTTTCATCAAAAAGTCGTCCTCTTCTTCCTCCTCCTCCTCCTTCTCCTCTTCCTCCTCCTCGGTCAAAAACGAGTCTCCACGGGGCGTTGCAGGAAAACCAAACGCGCTCGAGGGAACGCGCGATGCGCGCGCTGATGTCAACGAATAGCACGAAAACGACGACGACGACGACGACGACGACAATCTCATCGAAATCGCGAGTCTTCGCGGGGCACAAGTCTCAGCCTCCGCATCGCGCGCAATCGACGATAGGAGTGCCTCCTCGACAGAGGAAAAACAACGACCTCGTCTCGTCTCGTTTTGGTGCGACGAGACCGCCGCCACCATCGCAACCACCACCGTCTCAAAAGCGAGAAGTAACGAAGCAAAGGAATACAAATGGTAGACAAACAGCGCCACCAATCGCTCCGAGGCTCAAGCCGAGAGAACCGCCCGTTTTGGCGAAGCAGCCGCCGACCGCGGCGGCGGCGGTACGGAAACGCGCCGACCAACACGAGCTCGTTCGAGGAGGACCGGCGAAGGCAAAAGCACCTTCTTCTTCTTCTCTGGCAAGTTCAACTTCAGTCTCTGCTGGTGGGAAAAAGGCGACATTGATGACGACATCGACAGTCTTTGGTCGGCAAAACGGCACAGAAAAAGAACGAAAGGAAACGATAGCTACGAGCGAGCACGAGTTGGAAAAACAGCTCAGGAAGAAAATTGAGGAAACGACGGCTTCGCCGAGACGGAAACGAACACTGTGCAAAGAGGCACTCGACGACTTGGTTAGAAAATCGAACCTTTTTCGAGGGCGTCTGGAACTCATACGCGACGTAATGTGTGATGATGATAATATTGATAGTAATAGCGAGGATGAAAATGAAGACGAAAAGAAAATACTGAAGTGCCTCGTCTGCGCGGAGAATACGGAGAAGATACGAAGTCTCGAAGACTCTTTACGAATAGAAAAGCTAGAGAGATCAAACGGAAAGAGAGAGAACGCGAAGGCGATGAAAACAATTGCAGAATTACGAGACGACGTCACGCAACTCGGTAAGATAATTTCTCGCGTATTCTGCGGTGAAATCAAACCGAGCGAGTTGAAAGAAATAGCGGCGAGGTTTCGCGAAGCTACTGCTGCTCCGTCCTCGTCCGAAGATAAAAACAGAAGCGAAGACGAAGAAGACGAAGAAGAGGACGAAGATGAAGAAAACCAATGGACGCCGTTACCAAAAACCTCTCAATTTTACGGGCTTCCGGTCGAAGAAATCAGTTGGGGACGAACTCTAACGCCCAGAGTGATGTCACCAGGGTATCCGGTTCCAAAGCTCGATTTGTCGCTCGTCAAGAATAGCCTCGAAGACGACGACGACGACGGGTACTATCGAGGTATTGCGAGCAATAGCAGTGCGATAAGCGATGATAGCTTTTACGACGATCAAGAGGAAGAAGAGGAAGAAGACAGCGAGGATGAAGACGCCGAAGTCGATCGATGGTTGAACAGTTGAGACGGCGGATATTTCCCGCGCCCGTGTTTTTTTATTGCACTGCTGCTTTTTGTCCACTTTCTTTTGTATTTTTTGAGGTTCTCGAGGGGACGACGATCGCAAAAAATCTTTTCCCCCCTGCCATATCTTCATCAAAAGCATACGCTTGTCTTCTCTTCTCCCGCGCGATAGCATCAATTATTTGACGCGTTGAAAATAGGAAGAAAGAGCGTTACTTCTCGTCACACATCACGAACACGTAATCGCTTGAAAGAATGGCCGCAATGACATGCTCCTTCCTGTCTTCGTCGGCGTCGTCCGCGACGACTTCAACGAAGACGAGAAACATTTCTTCCCGACCACAACGGGGATTGACATCCTCCTCGTCCTCTAGAGCGACGGCGACGAAGACGACGAAGACATTACAAAGACACCTACACAAACAAAAGCGATTCGCCACAACCGTTCACGCCGCAGCATCCAGCGAAGCCATAGAGAAAGCCAAAGAATCTGGGTTAGTTTTAGCCGAATTCGACAAAGACGAAGTGATTAAAGTGAGAGAACAGTTGAGAGCAAATCACGAGGAGGAAATCTCAAGAGTCGAGAACGATATCGTCGACTGGTTTATTCGAGACCGAAAGTTGGACGGCGAAGCGGCGCTGAAGAAAATAGTGAAATATCAAACCTGGAGAGAGGAAAACTTTTCCAAGGAAAGTTTAAACGCGCCATCGGTGATTGAGGAAGCAAGAACAGGGAAGGCAGTGTTGATGAAAGAGAGAGACGTGTTGGGGCGACCGGTGGTGTTGGTGACGCTGATAAAGCACGAAGTCGCGACGAGAGTGTTGGAAGATACGCAGAAGTTGTGCGTAAAATTGTTGGATGAAGGATTAGAGGAGCTGAAAAAAGAAGGTTTCGAGCAAGAAACGGTGATGTGCGTGTACGATTTGAGAGGATTTTCCATGAAGAATGCCGACATCGACTTTACGAAGTTTTTCATCTCGTGCATATTCGATTACTATCCGAAACGTATTTCGCAAGTGTTGTTGGTGGAAGCGCCGTTCGTTTTCAAACCGGTATGGGGTATCATCAAGCCTTTGATGGGTAAATATTCTTCCCTCGTGAAATTTGTCAAAGCGAAGGAGGCAAACGAGTTCTTCGAATCCGAACCGTTTTGATTAGTGTAATAAATATAACGATGTGATGATGAGGTTTACAACTGAGCACTTAATTTATAATATTATTCGTCTTCTCTCTTTCTCTCTCTCTCTCTCATTAGAGTTTCTTTAACTGAGCCGCGACTCCCGCTGCGTTTGCGGTTTCTTTCAATGCGTTCGCGGTGACGACGTATGCTTTCTTCGCCTCGTTCGCATCGCCCGACGCGCACGCTTTTTTCAACGCTCCCACCGCCGAGGTCAACGCTTCCGTGCCAAACTCAGACTTGCCCAACTCTTTCTCCCAATTTCCAGACTCCAACTCTGCTCCAGCGCCATAAATCGAATCTTGATCGATTAAACTGCCCGCCTTTGAAATTTTAAAGACCGCGAGTTGCAACGCCGCGACGTCGCCAGTCGATCGACCGAGTTTCTCGCCCGCGTATTTCGCCTGCTTGCTTCTCTCATCCTGTAATTTCGCGTTTCTGTTCGCTTTCGCCTTGGCCAAGAACACTTCGTCTTCTTCGTCGTTCCCTTGCAAAATAGCCATCGCCGGCATGGCAGAAAACAACGCCGGTGCGAGCGCTGCGAATTTCATCACCTCTCTTCTCGTTTTCTGTTGTTGTTGTTGTTTCTCTTCAACGTTGTTGACAGCGTGCGTGGTTATTTTATCCGATCGATGGGACGACGAAGCAGCGCATTTCACGTTGCTTCTTCTCTTCACGACAGAAGAGGCAGAGGACGTGGAAACGGAGACGACGGATGCCGAGGCGTGTAACGCGTTTGTAAACATTTTTTTTCTCTCTCCTTCTCTTCTTGCTTTGTATGTATTATATGTAAGAGTTTGTGCGGTGTTTGTTGTATTGTCACAGCAGCGCAAACTTATTTATTTTCCCGAGGAGGGGAGTGTTCTTGATGACGCGATTTTTCATCTTCACGTGACCTAAAATTCACTTCATCACTTCCAACAACCTGCAGGATCGACCTCCTTCCTTCCTCCCTTTTTTCCCAAAACGCCTTCTCCAAGATCACAAAGAAGAGGAAAGAAAAAAAAACGCTCGCTCTTTCCTTTATTAAAAAAAAAGAAATCAATCAAAAACACAAACGCAAGTCATCATGGACATCATGGGTAATCCCGGGGAGGGCGGTGGCAGAGGAGGCATGGGGGACGACCAAGACGCGTTCGCGCAGCAGTTCAAGCAGTTTTGCATGCAACCAGAAAACAAAGAGAAAGTTATGGAACACCAGAGGAAAGAAATGAGGAGAGCGGAAAGAGTCGGACATCGCATCGAGGCGTGTGGGTTTCGAGATAAAGTGTTGGAATCAGATTACGAGGCACAACAAAACATAGCGCCGTTCATGGAACACAAGTTTTTGAGGAGAATCATTCAGACGTTTTGTAACGACGAGCAAGGTGATTTCGGAAAGTGGGCGAAAAATCCTCGCGTGATTGAAATGCTTCAACATGCGAAAGATCTCGTCGATAACGGATACGTCCAAGAGGAGGAGTTGGAACATCGCATGATCGAGTACTTGAAAAACCCGAACGCAGAAGGGCACGAACAGTTTGATAAGAGAGTGAATCGAAAGATCAACGTCGAATCGAAGGATTTAGTCAGCGCTTTGAACGAACAGTGCACTTTACGACACGAGGGTAACTTGCTCTACGTCAAGAAAAATTTTGAAGAGGCAAAGGAAAAGTACGATCAAGCTTTGTCGATTATGAATCTCATTAAAGCCGCGGACAGGCAAATGGGTCAATTCGAAATCGAGCAAAACAAGTCGTTTTGTTTGATGAACATCGCATCGGTGTGCATCGGGATGAAGGACTACGGAGAAGCGATCGAGCATTTAAACAAAGCAGAGGAGGTTTGGCCGGAACCGACGGGAAATTTCAAACTGTACACGAGAAGAGCTCGAGCGCACATCTACAGAGCGAATTTCGCCGAAGCAAAGAAAGATTTACAAACAGCGAAATCGATCGACCCAAAACACGAAGAAATCGAGGAAGTCGAGTGGATGATTGACGCGTTCAAAAGCAAATACGACAAGGAAGAGAAAGAACGCGCAAGAACTATGTTCAAGTTTCCAAAAGTTTTAATGTCCGACCAAAAGAGGAAGAAGAGGTCGTCGTCGAACAGATGGCCGCACTCGTACGGATGGTGATTACCTTCGATGCAGACTTACACTACTAATACGAAAAACAAGAAGAAGAGAAAGAAGAAAGAGAGCACATGTTGCGAAAAAGTTTAAACGCTCGCCACGCACCCCCTCGGAGTATTTTTTGTTTTGTTTTGTTTTTGTTGCAGCTTTTCCCGTCAACTTCCCACACTTAAAAAATAATGGCGTATCGAGCAGTCGCGAATCAAAGGACAAACGCCTTGTTGCGCAGATTCATCGGTAGAAGTAGTACAAACAACAACAGAAAAGCGATGTTATCGACATCTTCTTCTTTATCATCTTCGTCGTCGTTTTCTTCTCCTTCTTCTTTTCTCGGCAGAGGGACACCGCTCGCGTTCGCGAGCGTCAACAGAATTCGAATTCAACACGCCACCACCATCGCGCGAAATAAAAATATTTCGACATCGACAACCATCCGCGCGATAGGGGGATCCTCCTCGTCTGCAAAGACGAAACAGCGATATTTATGTCAAGATTGCGGCGAAGATTACTCGCAGTGGTACGGCCAGTGCCCAGGGTGTAAAGCGTGGGACTCCATGAAAGTTTTTCGAGAACCGATTTCAAACGCGACCGCGTCGAATAGAGGAAAATCTGGAGGCGGAGCTGGAGCGGCGGCGGCGCAACGCGCGCAATCGAACAACAACGATGCGGAACTGAAGTCGTCTTCGTCTTTGATTTTCAAACGAAGCAATAAGAGGGCAAGCGCGGTTAATAATGGTGGTTGGGTTTCGGACTCGAACGCGCCGCGCGCGTTGAAGGAAGTGTTGAAACCAGAATCGAAAAACTCGAAGAATATGCGTCGGGTACCTTTACCGGGTGCGTTGGGCTCAGAAATTGAGCGCGTTTTAGGTGGTGGCGTCGTGCCGGGTGGATTAGTACTAGTTGGCGGTGATCCGGGCGTTGGGAAGAGTACCATTTTATTGCAGTTGGCAGGACTTCTCGGGAAAGAAGCGACCGAGACGGCGAAAAAAGCAAAAAAAGCGACGACAGACGAGGAATCCAATGCGGGAGAAGAGGGAGGAGAAGAAGCTCTCTTCTCTGGAGGTGGCGTCTTGTACGCGAGCGGCGAAGAATCTGTCGAGCAAGTCGCGTCTAGAGCTGAACGCATGGAGATTAACCAGGACGGCGTGTATTTATATTCCGCGACGCGTTTAGAAAATATCTTAGATGCCGTGAACCGATTAGAACCATCAGCGTTAGTCGTTGATTCGATTCAAACTGTATTTTTAGAAGATGCTACCGGATCTCCTGGATCGGTGAGCCAAGTTAGAGAATGCGCGACGGCGTTGCTGCACGCTGCAAAAACCTCTGGCATGCCGGTGTTCATAGTTGGTCACGTGACCAAATCCGGAGATATTGCCGGTCCCAGAGTTCTCGAACACATAGTAGATGTAGTTCTCTACTTAGAAGGTGACGCCGACAGAGCCGTTCGTATTTTGCGCGGCCATAAGAATAGGTATGGCAGCACAGATGAAGTTGGCGTCTTCCAAATGGCCGATCAAGGCTTGGTCCCGGTGCCGTCACCGTCCGCTCTTTTCTTAGGCGAACGCATAATTTCTGACGATGTTAGCGCTGCGCCAACCGTTACTTTACAAGGATCTCGACCATTCATGCTTGAAGTTCAGGCATTGTGTAACGATAGATCGTCGACTTACGACGACGGAGAGGGCAATAATTCGGGTGGTGCTGTGGTTGCGCCAGCCGTACGTACCGCAGTGGGCTTGAAATTTGAGCGCATGCAGCTTCTTCTGGCTGTGTTAGCAAAATTTGTTTTGGGAAGGAGAGTTCAACGCAACGATATTTTTGTAAATGTCGTGGGTGGTTTGAAACTGGACGATCCCTCGACCGATGTTGCGGTAGCCATGGCGATTGCTTCTTCCTTTTTAGAAAGGCCCTTACCAGCCGATATGTGTTTCTTTGGCGAAGTTGGTTTGGGAGGAGAATTACGGCCAGTTATGCAAGCAGAAAGACGCATCGCGGAAGCTGCGACGATGGGTTTCAAACGAGTCCTCATGCCCTTCACTGGAGCGAACGAAGAAGCTGGGAAAAAGCAAGGCATGGAGATCATCAAGTGCAACACTCTCGCCGAGGCGGTAAAAGTTGCGCTAGGCGCAGATCCCGTCGGTAGAAAGAAACAAATTCCATGGAAAAGAAGTAAATAGGCAACGACGACGATTGTGATGATGTGGTTAAAAGAAATGATTGTACAATAGTAGATGATTTTTAAAATGTTGATTGGTGTGTTGATTTATGTATTTTCTCGCACACGAAATTACTTTCGTGTTCGGGCAGATTTTCTAGTCGCTTTCACGGGAGTCGCAGCGCTCTTCTTTACCGTCGCTGCTTTTGGCTTTTTTGCTACTTTTGTTGTTGTTGTTGTTTTCGTCGCTGCCGTTTTCTTTGCTGCTGCTGCCGCTTTTGGCTTTTTTGTTGTCGTCGTTTTCTTGACTGGAACCGCTTTCGCCACCGCTTTCGCTTTGGGTTTGCGACCGCGCTTCTTCGGCTCCGGGGCGTCTTCGTCTTTTGCTTTCGCGTCGACTTCTTTCTTTGGCGACGGTTCCGATGTTGCCAAAGCAACTGCTACTGCCTTTGCGGCTGCTACGTTCGAGTCGTCGTTCCCCCAGACACGCGATTTACGTCTTTTCGTAGTAGCCACAGAAGGAGGAGGCGTTTTCTTGAAAGCAGAAGTCGGAATCGGAAGTTCCATCGACGCGCGACGTTTGAGCGAAGCGACGTCGTCTTTCTCTTTCTGAGCTTCGGAGAGAGGAGGAGCGTTGGTATCTTCTAATCTCTTCATCGCTCGGCTCAACGGCGACTTGTTCTCTTCAAATTTCTTCGTGAGTTTCTCCTTCACGGCGCTGGAACTTTTCGGAGTCTTTGCCACTTTTGCAGCGGAGGATTTTTTTACTGCACTTTTATACTTCGAAGCAGCTGATTTCGGAACGGCGGCGGCTTCCGTTGGTGAAAGCTCTTCAAGTGAACCTCCAACTATTGGTTTCAAAAAAGAGTGCGCCGTTTGCGCGGCGGCAACGAACGAGCTGCTCGTGGCTTTCTTAACACTTTGTAAAAAGCCGGCTCCCATGATGGCGGAGGTGTTGTTCTCCACCTTGGCTTTTGTGGCCTCTACTCCATCGACATCGCTTTTGCTCTTCGGTGATTTCTTCTTCGACGTCGTTTGGCGAGCAGCTGAAGCTAGCAAAGTAATCACTGGCGTCGTTGTTTCCTTTTTGGTAGTTGTTGGAGTCGCTTTCCTCGAAGGCGATAAAAGAGATGAAAAAAATGTTGGCGAAATCGGGCCGGTGCTCTTTCGCAAGTTTGCTTTTTCCTTTGCGAGCTCTTTCTCTTTTGCACTCAACGCGCGCTTTTCGACCTCGACGGCTTCCATTGCTTCTTTACGTTGTGCCGCTAATTTTTCTGCCGTTTTCTTCTCTTTTTCTAGAATTTCTCGCTCTTTTTGCGCGGCAGCTTGCGATCTTGCTTTCTCTTGGGCTGCTAACTTGCGAGTGTGCTCCTTCTCTCTCGCCGCCATCTCTCGCGAGAGTTCTCTCTCCCTGGCGTTAAGGTCTGACTCCTTCTCCGCCGCTTCCTGCAATCGTTGATCTGCTTCGTACTCCAAACGTTGTTCTAACTCTGCCTGTCTCTTTGCAAACTCTTTTTCTTTTTGCGCCAGCTCTTTCGCGATGTTTTTCTCTTTTGTCTCAATCTCTTTTTCTTTCGCTAAAAACTTCGACTCGAGTTCTTTTACTTTTGCTACTAATGTCTTTTCGAGCTCTTTCTCCTTCGCTAAGAACTTTGACTCGAGCTCTTTTTCTCGAACGGATAAACTTTTCGTCATTTCCTCTCTCTCTTTCTCTAAAGTTTTCGCCGTGTTTGAAGTCTCTTTCTCTTTCTTTCCGATTTTCTCGTGAATAGATTTCTCAAACTCGGCGTTTTTCTTCAGTAGCTCCTTTTCCATATTTTTCTCCTTCATCTCGAGCTCTTTTTCTCTCGACGCGAGCGTCTTCGCCGCATTTTGTCTCTCGCTCTCCAACGCCTTTGTCATTTGCGCGATTTCTTTTTCTTTCTTGGCGATGTCATCCTTGAATGATTTCTCCAATTCAGCTTTCTTCTTCTCGAGCTCTTTCGCCATTGTCTTCTCCTTGGTTTCGAGCTCCTTTTCTCGCGCCGATATCTTCTTCGTAGCCTCACTGATTTCTTTTTCGCGTTCTTTCGCAGTTTGTGAACTTTCTTTATCTTTTTTTGCGACTTCTTCTTTTAGCGCCTTTTCTTTCGCGATGAATTCGCGTTCTTTCGCTGCGAAGTCGCTGAGTACTTTCTTGTGTTTTTCCTCCATTTCGTCCACGCGCACTTGGAGCTTCTCAGCCAGTTTCTCTCTTTTTTCCACCTCAGCCTCGCGAAGATTCAACTCTTTCTCGAATTCAGTTCCAGCTTGCTTCAGCTTTTTTACTTTATCTGCCTCGAGCTTTTGGATTTGCGCGTCCTGCTTATGAATTTCGTTTTGTTTTGCCAGGATGTCTTTTTGCACGCCGTTCAACAGGCTCGTTTGCTCCTTGCGCAAAAACGCCTCTTGCTTTAGCTCTTTGCTTTTATCTTCCAGCTGCGTTTCTAATTTCGCGATTCTCTCTTCTTTGTACTCGAGCTCTTTCGCGATATCGCTCATCTTACGTTTTGCAGCTTCCAAAGCTGGTCGTTGCTCTTCGTTCAAATTTTTCAGCTTTTTCTTCTCCGCCTCGAGAGATTCCACCGCCGCCATCTTCTCCTCCAAAGCTTCTTCCAAATCAGATATTTCGTTCTCCAACTTCTTCATCTCTTTCTTTGCTTTGGCATTCTCACTCTCCAACATTTCAACTTGATGCGAAACCTGTTCGAGATTCTTCTCCAACTGTGCGTTTCTTCGCGACGTTTTCATGACTTCGTAATCGTTTGACTCCAACAAACGCAACTCATCTTCCAGCTCTTGCCTCCGCCTTCTCTCCTGTTCGTAACTCTGCCTCGTTCTTTCCAGCTCCTCTCTCGTCTTGAGCCACTCTTTTCTCTTCTCTTTGTACTCCTCGTCCGCTCTCGTCAGCTCTCGATCGATTTTATCTTCCACTTCTTCCCAGTCTTTCTTCTCTTCCAACAACTCCTCGACGTCTAAACGAAGTTCCTCGTTTTCCATCTCCAGCTGCAAACACTTGCGGTTCAATTGCTCGGCTTC
>Ga0255781_10002212_pt1 | contig 15589 bp, 9 predicted proteins | sample 101ome_21_FD_179979 | JGI IMG/M metagenome (GOLD analysis project Ga0255781, IMG submission 179979) | Coastal salt marsh microbial communities from the Groves Creek Marsh, Skidaway Island, Georgia - 101413BT metaG (version 2) | ecosystem: Environmental > Aquatic > Marine > Intertidal zone > Salt...
GGATGAAGTGGTGCCTTGGATCAGGCACCTGACCGATGCCTGCCATGAGCACGGCGCTGCCGTGATGATCCAGTTGACGCATTTGGGAAGGCGGACCCGCTGGGACAAGGGGTCGTGGCTGCCATCGGTATCCTCGACCAAACATCGTGAGCCGGCGCATCGGGCCTTCCCCAAGCGCACGGAGGCGTGGGATATTGCGCGGATCATCGCCGACTTTGCCGACGCGGCGGAACGGATGAAGGCAGGTGGCATGGATGGGATTGAGATCATCGCTCACGGTCATTTGCTGGATCAGTTCATGTCGCCATTGACCAACGAGCTGAGCGGCCCCTATGGCGGAGACAGCTTGGAGGCTCGCGCCCAGATGACGGTCGACGTGTTGCAGGCCGTGCGTGAGCGGGTTGGCGATGATTTCATCCTGAGCCTCAGGATGGGGGCCGACGAAAAGGAGAGCGGCGGGATCACGGCTGAAGAGGGCGTGCGTCTGGCACGGCACATTCAGAGCTTTGGCCTTGTCGACGTGTTCAACATCAACGGCGGGCGAATCCATACGGACCCTGCGATGACCGACATGATCCCAGTGCAGGGCATGGCAAGTGCGCCGCATCTGGGCCTTGCCGGTGCTGTTCGCGCGGCGACCGGCATGCCGGTGTTTCATGCCTCACGGATACCGGATGTGGCGACCGCGCGGCATGCGGTTGCGTCCGGGCAGCTTGATATGGTGGGGATGACCCGCGCGCATATGGCCGATCCGCATATCGTGAAGAAGATCATCGAAGGCCGCGAGGATGACATCCGCCCCTGCGTTGGCGCGACCTACTGCCTCGACCGGATTTACGGCGCGGGCGAGGCGCTGTGCATCCACAACGCGGCGACGGGGCGCGAGCTGACCATGCCGCATGAGGTAGCGCCCGCAACGACGCAAAAGAAGGTTGTCATCGTGGGTGCCGGCCCTGCGGGGCTGGAAGCTGCCCGCGTCGCGGCGGAGCGTGGCCACAGTGTGACGGTCTTAGAAGCGCAGCCGGAGCCAGGCGGGCAGGTGCGGCTCACCGCGCTAAACGCGCGGCGGCGCGAGATGATCTCGATCATCGACTGGCGCATGGCGCAATGCGCGGCGCGAGATGTGGAGTTCCGGTTCAACACATGGGCTGAGGCGGCGGACGTGACCGCCCTGAACCCTGATGTGGTGATCGTGGCCACGGGCGGGCTGCCAAATACGGAACTGTACGAGAGCAGTGGGGAGCAGAGCAACGTGATCTCGGCTTGGGATTTGATCTCGGGCGATGCGAAACTGGGGCAGGATGTGCTGATCTATGACGAAAGCGGCGACCATCCGGGCATGATGGCAGCAGAGGTGGCTGCAGGCGCGGGCGCGAAGGTGGAAGTGATGACGCCGGACCGGACCTTTGCACCGGAAATCATGGCGATGAACCTCGTGCCCTATATGCGGGCCTTGCAGGATAAGGATGTGACCTTCACCGTCACCCGTCGTCTGAAAGATGTGGCAAAGGATGGCAACCGCCTCAAAGCCACGATCGGTACGGATTATGGCGGTGCGACATATGACAAGACCTATGATCAGATCGTGGTAAACTATGGGACGTTGCCGTTGGATGATCTGTATTTCGACCTGAAGCCGCTGTCTTCCAACGGGGGGGAGGTGGATCACGACGCCCTGATTGACGGCCAGCCGCAGACCATCGTGCGGAATGCGGAAAACAGGTTCCAGCTTTTCCGCATCGGGGATGCTGTCAGCGCGCGCAACACCCATGCGGCGATCTATGATGCGCTGCGGCTGATGAAGGACATCTAAGATGCGGTCGAGCAAGACGATCCACGTTATCTCTGCCCATGCCGAGGGTGAGGTTGGCGATGTTATCGTAGGCGGAGTATTGCCCCCGCCCGGCGAAACGATCTGGGAGCAGAGCCGGTGGATCGCGCGGGATGGCACCTTGCGCAATTTCGTCCTCAACGAACCGCGTGGCGGAGTGTTCCGGCATGTCAATCTGTTGGTGCCGCCAAAGCACCCCGATGCCCAAGCCGCGTGGATCATCATGGAGCCGGAGGACACGCCGCCGATGTCGGGTTCCAACTCCATTTGCGTTGCGACGGTGCTGCTGGATGGCGGCCTGATCCCGATGCAGGAACCGGAAACGCATTTGACGCTTGAAGCACCCGGCGGGCTGGTGCGGGTGCGGGCGGAATGCCGGAATGGCAAGGCCGAGCGTATCCATGTGCAGAACGTCCCCTCATTCGCTACTGATCTGGACTGCAAGCTGGAAGTAGAAGGGCTGGGAACGCTGACCGTCGATACAGCCTATGGCGGGGACAGTTTTGTGGTGGTCGATGCGGAGGCTTTGGGATTTTCACTCACTGAAACCGAGACGCATGACATTGCTAAGCTGGGGGTCAGGATCACCAATGCCGCCAATGCGCAACTGGGCTTCAGCCACCCAGAAAACCCTGACTGGAGGCATATTTCGTTTTGTCTGTTTGCCGGACCGCTGCGCGAGGGCGCGGACGGGCTGGAGGCTGGCGCGGCGGTGGCGATCCAGCCCGGCAAGGTGGACCGCTCACCGACAGGCACAGCCCTTTCGGCGCGGATGGCGCTATTGCACGCGCGGGGCGTGATACGCGTGGGCGACCGCCTGACTGCGCGCTCGGTGATCGGGTCGACCTTTTCGGGCGTTATCGTGGGACAAACCACGGTGGGTGGGACGCCAGCGATCACCCCCGAAATCTCGGGCCGTGGGTGGATCACCGGCGTGCATCAACACATGCTGGACCCATCCGACCCGTGGCCGGAGGGCTACAGGCTGTCGGATACTTGGGGCGCGAAGTGAACGGATTGGAGACTTTAGAATGACCCTCAAACACGTCTTCGCCCCGCTCACGCTGCGCCACAAAACCCTTCGGAACCGGATCGTTTTTGGCGCACACACGACCAATATGGCGACGGACGGCCTGCCTGGTGACCGGCATCTGGGGTATTACCTTGAACGCGCCATCGGCGGGGCTGCGATGATCGTGGTGGAGCCGATGCCGGTGCATGAAGCGGCCGTGCTGACGCGCGGCAATTTCCGCCATTCGAGCGATGATGTGATTCCGCATTTTGCTCGCATCACCAAGGCTTGTCAGGCGGAAGGCGCGGTGATGATTCAGCAGCTCTACCATGTGGGCGCGCATGGCGATTGGGATAACAGCTGGCATGCGAACTGGTCCCCTTCGGGCGGGCCGAGCTACCACGACAATGACGGCAGCCGCGCGATGTCTGCCGACGAAATTGAGGAGACGATCGACGCCTTTGTTCAAGCCGCGATCCGGTGCCAGAAATCCGGCTTTGACGGGGTGGAGATTTGGGCCGCCTATAACTGCCTGTTGGATCAGTTCTGGGCGCCTTTCTCGAACCAACGGGAGGACGCATGGGGCGGCAGCCTTGAGAACCGAACACGTTTTTCGCGCGAGATCATGAGGAGGGTGCGCGCGGCCTGTGGTGCCGACTTCATCATTGGGCTGTCCGTCTCGGATGACCCCACTACGGGCGTTTTCCCGACTCGCGACGAAATGGTCGAGATCGTGGAGCTTCATGATGCCGAAGGGCTGATGGACTATGTGACCGTTGGGGCGGGCAGCTATATGGATTTCCAAAAGATCATCCCAAGCTTCCAGTACCCCGAAAACCTTGGTGCCGACCTTGCCCAGCGCCTGAAGGGAGCAAAGCTGAGCGCGTTCGTGACCGCCGAGGCCAATATCCGGACGCCGGAAAATGCCAATACGGTGCTGGGGGCGGGACAGGCGGATCTGGTGTCGATCGTGCGGGGGCAGATCGCCGACCCGCATATGGTGCGGAAAGCGGAAGCGGGGCGGCTTGAGGATATTCGCGGTTGCCTGTCTTGCAATCAGCAATGTTGGGGGCGGCGCGGGCGCGACTATTACATCTCCTGCCTGATCAACCCCTCGGTGGGTCACGAGTTCGAATGGTGCGGGGATCGCTTTACGGCCTCCCCTGCCCCGAAATCCGTACTGGTGGTTGGCGGTGGGCCTGCGGGGCTTGAAGCCGCGCGGGCGGCGGCGGAATGCGGACATCGTGTTATCCTCACCGAAGCGGCGCCCGAGTTGGGCGGCCAGTTCAGGCTGGCGGGATTGCAGCCGCGACGCGCCCAAATCACCGATCTGATTGCATGGTATGCGCGGCAACTGACCAAACTGGGCGTCGAGATCCGGTTTAACTGCTATATGGATGCGGATGATATCGCGGATATTGGCGCTGATCTGGTGCTACTCGCGACCGGCTCGCTACCCGCTGGAACGGGCTTCCAAAAGGCACTGCCGCAGGTGGGTGAATTGCCCGGCATCGACAGCGGCAACGTGTGGTCGACCGAAGATGTCATGGTCCGTGCTGCCCGTTTGGGCACGCATGTGCTGATCCTCGATGAAGGCGGCCACTGGAAGGGGATCGGCACAGCGTGGCACTTGGCCGAGGCGGGCCATCAAGTGACTATAGTGACCCCTGACGCGATGATTGCCCGCGATCTGGTGCGCAGCGCGACTGATTTCAGTGCGCGGCAGACATTGGCCAAGCTGGGGGTGACTTTCATAACGGAAAGCGCCCTGACCCGTTGGTCCAAGGGGGGTGCTCGGTGTGTTTCGCTACTGACGGGCGAGGAGGCTGCCATCGCGGCTGACTCGCTGGTGCTGGCAACGGGGAACCGGACCGATACGACGCTGTTGGAAGAGCTGCGTGAACGTGGCGTTAACGTGCAGCCGATCGGAGACGCGGCAGCCCCGCGCCTCGCCGCAGCGGCAATTCGTGACGGGCGGGAGGCCGTGCTGAAGCTGTTCCAAACGCACTGACGCGCGTATCTAACGCCCCATATTGTGATAGGATCACAAAGGGGTAGCACGAATCCGCTGTAGGGCGTGACCCGAAAAGTACGCGATGTTATCGACGCAGCTCGATTTGATCGAGCTGTCGACCTGTTAATGAGGGTCGGACCCCGCCGCTGGTAGCTCGTCAAACAGATGTGCTTGATTGGGATCGAAGTCCAACCCTATTGCATTGCCGAGCGCAAAGATTTGGTCCTCTGCAAAAGCGGCAATCGCCTTTGTGCCATCGCGGAGCATGATATCCACCACCGTCTCGGCCCCCAGCCGTTCGGTCAGGGAGACGCTTCCGTGGAGCATGCCCTGTGCGTCCGACGTCGGGCGCAGGTATTGCGGGCGGATGCCAAGCGTTGCCTTGGTCCCCGGCCTAATGTCCCGCCCTTTGGTCGCAACGGTAATGGGATCGAGCGCAGGCGCCGATACGGTCGCCATATCGCCATCGACCGACAATACATCGACGACAAAAAAGTTCATCGACGGCGCACCGAGGAAACCGGCGACGAAGAGGTTCGCTGGCGAATGGTAGAGGTCCATCGGCGCACCAGCCTGCATCACTTCGCCGTCTTTCAGCACCACGATCTTGTCCGCGAGCGTCATCGCTTCGACCTGATCATGGGTGACATAGATCATCGTCGCATCGAGCTGCTTATGCAGTTTGCCGATCTCCATCCGCATATCCATCCGCAAGGCCGCGTCGAGGTTCGACAAAGGCTCGTCGAATAGGAACACATCCGGCTGGCGCGTAATCGCCCGCCCGATGGCCACGCGCTGCCGCTGCCCGCCTGAAAGCTGGCTCGGCCGCCGGTCCAGCAGATGTTCCATCTGCAAAATTCGCGCGGCTTCCGCGATCTTCGCCGCCTTCTCCTCCTTGGGAGCCTTGGCAATCGTCAACCCGAATCCGATGTTCTCCCGCACCGTCATATGCGGAAAAATCGCGTAAGACTGGAAGACCATTGCCACGCCGCGATCCTTTGGCTGGATCTGGTTCACGCGCCGGTCGCCAATGTACATGTCGCCGCCGGAGATATCCTCCAGCCCCGCGATCATCCGCAGCAACGTGGACTTTCCGCAGCCGGACGGGCCAACGAAAACCGTGAATTCACCGTCTTTGATTTCTAGATCGACGCCCTTGATGACATCGACATCCCCAAAGCTCTTGGAAATATTTTTAAGAACAACGTCAGCCATGATTATTCCGCAGCCTTCTCTTGCTTGCGGACGGTAAGAAGCCCGTCCGCATCGCTCTCGACCAGTTCCGGATCCATGATCTGGCCAACAAATTGCGCCTTGCCGCGATCCTCGAACCCCAAGATGAACATCGCACCATCATGCTCGACGATGCGCGCCGCATACCGACGGCAGGGCATATCACCATCGAGAAACGCACCCGGGGCGATCTGCCACGGGCCGCGCGGATCATCCGCGATGAGGTAATGCGTGCCTGTTACCGCCGGCCCCGGATGCGACGCGGCGTATCCGGCCGACCAATGCATCGCGTCATTGCAAAACAGGCAATACCAGCGGCCGTTCCGCTCGAATACTTGCGGGACTTCCAACTGTCCGAACCCGCCCACAAAGACAGGCGGCTGCAATTCCCATGTGATCAGGTCATCCGAAGTCGCAAAACCGACTGCTCCGCCCTCGTTCGGATCTGCCACACCGGGCACGCGGGCGGTGAAATACATCAGCCAGCCATCGCCGTTGGGGTTACGCATCACCCAAGGATCACGCATCGCCCGATCATGCCAGAAGCCGACCTGATGCTCCGCTTCATAGTGCTGCGCAGCCGGTCCTACGAGATCGAGGCACAGCCCGTCGCCCACGCGCTCCCAGTTGTGCATATCGTTCGAGGTGGCATGACCCACACGCTGGTAGAGCGCATTCTCGGCCGCCGAGGTGCCAGTATAGAACAGGTGCCAAAGCCCGTCATCATCGCGGACGACTGAGCCGGTCCACGTCGTTTTGTCATCCCATGCAGGCCCAGTGGACGGCGCGAATGTCGTTCCAAGGTGCTCCCAGTTGACCAGATCATGACTGACCGCATGGCCCTGCGTCACGTTCATGTGCCGTGCATCGGGGTCGCCAAGGGATTTGTCAGCCTGCAAAAAGTAGCCATGCCACTTTTCCCCGTCATGGGCGTACCAGCTGTCCCAGATCCATTTCTTTTCGAGTGCGATGACCATTTTGGTTTTATCCTTTCACACCTGTCGAGGCGATGGAGGCGATAAACGCGCGTTGGAGGAAGAGGTAGAAAACCAGAACCGGAACCGTAATCATGCTCAGGTAGGCCATGATTTCACCCCAAGCGGTGTTCAACTGGAAGAAATACTGAAGCCCCACAAGCACCGGACGGTAGCCTTCCTCCTGCACCACCATCAGCGGCCAGAGGTATTGGTTGTACATCACGAGGAACTTCAGGATGGCAGCGGTCGCGATGATCGGCCCCGAGAGCGGCATCAGCACTTTCGCGTACACGGTCCACCAGCTCGCGCCTTCAACCCGTGCTGCCTCAATGAGGTCTTTCGGCAGATCACGGAAATACTGCACGAAGAGGAAGATCGTAAGCCCATCCGCTACGAAAGGGATGATTTGTACGCGGTAACTGTTCAGCCAGCCGAATTCGAAGCCTTCCATGCCGACCCAAGGCAATTTGGACGCCATCAGCAAGAGCGGCACGGCGATTGTCTCAAAGGGCACCGTCAAGGTTGCCAGAATAGCCGACAACACGAACGCCTTCCCGCGCCAGTCCAAAATCGCGATGGAGAATCCGGCCAGTGAGCAGAGAAACAGCGACAGGATCACCGTTGTCCCCGTCACCAAAAGACTGTTCATCACGAACAAGCCCACCGGCGCCCGCTTGAAGGCCATCACATAATTATCAAAGCTGATATCCCCGACCGGCAGGAATGCCCGCAAGCTGCCGCTATCGACGAGCAGCTGTTGGCTCGGCTTAAGCGAGGACATCAACATAAAGATCAGCGGAAAGATAAACAGCGCCGCGATCAGGGTCAGGACAAGGTAGCGGACAGCGATCCGCAGACGATGATTGTCAGCTTGGATGGCCATTATGAACGCTCCCGCGTCAGGTATCTTTGGATCAGCGAAATACTGAGGACGATGAGGAACAGCAGCACCGAAATCGCGGAACCACCCGAGATGTCCTGTTTTCCGTAACCGCGCTCGATGGCCTGAAAGACGATTGTCTGCGTACTATCGAGCGGGCCGCCATTGGTCATGACATCGACCTGCGCGAACAGCCCGAAGGCCTGCATGGTGATCACGATAAGGATCAGCACCGCCGTGTTCCGCAAACCGGGCCACGTCACATAGCGGAAGGTTTGCCATTTGCTGGAGCCTTCTAGCTCGGCCGCCTCATAGAGCGTCGGGCTGATGGTCTGCAAACCCGACAACCAGATCACCATATGGAAGCCCACCGCCTGCCAGATCGACATGCCGATAATCGCTCCGAGCGCCGTTGAGGTCTGGCCCAACCAATCTACCGGTTCTATCACACCGAACGAGATTGCACCCAGCAGGTTATTCAAAAGGCCATTGTTGCCGTCGTAGATCAGCCGCCAAAGGAAGGCGACAACCACAATCGAAATCACCACCGGCATGAAGTAGATCGCGCGGTAGATGTTGATCCCCCGCAGCCGCTGATTGATCAGCAAGGCCAGTAACAGGGCAAGCCCCGCCTGTAGCGGCGCCACGATGATCACAAAGGTGAAGGTATTCTTCAGCGCCCGCATGAAGACAACGTCCTTGGCGAGAATGACCCGCTTTAGTTCGTCATTTGGGCCGGTTTGCCAGCTGAACCATTCACGCATTCCCTGAATTTTGGGGTAATCGGGGTTGTTACGGGTGAAGTTCCGCAGCCTTGGATATGCGATTTCGCCATCATCGTCGCGCAGCGTTGCGCCGTTTTCATCGCGCTCCGGCTCCAGCAGGATCGTGCCCACGCTCAACAGTTGGGTGTAGTTCGATAGCCCGACGAACTGCGTCGGATTGGGTGAGATCAGCCGTTGATTGGTCAGGCTGAACCAGATCGCAAAGAAGAAGGGCAGGATAATGAACGCGACCATCAAGCCGAAACCCGGAAGGGCAAACCCCCAGCCAGCGCCGTTGGATCGTGTGAGGCTTTTTTCACGTTGCATTATCGTGACTTTCTCGTCCGTTTGCGGAAGGTCGGGCCCCGGCACAGCGCCGGAGCCCGATGGGAAGATCATTTAGTTGCTGTAGCCAGCGTTCTTTTCGATGTCTGCGTCGATCTCGTCTACGGCAGCATCAAGCGTATCCGCTACATCCGCACCGTTCGAGATATCGGCCAATGCCTTTTCGAAGACCTTCGCCACAACTGCGTAGCCTGCTGTCACAGGGCGTACCAGTGCCTGCCCTTCGGAGAGCGCGAAGAAGTCAGCCATCGGGCCACCGTCCTGATAGTACTTGCTCATCGCCGCAGCGGAAGCCGTCGCGGGGATAAGGCCGATGCCATCAGAGAAAGCCGCCAGATACTTGTCTTGGGTCGCGAACTTGATGAACGCAGCAGCGCCTTCCGGATGCTCGGAAGCGGTGGTCACGCCGAACTGCCAAGATGCTGCGCCGATTTTCGGGCCATTGCCGAAATCAGGCGCCGGCAGGAATACCGTGTCACCAAAGGCTTCAAGCGCGGCGAGTGCGGCCCAGTTGCCGTTCCAGCTGAACGCATATTTGCCTTCGTTGAAGCCGGTATCGCGGTCAGCACCGTCCTGAGAGGTACCTGGTGCATAGCCACCTTCGAAGAGGGACTGCCACCACTCACCAAAGGCAAGCGCTTCGTCGCCATTCAGGGCGCCTTCTGCGGTCAGGTAGGTCGAGCGGTCGATCATGTCGCCGCCGAACGATTGCAGGAACGGCGAGAATGCATAGGGGTACCACTCACCCGTCCATGCCATGCCCGGGTCGAATGCGAAGTCGAAATCTCCGGAAGCTTTGGCTGCGTCGAGGGCCGCCATGAACTCGTCTTGCGACCATGGGTTGTCGAGTGTCGGCTTCCGCAGGCCCAGATCGTCCAGATAGGACTGACGGGTCACAAGCGCGACAGCCGCATCCCACAGGCCGATCGAGTACAGCGTATCGTTCCAGATGCCTTTGGTGCCAGGAAGGAAATCCGCGAACTCTGCTTCGTCAATCGGCAGCGGCGCGATGTAGCCGGCCCATGCCCAACCCGGCATGACCGGGCCGTCAACGTCGATGATGTCCGGCAGGTTACCCGCCAGCGCAGCTGCCTGAACTGCGTCGTTGTAAGCACCCTGCGGGAAGCTTTCGAGCGCGATCGTGTAGTCAGACTGGCTCTCGTTGAAGTCGGCAATGATCTGGTTGAGGATTGCGCTCTCAACTTCGTTGCCAGCGCCGTGATACCACATTGACAGTTCGGTCTGCGCGATAGCAGATCCGGCCAGCGCCGTGGATGCCAGCAATACGCCGGCGGTGAGTGTAAGATGTTTCATGAAGTGGTCCTCCCGTTTGACTGAAACATGGTTACGTTGGTGGAAAAGAAATCCGTGACCGACGACCGCCAATGCACCGGGCCGTGGATAAGCTCTGGGTTGGGCGTGTCGCTGGCTTGCCCGTCGATGAGCGCCAACAGGCGTTCGGCAGCGCGTGCGCCCATCTCGGCATAGGGCAGATCAACCGTCGTCAGAGGCGGAAACAGGCCGCCCGCGATCAGCTCGTAATTATCGAAGCCCGCGATGGATATTTCACCGGGGATATCGACCCCCTTGGCGCGGAGGATGCCATAAACCCGCATCGCCAGCTTGTCGTTTCCGCAGCAGATCACCGTCGGCTTATCTTCAAGCGCAAGTAGCCGGTCGAGCGCCTCTTTCACTTGGCCAACGAGGCGCGGGTCTTCATCGTGTAGCAAATGGTCCAAAAGTGCTTCGTCATAGGCAATGCCCGCCTCGGCAAGCGCATCCCTGTAGCCGTCATGGCGCAGCTGCATTGCAACGAGCTGCTGCGGCAGTTGGATGAAAGCGATCCGGCTGTGACCGGCCTTGATGAGCCGTGCAATCAAGTCGCGCTGGCCCTTGCGGTCATTCGGCAAGATGCTCGGCCGCCCCGTGGCGTCAAAGCAGTTGGCCAGAACAATCGGCAGATCCTCGGAAATTTCCGGCAGCTCGACCTCTTTATGATGGTCGGCCACATAGATCACGCCTTCTGCGCGATGCTCCTGAAAGGTGCGGAGCAAATGCGGAATTGTGTCCACATCGCCCATCGTATCGGAAATCATCAGTGTTTTCTTATGGGCGGCCATGATCCGCTGGATACCCTGAACGATAAACAGGTCCGGCAGGCCCGCAGGCTCTGGCGTATCGCTGGAGCGCGAGATTGCGCCCGTCACCAGACCGATAATTCCGGATTTATTGGATCGCATCATTCTGGCCGCGCTTGAGGGTACATAGCCCAACTCGGTCATCGCCTTCTCGACGGCGGTCCGCGTCTTCGCGCCGACAGGCGCATCCCCGTTCAGAACGCGCGACACCGTCTTTGGCGAAACACCAGCGGTTTTGGCAACGTCGTAGATCGTGGCCATCCAATTTCCTCCCATGCATTTACGATGCGGCCACCCTAGTAACCCTCATCGCAAATATCATGACACCGATATCATGACATCGGTGTCATGAAATCTGTACTTAAATGTTAAGCCCGATTCGTGTCAAGTGTTCGCGCTAACAATTCTCTTGGAACGATCTGTTTTGGAGGTCACTTGGCCCAAGCATATCAACGAACGTTGGTGATCTTGGTTTCTTTGGCCTTGGGTCAATGCTCACTAGCGGCCCATTGCTGCCGCTTGCAATCGAATCGGGGTTTGCGCCGTCAATCGCCGGACCAGTCGTTGATGCATCATCAAAAATTTAGAGTGGTAGGTTCGCAGGGTACAGGACAAGGCATAAAGGAAGTTCGCCCGCGACGGCAAAAACGTTGCGTAGGCTCGTTGCGGCCACCCGAGCGATTCCAGTGCCTTCAATGACTTTTCGATACAGAGACAACAGACTTACTTGGCCACGTTATCGAGCGCCTCTACCTCGTCAATAAAACTCAGAACCTTTTTGAGATAATCGGAATGATTGTCACCTTTGGTAACTTATAGCTCTAGACTGCGGAGATTCCAGTAACATAGCAAGGCATATGTATCCGCATTTTGGTAACATGCCCATAGTGCACTAAAGGTAGACCCCTATGTGACCACCTACAGCGGTTGATGTACGATTAGGCATTCGCAGCCAGTCGCAAATGAAGACTGAAGGCAGTACATCCTCCCCAAAAGCAGTACCGCGCATCACAAATGCTCACAGAATTACCCCGAAGGCAGCAACTACTCCAAGCATTTAGCCGCTAACCTAATTACCAGAGCGCATGGGGCAGTTGTATTCATTACCCACAACCTCTTAACTGCACTGTGCGTTCTCCCCCCCAGAACCAATCACTCGCTTCAGGCCCATGGCACTTTGCTTTGCTAAATGTGTTCCGGCCTGATCGCGGCCAGTTCTGTAGTCTTGAGATACTGGGGGCACCTGAGCGGCTGCTATCAATCAGAGCCGATGTCTCAGGTGATAATAAGCAAAAGGGCGACCCTGCGGCCGCCCCTTCATCTCTTCGGGTCCGTGAGTGAGCCCCTTAGAAGCGCTGTTCAAAGTTCAGTTGGAACGATCTCCGGTTACTACTGCCAACGCGGTCAGCAATCAGCTTTGCATTGATATTGGTCAGGCCATCCTCCGACATGCTTTGGAGACCTAGCTCGAGACCGGCACCACAGGTTCTTTGTGTCGTGGTGGTCTGGACCTGCTCACATATGATACGTGGCGCAATACTCGCCGCACTGGTCTCGTACATCGGGATGACAAACTCCGGCCGGAAGGTCAGGTTCATCATCGACACGCTCCCTGCGTCGAGGCTCAATGTATCATCGACAAGGCTATATGCGCTGCCCGTAAAGGCGACATCACCAATCCATGTCTTGCCATAGCTAAACGACAGTTCGGGCCGGAGTTTGTACTGCTCATAAGCATACTCACCCGAGAGGGCCGCTCCTGCCATCACTGTACGCGTTGTGTAGGTACTGGTCAGAGCAAGTACGTCGTCGGCCATATCAAGATTGTTGCGGCCAATGCCGTAGGTGATGAAGCCGTCGAGATACACTTGCTCGTCAAGCTGCTGGACAGCGTAACCACCTGCTGTGACCCCGAGACGATCTTGCTCACCCTCAAACGCGCCTGCAATACTGGAAGAGGCAAGTTCACCACCAATGAAGTAGCCCAGCATTTTTTGGTCGGACACCATCTGCTCCCACGCCATGCGGCCCGTGAGTGTGGCTGTCTGGCTGCCACTGGCGCCATCATAAAAAACATCAAAATCACCGTAGATTAGGCGACGATGTGTGCCCTGAAAGTTGCCCGTTTGCTCAAAAAAGCTGCCGCTCGTGCTCAGAATGCTGTTAGAGATTTCGGCTGTGCCATCAATGCTAAAGGCTATATTATTTCGGGTGGCCAAATAGGAATGGCAAGCATTTTCCGCCTCAATAGCCGCATCACTGCAGTCAGCTAGATTACTTTGAGATGCCTGAAATCGATCGATTGCCTCACGCATCATGCGCTGATTTGATGAAAGGGTGCTGCTCAATGTTCTTTCTGATTCATCCAGCAACATTGAACGAATTGTCGCTTCGTTCTTGATAAACTCTGTGGTGGGCGTGGGCGATGGAGCTTGCACTGTAACTTTGACAGTGTCCGAAGAGCTATCAACGGTGCCATCGTTTACTGTCAATGAAAATACTAACACTTCATCGTCGTCGCCGACTGATAGAGCTGGAGCCGTGAACGATGGATTACTAGCTGCTGAATTTGAGAGCGTTACGGTTGTTCCAGATGTTTGGCTCCAAGCATAAGTCAAAGTGTCATCATCAGGATCAGATGATGCCGTTCCATCCAAGGTAACTAAAGCATCAGATGCCACAGATTGGTCTGCACCTGCATTTGAAACAGGTGCCGTGTTGGTTGGAGCAGTTTGACCTGTTTCCAGTGGCGTGGTTGAGTCTGGCACCCAGTTACTCATCTCTTCATTGGTTGGGCTTTCCTGTTCAATGGTGAATTGTGCAGCGTCTCCAATGCTGTAGCCTTGTGCCGTGGTAATAAGCGTGCCCCAATTGCCATTACCTAGATAAAATATAGCACCGTCTGCTAGAACACGGAACGTACCTGTGTTGTGTATGACTTCCGATAGACTGCCGTCGCTATTATACAACGCCATTCCAAAGGTGCCCGGATTGGTCGTGCTATCAAAAAAGGCGAAGTATTGATTGGCAGCTTTGATCGCCTCATAATCTCCGGATGACATTCTTGTTGCACTAGGGACGCTACGCATAAGGTAATTGAAACCGCTCGCGTTTAGCTTTCCACCAGAGATGTTCCATTTGATGTCAAACATCTGCGCAGTACTAAACTTTCCAGTGGTAATATCTGCAAAAGCTGGGGACGCTAAACTGAGCGCAAATACAAATGTTATGAAGAAATTTTTCACCGGAATATTCCTAGAACTACACCAACGGACGCCCGACCGGTCATTCATTGTTTAGTGAAGTTAACTGTGCCGAGACACCTATCCAGAATCGAATTTGGTGAACCATTTGCATAGTTTAAGAGCTCGATATCCCGGCAATTTTGCGTTAGTGCTACGCTGGGGTCAGGACCCATTAGACGGCGTTATACCTACCGAAGTGTTAATGACGCTCGCGCGTACGTGCACAGGAAACACTTCAAGCAGCAAAAGCAAAAAAGTGGATGATTGCAACCACCAATACCTGAAATAATTGATATTATGAAATTTAGAAAGTTTTTTTGGTGCCGCTGAAGGGACTCGAACCCCCGACCCCATCATTACGAATGACGTGCTCTACCAGCTGAGCTACAGCGGCTTCCGGCGTGGCTCTTAGCACCCTCATTGCGGGCAGAAAAGAGCTATTTTTCGGGTTCCGCTTCGATAACTTCGCTGTCGGTGGGGCCGTCCGGCTCTTGGGTGGAGCCGATGATCAGGGGCAGCATCTCAGCGCCGGTGGGGGTGGCGAGAGGGCTGCGGGGGGCTTGCTTCCATGCCAGCGTATCGAGGCCGCCGCAATTCTCACAAGTCGGCGCCCAATCGGCATGGATGTGCTGGCAGCTTTCGCAGATCCATTGCGGACCGTGGGGCGCAGTGACGGCTTTCGCAAGGAAGCCGCGAACGGCGGCATCGTCGGCGCCTGTGCCGCGCTCTATGGCAGCCATAAGGGTCAGGCTGCGGGTGGTTGGGTCGCTCTCGGCCAGATCACCAAGCGCACGGCGAGCGGCGGGGAAATCCTCGGCCGCGAGGTTCAGCTCGGCCAGCAGCATGCGTGTTTCAGGGGGATCGGGCTGCTGCTTGGTCAGTGCGGTGAAGCGCTTGAGTCGTTCTTGCGGGGTTTCTTCGGGCGCGATGCGGGCGAAGGCCGCGGCGAGGTCAGGGTGCGGCTGGGCGGCCCATGCCTTTGCCAGCAGACGCGCGGCGTTCTTGGGCTTGCCGTTCTCGATAAAGGCTTGGGCTGCGAGAACGGCGGCGGGCACAAGATCGGGGGACTGTTTGTTGGCGGCGATGGCGGCTTCGCGGGCTTCGATGGTGGCGTCTTCGGCAAAGACCTCCTGCGCCTCGGACAAAGCGA
>Ga0255781_10002213_pt1 | contig 15589 bp, 13 predicted proteins | sample 101ome_21_FD_179979 | JGI IMG/M metagenome (GOLD analysis project Ga0255781, IMG submission 179979) | Coastal salt marsh microbial communities from the Groves Creek Marsh, Skidaway Island, Georgia - 101413BT metaG (version 2) | ecosystem: Environmental > Aquatic > Marine > Intertidal zone >...
CAGTGCGGAACCGGGCTCGGTTGCAACGTCAGCCGAGCAAGGACTTCGTCGACTGTCTTCGGTACCTGGCGGGGCATCCGGGGATGCGAGCGGCGCGACTCCTGGCAAGAAAAAACGGGGCCGGCCAAAGGGCTCCAAGAACCGCAGCAAGCTACAGGACGCAGGGAGCGGAACCGCAAAAGATCCTTTTCGGACGACGGAGCCAGAGACCGCAGTACGGGGTTCGGAGACGCCGCCTGTAGGGCCGACGGAAGAGCAGATCGGTGCGGTGCTGTCCGACCCGGTGGTGCAGCACATCCTCGCGCACCAGCAACGTGCCTTCGAGGAGCAGGCGCGTGCGCTTCTCGCCCAGCAGGCGCAGGCGCTCGAGGCAGAGTTTACCGGCAAGCTCGCAGAAGCTCGCGAAGCCATGGTCGCGCAGCTAACCGCCGCTCAGGAGGTGATTGCGCCGCCGCTCGAGGCTCTGAGCTCCCCGCCGGTCGAATCCGCGCAGGAAGTTCCCGCGCCGGCGGCTCTCACGGCTGACCAAGTCAGGCATATTGTGCAGAATGAGATTCGGGCTTATCAGGCACCCACAGTGTCTGCGCCAATTAGTCCTGCCACGCCTGCGCCGGTCGAGATCTACGACCGGAGCAGGCCGGTCTCAGCCTATCTGGGCTCTTATCGGCCCGGGACTCGCAGATAAATGAGTATCGCGGACCTCCTGGCAGGGATGCCCGGGGCCGAGGGGTTAGGGGTGGGGCTGGGCCTCGAGCCTGAGCCTGCATCCGTTCAAAACCCAACCGTTCCGTCTTGGGCGGACCTCGTTCAGGATGGCAATCCGGCAGCGGTGGGCATCGTCAACCCAGAGCTAGCCATGGACCTGACCGAGGAGGACATCCTCAACCAGATCCAGACCGCGCAGACCGAGTCACAGAATGCGCGTAACCTTCGCGACAACGACTGGTGGCTGTGGGAGGATCTGTACCGGCTCCGGTCGGTCAATCTGGACAAGCAGCAGTGGCAGGCCAATCTCGTCGTTGGCGAACTGCGGCACAAGATCCACACCCTGCGCTCGTTGATGCAGTCGGCTCTAATCGATCCAGAAAGATTCTTTGCAATCATCAAGGAATCTTCTCTTTTCCCTGACGAGCAGATCCGGTTTATCGAGTCCTGGATGTACCTAACGCTTCGGCACGCCAACTTCCGGCAGGCATTACTCGACGTGCTTGAGGAGGCGTTCCTGTTCGGTACGGGCTGGATGCGGACCTCCATCCTAAATCGGCAAGAGATGAAGCCTGGGATCGCAACGGTGCAGGTCTACAGCGACCCGCAGCAGGCGATGGCTGCGGCGATGGCCGGTATGCAAACCATGCGAGAGGTAGTTGCGCTTCGCCCCGAGATCACAAGCCACATCGACTGCCGGGTGCGTCACGTCCGCTCTATGTTTCCCGATCCGCTTTGCCGTTTCGGAGCACCGGAGATGAGGTACGTTATCGAGCGTTTTGAGTGCGACCGCGAGGAAGTCGAAGAACTTCACCGACTAGGCGTCTACGACTCGATCGACGACATCGGGGAGGGGATGCGGGACAGCGAGGATCACTACCGCACAGAACGGTGGGATCGAAGCCAAAGTCAACGCAAGCGGGACACCGTTCAGGAGTACACCGGCAACCTTTACAAGGACGGCGAGCTAGCCTGCCGTAACTGGGTGGTGACTGTCGTAAATCAGCGAGCGATCACCCGCATCGGGCCCGCGCCGCTCTGGACGGGCAAGTCTCGGTACACCTGTGCGGTTCCGCTACCTCGCCAGGATGAGCCCTGGGGGGAGAGCCTGATCGAGGCTGACGCGGTTGTCGAACATGAGATGAAGTCGCTTCTCGACCTTATGGTCGACGACGTGAAGTTCTCCGTCTTGGGCGCGTTTATGGTGGACGAGTCGCGCAGCGCCGAGCCTGAACCGATCACCGGCATCGAGCCCGGGCGCGTCTACGCCGGCGACGGTCCATTTTTGCAAAAGCTGTCGTTCCCGAGTCAGGCCAATGGCGCATGGCCCCTGCTCACGCACCTCCAGGGGATCGGTGACAAGACCACCATGGTCAACGAGTTTGCGGCGGGGTCGCCGTCTTCTCGCGGGCGTCCGACGGCGACGGAGGTGCAGAGCAAGACCCAGTCGTCGACGGGGCACATTCACAACGTCGCCCGCTCGCTCGAGGAGGAGTTCCTCGAGCCGACGCTGACGCTTATCTACGAGTACCTCCTACAGTTCGGCTCTGACCTTACGCCCGAACTAAACGAGCTTGCACAGACGGTGGGCGGAGTCGGGCAACTGACCGACCCGGTGCAGCGGTTCAAGCTGCTCGACGTTCCATTCCGCTTTCAAGTGCGCGGAATATCAATGTTGGCAAACCGCGAGTCGCTGCAACAGCGCATCATGCAAGTCATGCAGATGGGCCAGCAGATGGGGATGCCCCCAGTCGATCAGGTGAAGCCGTTCTACACGCTCATCTCTTCGATGGGCTTCGCTCCTGAGCAGCTGGGGTACTCTGCCTCGCCGGAGCAGTATCAACAGTATCAGCAGCAGCAACAGATGCAGCAACAGATGCAGGAACAGCAGCAAGAACAGGGGGGCGCACCGGCGCAGCCGCCTCCGCAACAAGCTGGCCCCCCGGTGGGTGGTGGGGGGTCTCTACCGGCTCCACCGGCGCTCCCTTCCGCTCTCGGTTCGCCGGGGGGTCCAGCACCTACCCCTGACCAGCAAATGAACCTGGCCCGCAGTCGCGTGCCGATCGTCTAGGGGTCAGCGGTGATCGTCGAACCGACGAATGAGGCTCTCGAGCGCATCCACGCAAAGCTCGAGCGGCTCGTCGAGATCGAGAACGCACGGTCGAACGATGTCTACCTGCCTTTCCACGATGTTTCGACGATCACTGGCACTAGCCTGTTAAGTGTTTGGACGCCCAATCCAGGGCAGCGGTTTCGGCTAAAAGGTTTTGACGTGACGGTGATCGTGGACACCGACATTGCGGGGACTGACCCGGTTGTCTTCGGCTTTTGGGACGATTCGGTTTCAGACCCAATTGCGCCGGTGACAGGATTCCAAACGAACGATCCCGAGGGGATGCTCTTCAATGTCTCGAAGACGTTGGGTGAGGGCGTCCCCTCGGGGGCCGCAGATCGCGTGCTTAAACTGGGCTGCAACGCGACGATCGGAGCCGGTGTGCTGCACGTCTTCGGCATCGTCTGGGGAGACCACTTTGTTCTTTAGGGCTATTGCTCTTGTCGTACTGCTTTCGCCGCCGGCCTGGGCGGGGGTTGCCCGAGTCTGGGACTCGAGCGCGAGCAACATCTCCCTGTTGCGCTGCGCGTCGGACGACACGCTCAACGCAAGTGCGTGCTCGGCTACTACTGCGTGCAAAACCGGCACGGCGACTCCGGCCAGTTGCGCGGTCGGCGAGTGCTTCTTCGACACCGATGCGTCCGCCGGCCAGAATCTATTCGGCTGCACGTCGGCAGACACCTGGACGTTGCTGGGAGACGGCACGGGGGCCACTCCCCCATTCGATCACGGGTCGGAGCTAACCGGCCTCGGGGACGATGACCACACCCAGTATTTCCTGCTTGCCGGTCGAAGCGGAGGGCAGACGGCAAGCGGGGGCACCGCTGCCAGCGAAGACTTGACGCTTGACGCGAACACAGCGGCGAATGACGGCCAGATTGTGTTACAAAGCCAGGTTGAGCTATGGAGCAACTTCCCCGATCTTACTGCGTCGGACCAGTCGGCGTTCGTTTTCAGTGGAGACTTCGACCAGTCCGGTGCCGCCGTGGACAGCCGCATTCTTGATTTGAGTGGGACGATCCACGTCGGGCAGGCTTCGGCAGGGTTCGCCCGATCGGTGGGCATTGCGGCCCGGACAACGCATCTGCGCGACGACGCGACTTCGGGCGGGGCTACCGTTCCGGTTGCAAGCGCTGTGGTGGCAGAAATGCTTCTGCAATCGACCGTTGCCGAGCCCCCATCTCTCTTGCGAGCCTTTGAAGACTCCTCAACCGTCGAGCACTCGTCTTCGGATACGGTCTCAGGGTCTGGAGCCGATCATGTAAGTTTCGTCGCGCAGCCCCAAATTAGGGAGAGTTCAACGGGTTCTTTCACCGAGAACAGGAGTCTTGTTGGGTTCCTGTACGCGCCTCGCATTGATGCGGCAACGGGCGGAACTGTGACGGCAAGCGAACTTGTGGGAGTCCGGATCGCAAACGAGACCACCTTTGGTGCCGGAACGTCGGGAGTGACCAAGAAGATCGGCGTTGAGATCCCCTACCTGACTGGGACTGGCCCTCACTACGGCTTTGTTAATGGCGGCGCAACGGTCTGGACTCCACAGGAGTATGGCGCATTCGACGCTAATACTCTGCCGCTCTCCGGAATCTACCAGACCGGCTCAATTTCCTCGACGATCGTTTCGGTGCGCCCTATGGATGGGTTCTCCTTCTCGGACGCCACACTAAGTAGCACGACTGCCTTTGCCGATGGTTCTCCCGGGCAGTGCTTCTGGCTTCTGAATCGCGATGCGGCCAATACGTTGACCGTGCCGCACGGGGCCAACACGAAGAATTTGGGGAGCGCGTCGGTTGTCCTAGATCCGGGCGATGCGGCGCAGTGGTGCTTTCTGACATATTGCACCAACGCGGGGTGTTCTACGGCTCAGGATTGGGTGCAGACCTGGGGGCCACCGACTGCTAGCGGCGGCGGCGGCGGTACGGTCTATGCGGAGGTCACATTTGATGGCGACTTAAATTGCGGCGCGGGAACGGTCTACCTCGGGCAGGCTGGGTGCAATGCCACCCGCACAAGTACAGAGTGGAGCGTACCTACGACCCTGGCCGTCAAAGAGTTCTGGTGCATCCAGACAACGGACGGCTCCTGTGATTTCACGGTAACTTTAATGAACGGCGGCACCGCAAGCACAAACCTGACCGTCTCTCAGACTGTCGATCTTCAGACGGCTTACGCCAGCTACCCCGTCGGCGAGAGCTTCGCGTCGACCCTGTCGGTGCGAATCGTCGATGACGGTTCTCAGGCGTGTTCTACAAACGCCGAGTTCCATTGCACGGTGCGCTACGAGTATTGACCGCACCTCGATTTGCCCTTATTTGCGCTCAAAAGTGGCGACTTTGCACGAACTTCAAGCCGTTGACGATCAAGTCACCCGAGCGGCAGCGCAAGCCCCAAAAACGCATCAAGAGGCGTTTCTCACCTACTTTGTGAAGCGCCGCGAGCAACTTTTGGCTGGCCTCGGGGACACGGCGAGCACCTTCGAGGCCCAGAGGATTGCCAAGCACGTCCGTAGCCTGGACAAACTTGTCTCTACTGGCGGAATTTCGTTGCCTAAGCGACGTGCGCTGAAGGGGGCCAAGCCCACTCCGGGCTCGAGCGGGCCTGAGAACCGACTGCACCTTTCTCGGCTCCTTTGCCCCGACGGATGGCAGGAAACCGTTGCAGGGCCGTTCTCCGCTTTGGCCGACGAGACGCTGAAACGCATTATCGACGAGGAGAACGTCGAGGAGAACCTGGCGCTCTACCTCGAGACGACGAAATTCCTGCGCTACCTGACCGCAGTCGAGCAGAATGGACGCGCAGCGAATGCCGAATTAGCCAGAAAACGAAAGGCGAGAATGTATGGCTGAATCCGAGCAGCCCCAGAACGACCAGTTCCAGAAGTATCTCGAGGATTTCGAGAGACGCCAGCAGACGCGGGACGCCTCCATGGCGGAGATCCAGCGCAACCAGCAGGCAATCGCCCAGCACCTTGCGCAGCAGAACCAAGCGGCCCAGACACCGAAGATCGCGCCTGTGGAACAGTCGAAGGTGGACGAGCGGCTCCTGCGAGAGTTCTTCGAGAATCCGACACGGTGGGTCGCGGAACTGTCGGAGGTCCAGCGCAATCAGAGCAAGCAGTTGGTCGACCAAGCCCTGTTGCAGTACGAGCAGAACCGTCGCACACAGGACGATTACCAGCAGTTCTGGGGCGGCTTCGTCCAGCACAACCAGGATCTTGCCGATTTCCTGCCGATGGTGCGTGCCGTTTTCGACCAGACTCCCGGGCAGACCGCGAGCGACCGGGCAAACACCGCCGCAGCCAAAGTAAGAGAGTTGGTCGAGGCCAAGCGAGCAGCGGCAGTCGACGAAGACCGGCGCACGGGCCAGCAGGCGCGAATGACCGGCAGCGCGAACGGTCGGGGCACTCCGGTGCGACCCGCCGAAGAGCGCGAAGTGGATGCGAAGCAGTTCTTTGACGAAGGTATTGCCGAGCTCCAAGAGTGGAAGAGTAAACGCATGATCTACGGCTAGCGCCGTTCCTTTTCTCCCCGTGACCGACGGGGGGTTTCCAACGCCGATCGGAGTCAGAGGATGCTATTATGGCCGGAGGCCAGACTTTTAGCGTCGCATCGTCTATCGGCAATTTTGCTACCCAGAAGCTGACCAAAGAGGTTCGCGCTCTGGGGCAGCCGATGATGAGGTGGCGGCAGTTCACCCGGGTTGAGCCCGCCTTTTCGGCGCGTCAGTCCGACACGCTCCTGTTCCCCAAGCGACTCAACGTACAGGCCGACCCTTCGACCGGCGCGATCGTCCCCGAGAGAGCCCCGATCCCGAGCACTGGGTACTCGACGCTCCAGGGGCAAGTTGTCTGCCAGAAGACAGCCATTAAGATCCCGTACACGCTGGAGGCGACGACCTACTCGGAGATCGACCTCGATCAGCAGAACAAGGAGGCCCTGGCTGATTTCCTTGCCAAGGCCCTCAACTACCGGACCTTCCGGGCGTTTGAGGATAGCAATGTCTGCTACATCCCCACCGGCGGAGGAACCCCCGCAGCGACTTGGGACACAGATGGCACGCCAAGCACGGCAGCAGACCGAGACATCGAACTGTTCGACCTGAAGAATGTCGTTGATGCCCTCAAGGAGGGCAACTACGGTGGATCCTCTTCGGCCCCTGTCGCGCCCTACGACGGAGCGAACTACCAGCAGATCTGTTCTGTGTCTGCGGCGCGTGCGTATCGTGACGATCCCGAGTTCGAGGAAGCAGCGCGATTCGGAGACCCGGCCCGCATCTTTGCGGGCGAGGTCGGGCGCATCTACGGCGTGCGAACGGTCGAAGACAATCACATCCTTGGCGACAACAACGGCTTTAAGGGTCAAGCCATGATCTTCGGCAAGGATCCGGTGATCGAGATCATCGCTCTGCGCGAAGAAGTCCGCATGGAGCAGCCGGCAGAACTCGGCACCGACATGGCAATCGGCGCGGTCTACCTGGGTGGTTTCAGCATTGTGTGGTCCTACAACGCCACCACCGAACCCGACAACCGCATCGTCCGAATCACCTCGTCCTAATCTGTGCGATAGAAGGAGAAAACAGAAATGCAATTTGGAAAGCAGAACTTCGTCGCTAGCAGCGACGCTGTGGCTGTGGGGTCCGGCGCTTCGGGCGGCGATTATGTGTTTGAGATTTTCGCCGGTGGTAATGGTGTCGTCTTGAATTCGGTGGCTTTTACCCCTGTTGCTCTCAATTCTAGCACTGCACAGGTCTTTAAGTTCTGGCGGCGTCCGAAGGCAGGAACTGCAACGGACGAGCGGGCAGTCACCATCAATGCCGCAGACGGAACCGGGTCGACAAGTATGACCGTCCCGACCGACCAGGCAGCGGGCGACGTGTTCCGCGTCTACTTCGGCGGAGATGGGGACGAGGATCACGTTCTCAATCCAGGCGAGAGCTTGGCGGTCGAGTTGGACGTGGCAGGAGGCTCCGCCTCGACCGGCGTCTTCACCGTTCACGGCTACCAGTTTGAGGTCGGCGCGTCGGTGCCGGTCAAGGGTGGGCTCAACGGGCTCACCGGAGACCAGGACAAGCCCAACGCGAACGGCGCAGGCAACATCCGCAATCTGGTCGGATGATGAAAGGCGGGAAATCCGCTGAGAGTTCTGCCGGGACTTTCGCTCAGATGAGAGCGAAAGCCCGGCAGGGCCGTTTGGCCGGCAAGCGATACCCGAAGGACGAATTTGGCAAGGGCCCGATGCCGCGAGACGTGACACCCAAGCGGGTAGTCTCAGCGGCAGCAATTCGCGCTCGGACAATGGGCCTCAATAACAAGAAGCCCCTGAAGACTCCGCGCACGGGCCACGATCCGATGGTCTACCAGAACGGCGAGAAGAAGAAGCCGCCGCAGTTTATGTGATCGTGGCGACACTCGCTCAGTTGAGAGACCGCGTTCTGGCAAACCTCGATCGGGAGGATGCCAGCGCAGCGGAGCAGGCCAGGGTAACGGATTACATCAACGAGTTGATCCGCGAAGACTTGGCACAACTGCACAACTGGGCGTTCATGGAGCATGAGGAAGATATCACCTCGGTGGATGGGCAGGAGGACTACGCCTTCCCTGACACGGGCAGCGGTGAGCTATTTAAGGACTGTCGTTTCCTTCGGTTTCGGACTACCTCTACAGAGGAATTCCGCGAACTGACGGAGATTCCGGTTCGCGTGCTAAACCAAAACTTCCAAACCCAGGTAGAAGGGCAGCCGACAGTATTCGCCCGGGTCGGCAATTCGTTTCGGGTGCGGAGCGTCCCCGACGCGAACACCTACACGTTCCGCGTTTCGGTTTGGGAGTATCCGGCGGCTCTTTCAGCAGACGGGGACCAAAACGACTTCACCCTGTACTACCCTCGCCTGATCGAGTTCGGCGCGACAGCGCGGGGTTTCCTTCACTACGGTGAGCTCCAGGCCGCAGGGTATTGGTCTTCAAGTTTCGCCAACGAGCGAGACCGAGCGATCAAGATCGACCGACAGCGTCTTGCGCCGAACGAGCGCACCCTGGTGCCAAGCACCGCAGCCGGTCGGCCCGGCGTTGCAACTGTGCGAGGCCCCCGCCATCGCACCGCACCATTCGCATGGTGGACGTAAATGCAGTCTCAAGACGGGCAGATCATATCGCTCGGCCCGTTCGCCGGACTTGACGGGACACGTTACGCTGACTCTCTAGGCCAGCCGAGCAATCCTCTACCGCAGCGCGGGGGATACAACGTGCAAGCGGTAGATGGGGAGTGGTGGAGTCGGGCGGGATACGCCTGCGAGACGGCAGGCATTCGGCAGCGGTGGGGATCGGTGCCGTGGCGGTGGGCGATCCAAGATTGGTCACTCCCGAACGCGGTAATCCTTTGCTCGCCGGATCACATCTTCCAGTATCGACCTGCAACTGACAAGATTGTGCCGCTGTACTCCGCCCGAGGGACAGGGACGATCGAGTTCACGAACGGTTCGCGCACCGCAACTTCTTCCTCGTGGTTCTTGACCGTGAAGGTCGGCGACTTTGTTCTCCTTCTGCCCGACGCGGATGAAGCATACACCATCACGGATGTCTCGGGCACTACCATCACGCTCGAGCGCCCCTACGAGGGGGCGAATGGAGCAAAAAGCTGCGACGTCTTCGAGTCGCTGCGAACGACGCTGAACGGCGGAACTGGCGTCGCGGTGCAGTATGTCGCCGATTTGAATCGGGGCACTCAATCGACAAGTCACCTCGCAAGCGGTGTCGGCCTCATCGAGCAGCTCGTCGGGCATTCGGCTGGCTCTCTTCATGGCTCGAGCCCGGATCTTGTAGCGGGACACCGCTACCTCGTCATGGCGCACGGTCTCTTGAGCAGTCCGGTTGCTATCGACCTTGATTCCGGAAGCGGCGATCCGCTTTTCAACTGGGCGTATACCCTTGCTTATGACGGGGCCGCGATCACCAACCCTAAGCTGCTCACAGTCCACAAGAACCGTGTCGTCATCACAGGTAGCGACCCAAATGGCGAGTACGGTGAGAAGACCATTTGGTTCTCCTGGCCGAATGACCTTGGGTTTTGGCACTCGGGACTGTCGACTGGATTTGCCGTAGGCAACTATCAGACATTCGACGGGCACACGAACCAGATCACCAGCCTCAACTCACTAGGAAACAGTCTGGTCGTTTACCGGGAACGGTCGATCGAGCTAGGCCGGCCCAGTGCGTCCCCGAGTGCGCCGTTCTCCTTCTCGTCCATCAAAAACAACGTCGGATGTGTTTCCTACGGCAGCGTCGCGGAGGCCGCCGGACGGCACTTCTTCTGGTCGAGGGAGGGCCCAATGGAAATGACCGAGCAGGGGCCGGCCCCGATCGGGGCCTCGTTGCGAACTCTCCTGAGTGAGGATTTCGACCAGGGCATCTTGCCGATCGTCGACGAGCAAGCGGGGCGCATCGCGTGGCACCTGACGAGCGAACGCCATCGACTAGTCTCTACTCCAGCCTACGCAAGTCTTGAGACAGGTGACGAGCAGGGCACCTACAGCAATAACGTGACTTCGCTTGTCTACGACTATCAGAGAGGTTCATGGTGGTGGGAGGACCGGCAGAACTGGTGCGGAAGCAATATCCCCGGGTCCGAGAAAGAGGTCTATTTCCCGATCCAAGACGGCACCGTGTTGAAGCTCGACCGGGACGGGGCGAAGGACGCAGACGACACTGGCCCCAACGCAAGCGCCGTGGACGCTCTGGTCCAGACTCCATGGATGCGGTTGGGCGCACCGAACCGCCGCACCATGGTGCGCCGGATCGTTATGGGGCTACGCAGTTTCAATAGCAACCCGTCTGGGCGTGACGAGTTCACCAACGTATGGGGCGACTCGAGCGATACTCTGCACCTCGGCACGCTCGAGATCTATTGCGACCATGACGCAACCACCGCTCAGGCCAGCCAAGACGTGTCGATCACGGGCGACGATATGCTGGCCTACGCTTACGACGAGAACTGGCAGTTGCCAATCCTCGAGTTCGTCCTAAACGGACTGCGGAAAAGCGCAATGACCTACAAGTTCGTTTTCCGCAATGCGTTGAGCGCAGCAGCAACCGCAGCAGGCCACACCAAAGCCCCATTTCGGATTGCCTTCATCAACGTGTCGGTGACTCAGGGTGAGGGCGACAGGCCGGAGTTTTGGCGATGAATGACCCCTATTCGAGAACGCCTCGGCGGCGCAAACCTGTAGCCCCTGAGCTGGGATCTGCCGCTGGCACAGGCTCGAAGGAGCTGGCAGGAGCTCGCGACGCCATGGCCGAGCAGTTAAGGGCCACGCAGCTCAAGGGAGCGTCCCGCCAGGTCGCAAGAGCTCGCGAAGCCATGGCCGCGCAGCTAACCGACGCCCCGAACGAACCGCCGAATCCTACTCCCACTCCCCCTGAGGATTGCCCGCCCCCGTGGATCTCTCCACGCCCGCCAGAGTGCGACGGAGATTACGAGCCGCCCGATCCCGGCCCCGGCCCCGGCCCGGGGCCCGACCCTGACCCGCCGCCTCCTGAGAATTGCCCTCCACCTTATATTTCCCCACGCCCGCCAGGGTGCGACGGAGATCCCGAGCCGCCTGATCCCGGGCCTGGCCCCGGACCCGAGCCCGGACCTGGACCCGGACCTGATCCTGAGCCACCGCTCACCCCCCCGCAGCAACCGGCTCCCGACTACGGCCCGTTCGGCGCGGGCTCGCCTTATGCCGGCCAAGACCCGTTCTCTAACCCGGCAAACCTCCCCTACTACTGGACGCCCGACCTTGGCTACAGCCACCTCTACGCGCCCCCTTGGGGAAGTGGTTACGGTGTGCCCACCCAGCAATATCCCGGCTACTACGCTCCCAACACATATGGGAACTATTACATCAACCAAGGGAACTGGGGTGACCCTTGGCAGCCCCCGCAGTTGCGGACCGCTGACCCCCTAAGTCCAGCGATGACCCCCTACCCCGCAAATACTTATGGGGCTACTTATGGTGGGACAGGCTATTCGAGCTACGGCTACCCGAGCTACGGCTACCCGAGCTACGGCTACCCGAGTTACGGCTACCCGAGTTACGGCTACGGATACTACTAGGAGCGACGAGAAATGGCGTACAACAATTTCGGTGGATATGGCGGTGCCAAATCTCAACAACGCGCAAAGCGGATGATAGGCGGCGACTACATGGGCCAGCAGTCGGGCGACGGGATCTACAACTTCTCTCCCCCACAGGCTAACGCTGCGCCTGCTGCGCCTGCTTCTGCCGCGTCCGCTGCCCCTGCCGCCGAGGCTAGGGGCAGTTGGGCAAACAATGGGAATAAGAAGTTCAATTGGCAGGGCCGGTGGAATGAGGGGCCGCAACCTTTGCGGCCACCAAGGGATGACAACTCTGGTGGCACTTACGGTGGCTATTTTGGCCGATACTCGAAGCCTACTCCGGTAGGTCCGGGGATGCCGCTGCCGCCCGAAGCTCCTACTCCGGTAGGTCCGGGGATGCCGCTGCCGCCCGAAGCTCAGGGTGGGGGGGCTACTCCCGGTGGGGGGGCTACTCTCGGTGGTGGGGCTACTCCCGGTGGTGGGGCCGCTCCGGGGGTCGAAGCGGTCCAGCGGATGCCGCCGCCGCGCACGGTAGACGAGCGCCGCGCAGAAGCGGATTTGAGGCGGCAGGCACGGCGCGAATATCGCGACGCCCGTCGCAATGAGCGTGAAGACCTCAAGCGCCCGCAAAGCGGGCCGGTAGAAATGACTGGCGGAATTCCGGCTTTGGCCCCAGAAGAGGGCCTTCCTCCGGGGGCCGAGCTCATGCATACGGGGCAGAGTAAGGACGGTCGCGGGTATTATTTCTACGAAGATCCAGAAACCGGACAGACTGTTACTGTCGGTACAGACCACCCGGCAGTCACCGCCCTGAAGCCCGTAGGGCCGGTCGCTCACACAACCACTGCGAGTCAAGATCGCAGGGTTTTGGCCCCAGAAGAGGGCCTTCCTTCGGGGGTCACGCTCCAGAGTACTTACAGCGCGGACCCGTCGTATTTCTACATGGATCCAGAAACCGGAGAGGCTGTTTCTGTCCCTCAAGACCACTCGGCAGTCTCTGCCTCCTCGAGCGCGACTCCGTCTAATGACCCGAGGTTTTCGTCTCCAGCCGGGCCGGTCTATCCCGAATCGCCCGGCGCAGCACTGCGCTATGACATACCCTCGAACGAATTTCTGAATGGTCAGATACCAGTCAGCGACCGGATGCTTCGATTCCCCGGAATGCCACCGCCTCCGCCCCAGGGCTACAACTACTTCGACGGGTCGCGGCGGGCTGGCTTCGGCAACTACGGCATGAACCGTTTCGGAATGCCCGGCATGGGCGGGATGCGCGGAATGGGCGGGATGCGCGGCATGGGCCCGGATAGCGTCCACTACGGGATGGGCGGCTACGGGATGGGCTACCCGGGCTTCTCCAGCCCGCAACTCCCTTACGGTCGCTATGTCGACCCTCGAAAGCACCAGTACCAGGGGTTTGTGCCCCCACAGCCCCTATAGGAACGTGATGGGCATGAATCCGGAATACGATCCCCGAGAAATCAAGCCCCAAGAAGGGCGCGTTTCGTCCGCGCAGGGTTAGGGAGGATATTGCTCGATGGCTTTCCCCTACCAACCGCAAGCTGCACCGCCCATGAGCCCGCAGGGGCCGATGGGACCGCCGATGGCAGCGTCGCCGATGGGACCGCCCATGGGACCAGGACCAATGGGTCCGATGGGTGGCCCCCCAATGGGTCCGATGGGTCCGATGGGCGGACCGCCGATGGGACCGATGGGAGGGCCCCCAATGGGACCGATGGGTCCGATGGGTGGGCCGCCGATGGGTCCGATGGGACCGATGGGACCGATGGGCGGACCGCCGATGGGACCGATGGGTGGCCCTCCAATGGGCCCGATGGGACCGATGGGCGGACCGCCGATGGGCGGACCGCCGATGGGACCGATGAGTCCGTACAGCGCGACTCCTCAAGCGCAAGTCCCACGCACAAGTGGCGTGCCCAACGACCCCCTCGCTGCAAAGCAACCACCCAGCACTCCCACGGGGCCGGGCTTCGTAAACCTCGACCCGGGTTTCACCGGAGAGGTCGGCGACAACAGCTTCTACGACCCCAAAGATATCACCGCCCAAAACCAGCGGCTCATTATGAGCTTGTTACTCGGGGTCGATCCTCGAGGTACTTACGGGGCTACTGAGGGGCTCTTCGGCGACGACCCCTTCGGCATGATGAAGAACATGATGGCGTCCATGATGGACCCCTACGGTCAGAACCGTGGTGGTCTGCCCGGGTACACCGCCGACCATCGAATCCTACAGGACATCGCTCGCCAGCGAGTGCTCAGTATGCCGACACATGGTGGGGTCGGGATGCAGTTCCATGAACTTCTTGGACTTGGCGGCACAGATGAAAACGGCAACGGGATACCCGGTGTGCTCGACCGCACGCTGGACCGGGCGACCGGGCAGGGCGCTCAAATCGCTGCCCGGGACGAGCAAGGCAATTTCGACGAGTTCACTGGGGCCGACGCCCAACTCGCCATAAACACACATTACGGAGATTTTCTGGACCCCGGCACAGACGGGAACGTCGTCAACCAGTACATCGGCGTCGGAAACGAGTTGACAGGCAACGTCACCGACGTGAACGACGGCTTACTTTCCGGCACCGAACGCGCAGGCGAAGGTCTTGTCCAAAGCATGGGCAAGCTAAACAACCGCTACGAGAAGACCCTGCTCAACAGTATCGACGCCGAGGCGCAGAAGACCCTCGCCCTTCAGTCCCCCGAACTTCAAGCGCAGATGGAGATGGCTGGGCTTGGACGGTCTGGCGCAAATCAGATGCTGCAAGGCTCGCTTGCTCAGGAGATCATGGGGCAAGCGAACCGAGACAAGTACCGCACCCTCCAGCAGTTTGCCGACACGGGTCGGGGCTTGGACGCACAGGCTCAGTTGGCGAGCTTCGACGCGACGCGGGGGGCGCTCGGTCAAGCCGCTAGTCAGGGGCTCCAGGGTGCGTTGAGCCAGGCCAACCTAAGTGCGCAGGGGTTGAGCGACTTTGGCAACCTGACAGCGAACAAAGCCAATCAGTTGATCAACTACCACCTGGGCGGACAGCAAAACCAGCTAAACGCAATTCAAGCCGAGATGGCTAGTCGTCAGAATGCCACCAACCAACTGATGCAGATCTACGGGATGGGGCAAGCGGATATGCAGCAGAAGCTCAATCAGATGGGGACGTTCGCTGCCTTGGACTTCGACCTCGAGCGTGCGCGGCAACAGAATATGCAGAACATGGCGATGCTGCCGCTCCAGTACCTGATGACGATGGGCACCGGCACTACCAGCGGTGGTTATCGGCCTGCCAGTCCGGGCCCGAGCCCCTTCGCGCAAGCCGGCCTAAACATGGGCGCTCAGATGTTTGGCAATATGATGGGCGGTGGCGCGGTGCCTCAACCGACCTATCCAATCTACAACTCAGCGTAATGGAGATTCGGCCCGCAGTCTTGGCAGACGTGGCGGCGGTAACGGATCTCATTCGATCCGCCTTCGACCTCATGCCTGCCGACCAGAAGATGCGCGAGGAAGCGACCGTGGCGCTCGCGTGCGGCGCAATCGCGCAAAACGAGCACCTTCTGCTGGCGACGGTTGCCGACGAAGTGGTCGGGGTCTGCTGCTGGGTGCCGTTTCCGGGCAACCGCCGATGGGTCATGGCAGCGGGAACCTTCGTTGACCCAGACCACC
>Ga0255781_10002224_pt1 | contig 15564 bp, 18 predicted proteins | sample 101ome_21_FD_179979 | JGI IMG/M metagenome (GOLD analysis project Ga0255781, IMG submission 179979) | Coastal salt marsh microbial communities from the Groves Creek Marsh, Skidaway Island, Georgia - 101413BT metaG (version 2) | ecosystem: Environmental > Aquatic > Marine > Intertidal zone >...
GTACCAAGCTCGAAAATATCCACCATTGATAGAAGTAAAGCTGACACCTGTCTGCTGGTGGTAGTTGCCCGTTGCCATCTGTGACTGCAGTCTTTTCGCATCCCTGATTTTGCCTAAAATAACCTTGTCAGGGAACACTGCATGTACTCTCGGATTGATGACATTTACCTCATCAGCCGCCGGGAGTCCAAAAAAAGATTCAGGTCTACTATCTACGAAATGTGGGGTGGCGAGTGCGCTTATTGCGGCAAGCCCGCCCGATCGCTCGACCATGTAGTCCCTAGACATAAGGGCGGCCTCACTGTTACAGAAAACTTAATACCTGCTTGCTTATTTTGCAACGGAAATAAGGGAGCTGAGAATTGGATTGAGTGGTATCGCAAACAAGATTTTTACACAGCTGATCGTGAGGCCACTATCTGGCTCTGGTTAGGCCAAAACTTGTTATGCGAAGACCCTTGCCTGTTGGCGGAGCCATTCCGCGGCGTCTTCTCTGCTATAGAACAGCGCCATCTTCTCACCAGTAATGCACAAAATTGCACTGCGTCCCTCAACGTAAACTTGGCGCATGCTGCTTTTAGTAAGTGTCTTCATTTGTAACCTCCTTGTAAAACGCATTAAATTATACCGTTTTGCTAATGGCGAATATGTAGCAACGTGATACCGTCAATTTGGTCAGCAATAAATCAATGCTTGACATGAGAACACTTGACAACTGGGTGCGCATAAAGCGTTCGCTTGAACAAGCTGGCAAAACTGACACATTCTTCTACAGGCGTGCCGTTGCTATTCTGCGCGGCCGGCCAGATCCACTAACCAACACCTCACCGCTTTTTGTCGAAACGGATTACATCGCTGATGGTTGGGATTAGCCACTGATCAACACGCACGCAAACTTGTATGTTTGCAGGGTTAGCGCAGTTTACGACCACGACAGACCAAAACTTCGTGATATAAACGCAGACCTGAAGCCAGATTACCCAAACATTAGTCATCGTTAATCACAATCATCCAGCCGCTTTTGGGGCCATCAATCATCCACCTGCGCTCGAAGTCGCTGCGATCAACCCTTACATAGGCACCGCTCAACTTCTTCTCATGCGTGCCCTTGTGCATATCAGGCATGCCGGCAGGGTCATGAATTGTTAGGCCGTACATGTCGTAGCCCGTCACTACAACCCAGTGCCCTGGCCCATACGGGCGCTCACCTTTTGACAAGTCTCCTTTGGCGAGAATCCCAACAGCTACAGGCCGCCCCTGATCAATTAAATCGAACAGCAGCGACATGCTGCCATATTGCATAAACACGGCCCGCAAGCCCAAGCTGCGCAGCGCCAGTATCTGAGCATTAACTGAGGTTGTATCGCCAAAGCGCTCACGAGTCAGGTTGTACTCGTCGTCAGAATGCACAACGTCTTTCTCAGCCGCGAGCATTGCTGCTGCACTTGAGAAGCATTCGCGATAACCCTGCCCTGACTCGTTGTCGTGCTGCTTGAAATACGGCACAAGCAACCACTGCGACTTGCCGCTGGTTTTCCAAGTTTCAAACCAGTCAGAGTCACGGGCTAGCAACTCAGCCGGCATAGCCTCCTCAAGCTGCTGGATTGCAGCAATTTGATGCGGGGTGCCCCTGTAGAACTGAAAGAAAGGGAGCAGCGCTAACGGTGCCATAACAAACAACGCAGCGCGTTTCACTCTTCCTTTTTGCGTGGAAACATTGCAATTTCTAAAAGGTTGACCAACTTGTCATCGATCTCGTTATCGGTGGACTCAACCAGCTTCTTGACGCAATCAATGATCAGCTTTTTTACAGCGTCAGACTTGACAAATGCCAGCATCACTGGCTTGAGCAGCAAGATCATGAGCTTTCTGTATTTGCTCGCATGTTAGGTCTGCTTGCTAGGCCCTTCCAACCGTGCGACCGATGACTCAAGCGTCCTAAGACGTTCAAACACTTCTTGGTTGGTTTGACGGATGTCTTGATGTACAAGGTCTAACCGTGAAGTCAAATTATCAACTGCTGTTGTAAGCCTTACAAGCGAATCACGGCCTTGCTGGTTTTGGCGAGTGAAGCCACTGAAGCCCAAGGCTGCTGCGGTTATTGACGCGCCACAAATTGCAGCCCACACTTCAATCATGGCCGTCTCCGCTCGCTTTTATCATGGCAGACACACCAGACGACAGCAATGAACAGCAGAAGGACGGACCAACGCTTGCTGATGGCGTTCGGCTTATTGTTCTCGGTTGGTCTGCGACCCTGCTGACTATCTCTTACTTGGGCATCTTTCCAAGCATGAAGATGGATTCAACTTTTGTAGCATCTTTGCTTACAGGCGCCATGGCCGGCTTTGGAATTGAAAGAAAATCTGGTAACGCAACTAAAAAAGACGCACCTAAAATTCCAACAAACGGAAAATAGATCATGAAACGCTCTTTACTGTTCCTGCTTGCCTTGGGCGTTGCAGCCCCAGCACAGGCAGACCTTGTGCATCAGATCTCGTCTTCTGTGCAGCTCAGTGTTGACGCAGCAGCAGCGCAAACAACACGCTTAGGCTCTACCTACTCAGTCAGTGGTTCTGGGGTGAGTACAACCGATGGCACCACTGCAAACGTGCTAGGCGGCTTTGGCAATGTCACCAACGGCGTGCCTGCTATCACCAACATCACGGCATCACAAGCCACTAGCGGTAACGCCTTCAGCTTTTCGCAGAGCTACATAGAGGGCGACAGCACCAGCACCACCAGCACAAGCTTGACTAATGGCGCAGTCACTGCTTTGCCGTTGCTGGGGCAGACCACAACCACAGGCGGGGGTGTTGCTGGATCACTTGCAGGCACCGTGACTAACGGTCACGCAGTTACCGTAACTGCAGGCGGTACAGGTACATCGGTCATCGGCCAAACCATCACCTCCCTGACTATCGGTGACTGATGCGCGTTCTAGTTTTTGTGCTGCTCTTTGCAGGTTCTGCGAGTGCGGTGCCCGTGACACCTCAGTTCAGGACTGGGACTATGACCAGCAACACGCGCAGTACCACGCAAATCGTCGAAAACATCAAATCAGTCGATTTCGCTACTGGCTACACCTATTCCGTGAGCGGGTCTGGGGTGACCAGCAGCGGGGCACTGATTCCGCAAGCGGCTACAACCCAGAGCGTGACGATGGAGGGCGTGCAATCGCAATGGCAGGGGCTACCGCTCAGCAGCAAGCCTATTTATCAGCAGCAAACCCAAGGCGCAGCATTTCAGCTGACAGAGCACTACAGCGGGCCAGGATTGCAGACGGTGACCACCGTGCAGCGCACAACTTCGATCGAAACCGTCACGGACTCCACCTCGGTGTTTGGGCCTTAGCGCTCTTGCCGATGCCCGCCTGGGGCCAGGTCAACGCCACAGCAGCACCTAGCTCCGTCAGCAACGGGTCAGTCACAAACATGGCTGTGCAGACGATGGGTGGACCTTTTCCTACTTACCACCTAGGCCCTAATCAACACAGCTGCATGGGTCCGCAGCTCAGCATCAGCCCCTTTGTCACCAAATCGCATAGCTACACCCTGCCGCGCACGCAATACCAACGCACGCCCTTCTACAACCCGCTTGATGCTGATGAAGACAACGTGCCTGACAAGCCGGGCGAAATTATGTTCTATCAAGAGACTCCCACTGGGCAAAAAGATAGTCATGCATTGAACTATGGAATTAGTGCCACTATTTCAATCCCCTTAGACGGTGGCCTGACAGCACGCTGCAAAGCTCTGGGCGATACACAGCAAAAACTCCTTGAGCAGGTGCTGGCCCACAAAAAATTAGATTATGAATTAGGCCGCCTGAAATTTTGCGGGCAGCAAGCCAAGGAGGGCGTTATCTTCCGCCCAGGCAGCCAAGCGGCGCAAATCTGTGCCGATGTCATGGTCATCCCCAAACCTGGCCAGGTGCTGCCACATAAACACGAGGTCAACGCCCCAGAGCCCGACGAAGAGCCATTACCGCTCGATTCCTATCTCTTTGCGCCAGACATCGTTCACGAACAGAAAGACGGCGAGGCTTACGCCCTAGCAACGCCTTGATCTTGTTCACAATCTTCTTGATTGTTGGTTTGATGAGCTTTAGCAGCAGGTCAGCTAGCGGCTTTGCCAGCAGCGCGGAAGTCGTAGCTAGAAGTGCAATTGATGTTGTTGTGACAACTGCAGGTATCTCAGGCAAGCCATCAACGATCTGCTCAGCAATAGACCGCTTAGGCTCTGATTTTTTCTCTTCTTCAATCTGAATTTTTGGGATTGTTGGCAGCTCTGCAGTGGGCCTAGGCGGCTGTTCAGATTCACTTTGCCGCTGCCCCCCTTGCGGCTCCAAAATTGTCAGCTCGCTGGGCCTGTAGTCCATCGGGTTGTAGGACGGTATCTGACCATCAGGGCAAGCAATCCCTACTCGCTTGGGGTCGTCTTTGAGAAGCGATGGGTTGAGCCCAGCATCAGGATGCACCGCAACACAGCCAGGCATATTCATTACAGGCCGTGGAAACTGCACAGGCCGAATGACAGGCGGCTTTGGTGTCGGTATCTCCCGAATCTGTATTTGCGGAATCTTATTGGGCACTGAACGGCAAAGCAGGGCCAGTTTCAGTCGGCATCATGCCTTGCATCTGCTTTGATGTGGCGTCAAGCACTAGAAGCACAACTTCTGCCCTGATGCGCTGAATAGCCTCATCTTTCATCTTAGGTGCGTTCAACGCCACAAAGATTGCAAGGCCCGACATGCCAGCAGAAAGGCCGAAAGAAACAATGGCAAGTGCGTTGATGATCTTTTGCATGGCTAATAAAAAACCCCGGTTTCTCAGGCCGGGGCGTGCTGCTTTTGTTCCTGTGTGAGAACGTACTCAGTCTAGTCAGAAAGAGTATTTCAGGCCAAGCTTGACATTAGAGGCCAGATCCTCATCGCCAGTCATGAAGGCATATTCGCCATAGGCGCCAAGCTCGTCGGTCACGGCAACATTCAGGCCAGCTTTACCAGAAAACTCGGTGTCGCTGTCGCCATCATCAGGCATCAGAAAAGCAGGCCCTGCCTGAACATAAGCAGCGGCAGTTTCGCTCAGTTCAATGTCGCCGCCAAAATGCGTCTCAAGCAAAGTGCCTGAATAATCGCTGCCTCCGAAACCAGAATTGGTTTCTACATTGGCGTATGGTCCAGCCATCACAGGTGCGGCTGCCATGACGCAAGCAGCGCCTAGGAGAAAATGGCCTTTCATTAGATAAAAAGAAAACCGCCGAAAACGTAACGACGCTTCACAGTCGCGGCTTTGTGCGATGTGCCAATTAGTTCAACGACCCTGCCCGCGACGCAACTTTTTGTTGTGCCTTGGTTTGCTTCGTTTGCCATTGCCTTGGCGCGTCAATTTAGGCGGGCCTCCTTTGAACAGACGCCCAGAGATGCCCGCTTTGCTACGAACTGCCATCAATCAATTCCAAGCAGCTCGCGCAAGTCAGAAATACTGAGCCCAAGCTTCTCAAGCTTTTCAGCAGCTGTCAGCGGTGTTGGCTCTTCTATTGTTTGCGGCATGTTTTCCAGTTCAGCGATTTCATCAGCCGTAAGCTCAATGGTGCTGACTTCGCCAGTGGCGCAGTTAAGTTCAACGCGGTGCATGATTAGCCCTCGATAAGTATGTTGATTGTGCCTGAGTCAAACGTACTAGTGCCGTCATCTGCAAGCAACTGCAGACGATCGAGAGTCCCAGTCAAACCTTTGTATCCAGCTGTCATCCCAGTGGTGCCAGTAGTGTTGCTGTAATCAAACAAACCTGTGAAGGCCCAGGCATTTCCACTGTAATTAGAAAGTACAACTTGACCGCTTAAGCTATTATGCGCGGCTCCCGAATAAAGAGATATTCCGAAGCTGCTACTAATAGAAGATGATGTAACGCCCCCAGTCAAAAAATTGCTGGTGCTTTGATAACCCGTAGTTTCCATGCCTCCGCTATCACCAATGCGAATTAAATAATGAGCAGCACTATTCAAACTAATGCCAACAAAGGCAAAAGTAATTTTTCTAGCCCAGCTTGGAATACTAGAAAATGTAGCTGACGTGCCTGAAACTGTGATTGCAGTTGACCGCTCAAAACGGCTGCGATCTGCAAAACTTAAAACGCCTGAGCCATTAGTAACAATCGCTTGATCTGCTGACCCATCAGCCAATGGCAGGCTGTAATTAGTTGTCGAAATTAGACCTGTTGAATCAATAACAAAGCGGCTAGTTGGTGTAGTTCCATCATTGCCATCGTTGACACGAACAACAAAGTTTGCAGCTTCATCGTCTCCCGTGCCGTCATGGTTAAATTCAACCTCGCCAAGCCTTGAAAGCTCCCCGCCAGATTGTTCACCCTCAAAAATTAGTTTGCACTCACGGCCACCGTCTGTGTCTTCCTCGGTGTTGTTTTTAATCGTGACATACGGTGCTGAACCCTCAATTTCGATAAGAGTGCCAGGGGCGCTAGTGCCAACACCAATTGCATCAGCAGAACCATCAACAAACAATAGATTTGCGTTAGTGTCGCCCTCAACGCGGAAATCCATTGCTGCGCCGTCTTCATTGAAGACAATCGCGCTAGTGCCAAACTCGGCTCGTTCAACCCCACCAGCAGAGACGTTTAAGGTGTCCGCTGCGCTGCTGTAGATCCCTGTATTTACATCATCAGCAAAAGCTATCCCAGGCGTTGCAACTGCTCCATCTTCCACCAGCAAGGTGCCGTCTAGCTCTCGCAGAATTATCCACCCGTCATTGGCAGCGTTTCTAATCTTCAGCTGGTTTGCAGTCGTATCGGCCCACCACTGAAAGGCAAATGTCGTTGCGGGTTCTGTCGCTCCTGAGTTATTGCTAACAATCGCGTCCAGCACGCTATTTATGTCAGAACGAAAAGCCGCGCCCGCCTGATTGGCTATGTCGTAGTCATGTTGAGCCATTCTGAGTTTGCCTAAGCTCTTTCAATAGCTGCATTATGGCATTGGCTAACCTAGCCTGCCAAATCCAACGGCTGTCCAGCGGAAATCCCTGCTGATGCTCGCATCACTGGAATTTTTGAAATGAACCGTGAAGCCTGTGCCGCTCACGCTGCTTAGCTCAAAGTAGTCCCCGCTTTGCATGTTTTGCGCTGTGATGCCAACGCTTGGCAGCAGGCTATCAACGCCGCCTAGAACTGCAGTGCCTGTGAAAAATGCGTTTGTGAACGCAATGGCCTTAGCTCCTGCGCCGCTACTAATTGCGGTTTCGCTGTTCTCAGTGCGGCGGTCCAAGGTCGCCACATAGCCCAACTCATCAACCAAAATGTTTTCTACTGGGTCGTCACTTGTTAGCTGCGTTCTGAATTGGAAAGCCCTGCCCCTAAAGTTGCCACTAGCAAACTCCTGGTAATCGCTGTAGGTCGGGCTCCCGCTTGGGTCGTCATTAGTTGATCTAACCTGCAAGGTTGCATTAACACTGTTTACAGCAGCGCCATCAATATCGTCCCATGTGTCAATACTTGCGGTGTGATCGTCTATAAGGTCGTTTGGCAGAAAGCCCCTTGTCACAAAGTGCCTTGTCAAGCCAACGCTAATGACCGCGCCAAAATCAAGAGTGCTAGCAAATTCGTAGGTTCCGCTTGAATTGATGTTGCCCAAGAAATCGACATTCCGCTCTAAATCGTCAATGTTTTCGGTAATGTCATCCCATCGGTCATCACCAGATAAAGTCAAAGCATCGAAATCAGTTGAATAGAAAACATCGGTTTTTGCCCCAGTAAATGGGTCTGCATCCTCTCGCCTTGATTGAACAGTTTTGATCCCCAAGGTGTCAGGCAAATCAATGATCACCGATGTCTCAGCCGTGCTTAGGCGCCCGCCATCATCAGCAAAAACCGCAATAATCTCACCCTCAACCAAAGGAATTACTGCGCTAGTGGAGTTGCCTGCAACTGGTCCAATTAGATCCACACTATTGCTAAATGTGCCACTGCCATCAGTTCGGTTTGAGTGCCGAATGTAAACTTTGCCGCCAATTCTTACGTCAAGATCAACTGTTTCATCCCAACTCAAAAGGCCCTGATTCGCGCTAGTCGCCACAAAGCGCAAGTTTTGAACATTGCCAGGATTACTGGTTTTCCCGACGATTGTTCTTTGCAGTGTAGTCGGAACTGAGCGCTTACCAATCGCACTGATCGCAACAACTCGGAAAGTAAAAAGCCCAGTGTCATGAGTATGAAAAGTTAGCGAATTGTAAGGCGTCGTGCCTAAAACTTCATATGTGTTGTTATCTTCTGTTTTGTAACTAACTTGATAAGATGATGCGATATTGACGTTTTTCCATGAAACATCAATTTCATTTATAACGCTATTGCCGCGTTCGACTAGCTGCTCATCAATATCTAAGCCAGTCGGTGAGTCTGGGTTTCTATTTAGAATAGAAATAGACCTAGGCTGTAGTTCTAAATCTTGCTCAACGTGGTTATATTTTGACGTGTTGTGTGCAAGCCCAACAATCGTATAAACCTCATCCTCTTCCGTAATAGAAACAACTCTAAACAGCTGGCTTTCTAGGATGCTGGTTTCAATCAGAAATACCGTTTGCGCTGCTGGTGTTTGACTAAACGCGGTGCTGACTGAAATTGTTGTGCCTGTGCTAGCTGCGTTAATTGTTTGTTGCTCAACGCTGCCATTAGGCAAAACGACGCTCATCGTGTCACCTACGGCAACTGTGATTGCTTGGTCAATCGTGATGTCAGTGCCGCTAACGCTGGAAACACGGCCAGCTTTGCGAGCGCCTGCCTTCATCCTGTCCATCACCTTGATGATGTGGCCAGGGCGAACAATCGCACCATCTAGGCCAACTTTGAAGGTGACTGTCTCTGATTCGTTTTGCTCTTGATACAGCAGCCATTTGCCGATTCTGTGCGCCTGTCCCCTGCTTGTGCAGCCAAACGCCGCAATGCGCGTCTCAAGGATGCCGTAATCAATGACGGCTTGCTGATCCTGCACATATTCAATCTGTTGCTCATAGGCTTGCTCTGGATCGTTCCACGTCACCAACGCAACTGTGTGCCGTGACTTCAGGGAGCTGCCTTCATAAGTGAAATCGCCGTTGATGACATTGGCATTGGTGAACAACGCTGCAGGATCGCTGGGGCTGTCCTGAGAAAACGCAATCTGCCCCGCTGACCAGTAAGCCATGCCACGGAAAACCGAAGCAAAGTCCTGAATGACGTTGAACGCCTCATCTCTGGACTGCATGTAGACGTTACAGGTGAAACGGGGCTCAAGGCCGCCTTCACCATCAAAAACCATCTCATTACAGTATTTTGAAATCTCATAAAGGGACCACTTATCAACTTGCGAGGAATCAATGAAACGCCCTAACCCATAGCGATCAGAGACAATCAAGTCCCGCATAATCCAAGCAGGGTCGCTAGTCCAAGCCGTTACGAACCCGCCATTCCACACACCTGAATAGGTTAAAGCGCCAGTGTTGACGTTGACGGTCGCGTTGTTTGGGATTTGTACTTTGACACCTTTGATGTCATAAGAACGAGTTGGCACATCGCTGAATTGCGTTGCATCAAATCGCAAACCAACCAAAGCAGAAAGGGGATACCTAAGCTTGCTGTCTATCGTTTCGCTAATTGATCGAAAAACTAACTGCCGATATTCATCAACGCCATCGTGACGGCCTGAGACTCTTGTCAGCCTTATGTTCCATGGGGCGCTGCCTGTAAGCGTGATTCGATGTGAGCGCTCATAAGTTGAGGTGCATTTGCCTAGGATCTTTTTAACAACTGCGGCAATATATGCGCCGCCGAAGGGTTGGTAATCAATCTGATATGTGATTTCTGCCTTTTTAAGACCATTAATGACTACAAAAAGCTGAGGGATGGCAATAGTAACAAGCACCGAATCCACATTAGGATTAGTGACAGTCCGAACTACGCTGTCTCCGTCATTGTCTCCAACAGAAGTATTTACACTAACAAGGCTTTCGGAAGACGGAAAATTAGGAATATAACTTTGTGCCTGAGTGCCTTCACGAACTTCAATATCTGTAACACTGAAATTGATTGCACCGTCATGACCCGTAATCGGAGTGTCATCTAATAAAATTGATTTGCGGTCTTCATAAACAAAACCTTCAATTTCTCCTTCACTGATGAGGTCAACAATGCGAACGCTTGATTTACTGAAAAGCGAGTTGTCATCATCGCTTACCGTTGGCCCCGTTGGCCCAGCAACAACAACCGTTTGATTGACAACAGGCGTTGGGGCAGGTGGTGGTGGTAGCGGCCTTGGATTTCTTTTTTTCTTTCTGCCCCCGCCAGAGCCTGCAATGTTTTCCATGTTCATTACATATCCTCCACTGTTAGGCCAGCCGAAACAACCACGCTGCCTACTCTCATTCTCCCGTAGCACAGCGGAACGCAAGCGCCTTGAGCCGTTAAATTCACAGCACCGTTAAAGATGTAAGAAGCTCGGTTGTCCGCAATCTCGTTGTTTTCAGACGCGAAGGAATCCCTGGCCCGTTGCCTAGTAATCCCACCAGTAGCGCCAAAAGAACCGCCGCCAACAGGATCAGCCGTTATTTGCGGTGATAGCAACTGAGAGGTGCCGCTAAGGATCAAAGAAGCACCAATAGAGCCAACAGCGGCAGCAGCAGTTGCACCAATAACGCCACCAGCTGCAGCTGAGCCATAAAAGATAGGTGCAGCAATAGGCCCCAAAAGGATTGCTGCTGCTACAAGGGCAACTCCTGCGAAAATTCTTCCAACACCGCCACCACCTGCACCTTGCAAAACGGGCGTGATGCTGATCTCCTCAGATTGACCCGTTGGGTTGTTGATCTCGTCTAGTGACTCCATAGCATCCTTGCCAACCTGCACCATGTAAGCGATGCCACGCTCTGCCGAGTCGCAAAGCTCCTGTTTGAAGCCGTCAAAATTGGCAGAAAGTGCCCTGATCGCTTCTGCTGGTGTATTCAGGTCGAAGCTATGAAAGCGGCCAAATCTCTTACCTAATTCTCCTCTCAATACAACCTTCTTCATAGTCGGCTCCTATGACGCAGAATGTGAGTTGTATTTTTCCAATAGTAGCCAGAAAGCAGGTCACGGCTAGACAATCGATCCCGCATGTGATGAAGAATTAGGTCTTCGCCAATGCAGATAGCAACATGTGACGGCACAGGGGATTGCAGCTGCATCAGCAAAGCATCGCCCCATTGCGGCTTTGTTTCAGGCTCAAGACTCACAAAGTCTTCATTCGCAAAATTCTCAACAAAGGTGTTTGCGCCCTTGTGCCACCACTCACCATTCCGCACATAATCACCAAGCTTTAGGCCCATGTTTTCGGCGTACCAGTCACGGGCTAGGGAGTAGCAATCAAGCGTGCCGTAACACCATTCACGGCCTACTAGGGGTGCCTTCCAGCCCTCGGGCTCGTAGCTGTTCCAAGTGTCAGTGGCGACGCCGTAGATGTGCCATGGCAACTTGGTGGCTTCCATTGCAGCGCGGTCGGCCATGCTCGCAAATGGGTGGCAGTTTGGGTGGCTATGAACAACGGCGACAATCTCCCCAGCATCATCAGCAGAGGCATAGTCCGCTGGGTCCATCACAAAATGGTCCTCTTCCGTGGCGATGTTTTTACAAGGCCAATAGCGCTCACGCCCTTTGATGATGACAACGAGGCCGCAGCTTTCTGCAGGCGCTTGCTCGATTGCGTGCGCCTTAGCTTTCGCCTTCGCTGCTTTGTTCATCCGATTAGGCCAGCGCTGGGGAATCCACCGTAGGGCAGCTCAGCATTAGCGCCAAAGCGTGCTTTGCAGCTGGTCAAACGATGCCCGCAAACATCTTCACTGGCGCTAGCTACAACCTCATCATCATGGTTGAAATAGTTCGTGCCTGTATAGCCGCAGCCCTCGCCGCGATAGACCCACGGGCAGATGTTCTGAATAATTTGACGCCTTGGCAGTTTGACGCCTGCAACATCAAAACTAGCGCCTAGCTCAAAGGTAACAATCTCACGGTTTTCAACTACTTTGCGGTCAATCGTGAAAATTTCGCGTGCAAATTCTGCGTATGGATCAGCGTTTGCATTTACACCGCTGCTGAAATTTACGGCGTCAAGATATTTCTTTAAGGTGCGTATCCTTGTAACCTTTGCCCCAATCAAATCGTTATAGGCAAGCATCAGGGTGGTTACTAGACTCAAAGAGTTTGACACTGAAATTTGAGGCCGTGGCATCTGACCCTGGCCTGAATACTCAAAGCCATCAGCAGCGATCGGATAACGCTCATAGGCGAGACCATTCCACACAATGTCGGCGTTTATGTTTTCACTGCAGCCTGCATGAAACCGCCTAACGGTTGTATCCCCGATGCTGCTAGCTGTTCCGTCTAACTCAAATAATTCAATGATCGCGCTAGGGGCCAGCTTGTTCAGTTCTTCGCCAACACTACTAACCGCTTCCCAAGTAACGCTTCCATCCTCAATCGTCGCCCCCCGAACAACGGGCCAAGGCGACGGCTCCGCCACTCCACTTGTGCCAGCAACCGTGCAACGGAAAACAAGGCCGCTACTTTGTACCGCAATCGCCCGACGAACATCGCCAACAGCAAATGCAGTGCTAGCAGTCCAAGCAGTAAAAGCCATTTACGGTTCAAATACCTCTTCGAATTTGGCAGTGATTATATTGATGTCTGCATACTGATGCTGCCGTTGCCACTCTCGACAAACCCATTTATAAGTGCTTGCGTCATCAATGGGGCTCCAGTCAAACGACTCAACAGCATTACGAGCTTCAAAGAAAGCTTCAATCGCATCTGCGTTGGTGTTGCTTAAAGCGGACCATGTTAGATCCCAACTTTTGGGGTCTGTGTTAATGCCAAACGCAACCCGCTGCTCATAGCCATCACCGAACTTAGTAACACGAACACTCGGCCTGCTAGTGCGACGTGCCCCAAAATCAGGCGTTGTTGCGCCTGCGCTAGTGCCAACAGTAGCGTCATCAAATGTGGCCATTATGAAAGCAAGCCTCCAGGTCGTTTTTGCTTAATTAACTCCTGACGGACAGCAGCACCAATGGCATTCCCAAGCTGCTTGGCTTGACCTGGATCGCCCTCGACGCTGCTGCCAGTGGCATCAACATTCACGACAACTTTGGCGCCTTCTCCCTGCATTCTAACTGGGATGCTGCGACCGTCAGGCAGGGGCACAACTGCTTCAGGGCCAGCCTCACCAGCAATGCTCACACCGCGTGTGATGCCGCCTTTCGCCATGAGTTTGACCGCGCCTGGACGGAATTGACTTAAATCAGCAGAGACCTTGCTCACGTCTACAGGGTTTCTGTTTTTAACAAAGAAGCTGCTCAAATCGAGCCCACCGCCGAATCCAAGCGCCTGCATAAGCGATTTCATCACAATCTGCTGCATGATGATGCGTGCCATGTCGCGCAACAGGCTGGCTGCAAACTCGCGGAAGTTCAGAGTGCCGTTGACAACAAGGTTTGTAATGCCGTCGCTAATGCCCTGCAAGCCAACCTGTGCTAACTGCTTACTAGCCTCCAATGCGCCCTTCAAGCTGTCGGTAAAGTCATCGGCACCTTGACGCAACATGTCAAAGGGAGTTTTTGGCCCTTCACCTTCGGCATTTAAGTCAAACATCTTAGCGCCTTGCAACGTAAAAGACTCAATAAGTTTGTCAAACTCTTTTTTCCGATCTTTGTCGACCTTGAGCATTTCTTTCTTGGCTTGCAAACTTGCCTGATCAAGGCGATCGCGTAACTCAGTGCCTTCAATACCACGCTCCTCAAGCTCAAGAATTTTGGATTCAAGCTCTAGTGCAATGCGGCGTTTTTCGTTCTCTTCCCTGCGAGCACGGCTGCGCAACTCAACAAGGCGCTCCGACATTCGGAATCTTTCTTTTGCAACTTTGCTCTCAGTTGTGTCCTCAGTAATTCCAGGCAATTTTGTTTTTGGTTTGAAACGATCTGGCAGCTCTGGGCCATACATGCCACGCAAACCCAGTTGGGTTTCAAGCTCAGCAATCATTTGATCATTAAATATAGCTTCAGGGCTTCCAGCCACAGCGCCTGCTCTTTTACGCCTATACATTGCAAGCTCTCTACGCTGCAAGTCCTGAGCAAACTCATTGAATTTTTTAGTTGCATCCGTAATAGATTCAACAATGTCGCCAAAAACAGTTTGAAACGCTTCGCCAATTGGCTTTAACAATTTGCCAACTTCTTCATTCAGCTCTTCAAGATTTGTTTTCAATCGGTCGCCAGCCGCGTCAGGACCATCAGCAATCTCTAATGCAGTTTGGCCGTAACGCTTAAAGATAGCCTCAGCAAATTTCTGGAAGTCTTGCAAACTGACTTGGCCTTTTTCCAAAGCCTTATCAAGTTCCTGCGGAGTTTTGCCCATTGACTCAGCAAAGAGCGTAAACGCGCCTGGCAAACGCTCACCAATCTGCTGCCTAAGTTCCTCAGCGCTAACCTTGCCCTTGCTGAACACCTGCGCGGTCGCAGTTAAAGCAGCGTCAACATCAGCAAGGCTGCCGCCAGTGGCGCGTACAGCAGCGACAATCCCCTTAAATGCTGTCTCTGTGTCATTAAGATCCCCGCCAGCGCCAGAAACAGATGCTTGCAGCTTGGTAAATTGCCTAGTCAGAACAGACTGCGGGATCGCAAAATCTTTTGTGCTCTGCGTAATAAACTGCAACGCATTATCGTATTCTGCTTGGCTTGTCGTTACGCCACGCAAAGCAATACGAAGCTTGTTCAGTTCTGCCGCATACTCAGCCGTTGCCCCTAGCGCTTGACGCAGCTGCCCGACTTGAGCACCAATAGCAGCGCCAACAATGCCACCAGCTTGACCACCTAAAGCAAGACCAACCCCAGCGCCTACAGCGCCTTCAGGGCCACCAAAGACGGCACCACCAGCAATTGTGCCAACGCCTTTAGCAATACCTGCCAAGCGGCCGCCACCGCCCTTGCGCTGCTCCATCTTTGCGAGCTGCTTATCAAGCCTTTCAGCCTCGCGTGTTGCGACCTTAAATCTCTTACTACCAAATTCAACACTATTTGCTAGTTCGCGAAAACTATCGCGTAGTGCGCGAGTGCTATTGACTGTTGTTTTACTTGTCTGCTCTGTCCTTTTTAATTCAATACGAGCTTTTGCAAAGTTATTACCAAGGCCCTTTGCGGCCACATCAACTTGCGTAAGACTGCCACGAAGCTTTGAAAGCTGGCCAATACCAGGAGTTTCAATTAAGACTCTAAGCCTCGTTTGTTCAGCCATCAGCTTGCCCTCTTGGTGTTCATCTTAACGAGCGCTGCACGCTCAATCACCTGTACCTTTTCAAACAACTCAAGCGGTTCTTCAATCTTATACAGACGAATTAAAGTCTCAAGCGCTTGATAGTTCAAGCCAACAAGACCGCTCATGCTGACGTTCCATTGCGTCTGCATCTTGAGAAACATCATCACTGCTTCCCAGTTGTCTTCCCAAACCTCAAAGTCGCGTTTGACAGCCTCTAACTGCGCTGCTGCGATCTGCTCTTC
>Ga0255781_10002235_pt1 | contig 15541 bp, 20 predicted proteins | sample 101ome_21_FD_179979 | JGI IMG/M metagenome (GOLD analysis project Ga0255781, IMG submission 179979) | Coastal salt marsh microbial communities from the Groves Creek Marsh, Skidaway Island, Georgia - 101413BT metaG (version 2) | ecosystem: Environmental > Aquatic > Marine > Intertidal zone >...
CGAATCAATTCTTTCCTAATTGAAGGGTCCAATCTTCCATCTAATTCATAATTACTTACACTTCCATCAACACCAGTTCTGCTTGTACCAATTCCGTTCCCCGATGCTCCTGCGGAATAGTATGGGTTATATCCCTCAAAAGATATTCCATATTCTCCAAGCCCAAGGTCAATGTATCCAACGCCGTCAACATATATATATCCGGGTCTATATCCCTGATTAGCTTCTATAATCTCATCTGCTTGGTCTTCAAGCACAGGGTCGTCCGGCTCGATTGTAATTAAAGTGTCTTCAATATATCCACTCGCATTTTCTATGTATCCTTGCTCTGCTGTCACGTCTTCTTGTACATCTGTCACTGGAGTATTTCCAAATAACGATTCTCTAACTGAAGCACGAGACAATTCTAACTCTTTCCCGTAGAGTTCGTTAGATATAACATGGCGACAAGCAGTAACGAAGTATTTTCCGGAATACATGTTATTCTCTACCATTTCGCTACTGCCTGGATTTGCAGATTTTGCCATATCACTTGGCAACACTAAATTTACAATATCTCCAGCACCTAGTTGATTAACCGACCCTTCAACTCTGACGTTGACTCTCATACCAGACATAAGCAAAGCGCCGTGTAAATCATTTTTTATCCAACCAATTTTGTTTGCAACAGGGTCATTAATCGCTGGAGTAAACATTCTTTCTCCCGGCGTTTCACCTGGCTCGAACGCACCAAATTCACTATCGTCGTTGAGTAAGTCGTTGACATAAAAATCATTAGGTCCGTCTCTGTAATCAAAAGTCTGTGTTTCGAATTTGCGACGAGCGATATTCACGTTAGTAAGTTTTGTGCGATAGAATCCCTTATTCATATTAATCATATGATTAAAGTTAGGTTGTAGCTGAACATATTCAGTTCGCATATTAGTTTCAGCACCAGCCGCTTCTATGTAAGACGTGGATGGAGTATATGCTATAGTGTATATACCAGTTGTATCTCCATCAGAAGTCTTGGGTGCAAGAGACCTTAAATTTCCTATGCCAGCAAAAACTTTTCCTGTTGTCAATCTTTCAAAAAACAGAAAGTAATCTCCTGACGCACACGCTCGTTTTGCAAGATAGTTAATTGCTTGTATTGGTGTATAGCCTGGAATTGTATATGTGTTATCTAGCTTAGGAAGAGTGTTGCTGACGTTAACCTTTTCTCCTATCATTTCACATAAATCTTTTACGATAGCCGTAGTATCTTTTTGATTCCCATAAGACTTATATACACGTTTTCTTTGAGATTTAATCGCACTGGCTGTAGTAAACTCTAGCCGATATCTGATAGTATTATTTGCGACAACATCCGCTTTGGATACTGTGTGTATGACTAAATCATCCCTAGATAGCAACACCTCAGTTCCTTCAGGTTTTAGTATCTTAACAGATAATTTTTCCCCACCCGTGATTTGGAATTTTTCTAGCCCACCAACAAAGTCTATGAGTTCCACATGACCTGAAATTGATGGATTAAAAATGTCTTCATAAATTTCCATTACACTCAGCACAGCACTCAATGACTCTACTGTTCCCGCACGAGTTATCAAATTTATTTCGTGTGAAATAGATGCGTTCGGAATGTATCTGGGTACTACAGACTCTTCGCTGGTTGTCTGACTCGCCAGGTCTGGAAATTTATGCGCCACCATAATTAAAGATTCTCAGTAGAGTTCATTATTTCTTGGATTGCGATTTCCATTTTTCTTATCAGACTTGGATTCATCAACTTGATTTCTCGTTTTTCATCATTCAATCTATCTTCGTATTGATAATGAGTTTCTGTATATTTGTCATTGTCTGATATCGAGGCGTAAAGTTCTTGACTAATGACATAACCATCACCTGTGTAGTAAAACGCAACCTCAGAGTTTGCGGCAGTTATTGAGCCATATTTTTCTACGATATAATTTTTAAACGCTACCGAATCTCTAGGCCATTCGTCGTACAGATTGTGGATATTGTTCAACAATAAAATTGCATACGCATAATCGGGTCTAGAATAAATTTTACTAGATATCGTCTCCGGTCTTTCGCCTTCCTTTATTGTATAATTTCTAGCGTTGATACCACCAAAAGCCAAGATATATTCATTAATTTTTATTCGTTTAGTGATATCAATACCAGACAGCGTATGATAGTTGTCGATTTTATAATCTGTTTTTGTGTAATATCTAAACATTATTGTAATGTCCAACCTTTGCTGCGGCCGCCTGCGTCGGTCGTTGCATCCGAAAGTGTTCTTGGAGTAACTTCGATAAGACTGACCGTCAAATTTGTTTCCGTTGGATAGTTGCTTGGTCCAAAATTAATTTTTTGACCGCCGTAATCGCTAATTACAGATTCAATAACGCAAGGCTTGCTTCTAAAAACCTTTTGAACAATTAAATTTGTAACTACATCTTCGCTATTCTTTGCACCAGGCGCTGTTCTGGCTATCATTATGTCAAACTGTACTAGATGCGGATATCCAAATGTAAAGTTTAATCCTTCAATATCAACTCCCGCTATAGTATCGTTAGCCTGAGGAACTGAAGCACCTGCAGCAACTTTTAATACAGAAACTATACTTGCGGCCATCTCCGCATCGGCAAGATTTCTCGGTTTCATGTTGAAGGGCATCTGATATCGTCTAAATGCTGGACCTTTGAACAATTGTTGTTGCATAGGATTAATAGCTTTTTTCGCCAAAAACTCATATTGCCCTGCATTGTTCAACCCCGCAGATGTAATAAATCCAAGAACATTTTGTCCTGCATTTTTAATGGAATATTCAAATGCTTCTTTGGCACCAAAAACAAAATCTGCCGACCCCTCCGCTCCTTGTAATTGCGCAAAAGCATCCCCTGCGTTCTCCACCATCGCGTTAAAAATCTTACCCCCGTCTGTTGAGCCAGCGCCGAATATAGGACCACTCTGTTCATAGTTATTTGTGTTCATGATGCTGAAGTTGGGGGGAGCTTTTATATACACAGTAGGAACACCAGACATTCTATCTCCTGAAGGATTTAAAAAATTCATGTAAACCACTGGTGTTTGAAAATTGTCGTTTGTCTTCGATAGGTTTGACGGAAATCTTAGTTCAGGATTCGTGAATACACTATACCTCTCATTCCCAGTCTCTGTTGTGCTAAATTGCTCTGGAAATGATGTATCGATTCCATCTTGCGTGAGTGCGTATACTGTGCGCGCCATTTTATGTTCCTAAATATGGAAATGTTTATTCTATTTATAATGAAAATATGACCTATCGAGGATACAAGGGGAAATTTAAGCCTAAGAACTATAAGAAGTACGAAGGCGACCCCACTAACATTATTTATCGCAGTCTTCTGGAAAGAAACTTTATGGTTTACTGTGATGGTAATCCAAATATAATCAAGTGGTCCTCCGAAGAAGTTGTGATACCATATTATTCTCCCATCGATTCAAGATGGCACAGATACTTCGTAGATTTCAAAATTGTGTACAAAGACACCAAAGGAAATACAAAAGTCTCTCTAATAGAAGTGAAACCTTTTCAAAAAACTAAGAAACCTGAAGTGAAATCCAGAAAAACGAAGCGGTATATACAAGAAGTAATGGAATGGGGTGTGAATGATGCTAAATGGAAAGCTGCTGTGGAGTATTGCAAGGATAGGAACTGGGAATTTAAGATAATGACTGAAAAAGAATTGGCTAAATAGAACATATCATTATAAATAGTTTCGTATGCTGATTTTTAAAGAACTAATATACAACGGCGTCAGGTCTGGTCAAGTTCCTGCAAGAACAAAAGCGGCTAGAACATGGTACAGAGACGCGGCGTCACAGGCGACAGGAAACTATCGCCCGTCTAGTGTTGTGCGTCAGTATTCGGAAAAGCGACGAGTTTCTAAACCTGAACCTGGGTATATGTACTCGTTTAAATATGACCCAAAAATGAAAAAGACGTTGCCTTACTATGATGTCTTTCCGTTGATATTTCCGATAGACTTAAGTGCTGACGGGTTCTTAGGAATTAACTTTCACTATTTGCCTCTACCATTAAGAGCAAAATTGATGGATGCGCTGTACACAGTTGCATCCGATAAGAGATATAACGAGGAAACTAAAATACTAGCAACATACGACACACTCAAAGGTGCTTCAAAGTTTAAAGCGTTCAAGCCAACAATCAAGAAGTATTTGTATCAGCACGTCAAAACTCCTCTTTTAGAGATTACTGCTGCTGAATGGGATATTGCTTTGTTTCTACCTATGGAAAGTTTCAAGAAAGCGTCTGCACAAGAAGTGTGGAAGGATAGTAGAGGAAAAATCTAAATGGCGTCGTTATCTAAGTTTAAAAGTACTATCAAGGACATTGCTCGTCCAAATATGTTTGTGGTTTCTATTGAGCCTCCTAGAACGTTGCAAAATTTTTATTCACTTGCGACAAAAAACCGATCTTTGCAGGTCTATAATCGGAAAACTGAACATATGTTTACATATGGAGGTTCTTCTGTAACCGAAGGTGAGTTTCTTTCTGGCTTAATCATAGAACTCCTTCTTGGGGGAGACTTTTCCGAATATGTCGAAACGGGAAACTCTTGGGTAGACCGAGCCTCCGTATATGCAGACATACGAAAAAATTTCAATATGGTATGTGAAGCCGCAGAATTCCCTGGCAGAACAATTGCGACTAACGATGATGCAACTTACGGGCCGCCTGTTGCGCATGCATACGATGTCAATTACAATGACATCACATTAACGATGATATGTCGTAAAGATATGATGGAAAGAGCTTTCTTTGACTTATGGATGGAAACTATTGTCACTAACGGTCAACCTAAAAATATGAGTTATATTGACCCCGTTTACGCACCGGGAACTGTGAATTGGTACGACGATACTGTAGGAACAGTTACTATTTTTCAGATGGACGACCAACAAAGAGCTATTGGAACATGCATACTAAATAATGCTTTTCCCATTTCTTTAAGCGCAATGAATTTATCGTGGGAAGAACAGAACACATACCAGCGATTTACAGTAACATTTAGTTACAGATATCATAATGTTAATTATGACAGTTATCCTTTGAGTATATAATAGGAGATATAATATGGCTTTACCTAAAATTAAGACACCAACACATGAATTGAAATTACCTTCAACTGGTGAAAATATTGTCTATCGACCATTCTTAGTGAAAGAACAGAAAATTCTTTTGATGGCATTAGAAAGCGAAGACCAATCGGAAATGCTTCGTGCTATCAAACAGATTATTGTCAACTGTGTGGTTGGGGATATCGATGTTGACCATCTTCCAATGTTTGATTTAGAGTATGTATTTCTAAATCTTCGTGCGAGGTCTGTTGGTGAAATCGTGGACCTCAAACTTTCGCATCTCGGAGGAACTAATTCCGACGGCGAGGAGTGTGGAGGGAAATTCGACTACCAGTTAGATTTGACCACTGTTGAAGTTTTTCGAGAAGAGGGTCATGACTCAAAAATTATTCTTGACGAAGATGAAGGGATTGGTATTGTACTCAAATATCCAACGATTGCTATGTCAGATTCTATTCAGCAAGCTGCAGAACGTTCACAAATCGAAATTATCACAGACATGGTAATTACTTGTATAGACGTTATCTTTGATGCAGAAGAAGTGTACCCGGCAAGCGAATCTAACCCAGAAGAACTTTCGTCATTTTTGAACGATTTGTCTCAGGAGCAATTTGAAAAAATCACTAACTTTTTCTCGTCTATGCCTAAACTAAAACACGATATTGAGTGGGAATGTTCGGTATGTGGTAAATCAGAAAAGACCGAACTGGAGGGCATGGCAAATTTTTTCGGCTAAGCTTGTCTCACGACAATCTCTTAAATTATTATAAAACAAACTTTTCTATGATGCAACATCATAAATATAGTTTGACTGAGCTTGAAGATATGATGCCGTTTGAAAGAGAAATCTATATCTCTTTGCTTGCGGAACATGTGAAAAAGGAGAATGAAAGGATACAAGAGCAAGAAAGGAAGATGCAGTCTAGAAGGCGTTAACAAAAAGAGTATCAAATGGCTTCAAACCTAGAAAAATTTGGCGGTTACATTAAAGGTAAAGTTACTGGCGCTGTATCAGATTTTGCTTACGGCGCTAAGGCTGCTGCTGTATCTGCTAATCCTGCAGTATTTGGTAAGATGGAGCAAGGCATTACTTCTCTTACAAATTCTTTCAAAAAATCTAGAGAGGATGATAATAAAAAATCTCGTGATGAACAAGCAGAAAAAAGAAGGGCTAGAGGTTTCCAAGAAGAGCAAGCCCGCGAGCAGAAGTATGCCGATCTTCTTCAACTGAAAATGTTTGAGGAGATGAACAACAATCTCGAAAAGATTTTAAAGTCAATTAAAGACCTGACAAAAGACCAAGAAGACTCATGGTTCGATAAGCTAAAACTGTTTTTAGCAATGCACTTTGGAAAAATTACTACAGCATTAACTGGATTACTTGCTGCGATAAAAGGTCTTCCTGGTCATATAATAAAGGCAATATCTGATTTACTGAGTGGGCTTAAAGCTCGAATAACTGTTGACCTACCAAGATGGTTTAAAAACTTTAAATTTCCAGAATTCAAAATGCCGACCTGGCTTCGAAAATTCTTATCGGTGCCCGATTGGATGAATCGATTGTATGGGAAAATGCCTTCATGGATAAAATCTTTAACTACTGAACCCCGATGGCTGAGGTCTCTAAGAGGATTTAAGTGGCCAGAACTACGAATGCCGTCTTGGATGGACGATTTCCTTAGGGCTGCAGGGAGAGGGAGTCAAGCAATTGGGCGCGCCGCACAATCAGTGGGGGAAGGCGCCAGGGCAATGGCTCAAACCGCAAGAGGGGCTGCTGCACCATTCGTAGCCGGGGCTGCGTTGGGTATAAGCAAGCTACCCAGCTTACCGATAGATGGTGTTATGGGTAAAGTGACGGATGTTGTCGATACTATCATTACACAACTATATGTTTGGTTTGATGATGCTATGAAAGCAATCGGCTCCTTTAAAATTCCTGAAGGCGCAATTAAACTTTTAAGAAATATACCCATTATTGGAACAATAATTGGATTTGCTGTTGATGCTGTTGAAGGCTTTTTTAATACGGAAAGATTGCAAGAAGTATTAGGTCAAGAAGAAATTTCTATTTGGGATAGAGTTAAGGGTGCTCTAGGGGGCATTTTAGGAAGCATACCTGATTTTATTATCGCTGCTGGAGCTTTCATAACCTCAAAGATTACAGGTCAAGATTATGACGATATTATAGCAGCAAGTGCTTTTGGTCAAGACGATTACTTCAGAAGAATTGGAATTACAATAGTCGATTGGGTTTCCGACTGGTTTGGAGGTACTATTGATTATATCATTGGGTGGCTGACCGGAAACGAAGAACTTCAGGAAGTAGGTGAAGCACAACTGGCGCTACTTATTGACAAAGTTATGAAACCTCTGAAGCTCGTTGCATTTGAGATGACCAAAGTAATCGAGGGGTGGTTCTACAAGATACACAATTTCTTTATCGATGTTGAAGAGTTCTTTGCTGGTATAGCTCATTCATGGGAGCAGTCAAAAACTGAACTCGTATGGAAAATGGAAGATGGTGCCGCTTGGGCTTTAAATTCTGTAGTTGGGGCCGTTTACAATTTATGGAATATGGTTGTTGGTGCCGTCAACGGATTTATCGACACTATTATCACCAAGATAAACGCTTTAACTGATAGCGAATGGTTTCAATATGTTCCTGGTGGGCAAACACTACGAGACAAAGCTATACAAGCGTTAACTGCTGCAAAAATGAACGAAGTGACAGCACCTACTTTTACTGGTGAAACATCAGGAGAAGAAAGAAAATCGATAAGAGAAGGTTGGATTGCAGAAGCCGGGAACATGGCGCAAGGCTTCGAATCTCGCAGGCTGTATCAGACTGAAGAAGGGCTTCAAGCTGAGCGCGATAAAGTATACGGTGAGGCTGAAGATTTAACAGAGATACTAGAAAATCAGTTAGAAGAGAAAAAAGAGGCGTTAGCTAAGAAAGAAGAAGAGGAACGTCTTGCTAGAGAAGAAGAATTACGAAGACAAGAAGAATTAGATAGATTAAATGAAGTAAAAGAAGGTGTAGATAACACCGCTCGTAATGCAACTGACATTAGTGTTACTGAACAGGAGCTTGCTGAAATAAGGTCAAACAAAGAGTTGGACCATCAGACAAGACTCAACGAAGAAATGCGTCGAGCATACGAAGTTGGTGTCAATAAGATGCTTGCTGGGCAATCTCAACTTGTTCAGTCACTGCTCGGCCCATTACTCAAAGGGCAAGGCGGCGAAGGTGGTCTAGGAACATTTTTCAAAAATATCTTTGGTGATGACAGCCCGTTAGGTGGGATTGGTGATGCGCTTGGCAATCTTTTCGGAAAAGGAAAAGGTGGCTGGTTTGATGGATTAACAGGATGGTTCAAAGACAACTTGGGTGGGCTTTCTGAATTTGGTTCTGCTGTTGGAGATTTGTTTAAAGTTGGTAGCGGAACTAGCGTAGGCACTAGTATCTTTAGCACGCCTGGATTTGGCGGAGGAACTCCAGCAGGTATGAATCCAATTGCTGCTCTCTTTGGAAGCAAACTTAGCAGTGAATTAGGATTAACTGGAGTTGGTGCTAACGCAGCATTTGATGTTGCCCAGAGCTTGTTTACATCAGGAACTGGAATGGCGGGTGTTAAATCTGCTCTTGCTGGACCTGGAGGATTCGCCGGTGGCTTAGGTGCTATAATGAGCATTTTTGGTGGTGACTCCACAACGCTTGGGGGTGCCTTAAGTGGTGGATTGGGTATATACCAATTGTTGAAAGGTGGCGGTTTATCCAATATGTTGGGTGGTGGCATAGCTAAGTTGGGCGCTCAAATGTTCACGGCTGGAGCTACAGGCCTTGGATCTTCTTTTATGGGGTTTGGCACCGGAATGACAGATCCAACTATGCTTTTCCAGAAAAACGCTTTGCTTTCAGAGCGACTGGGCGCTGGAGCTGGTGCAATAGGAACAGGATTTACCGCAAAAGCAATTGGAGATTTCTTAAGTGGTGGTTATACAGCAAACAAATACCTAACAACCGCAGGGGGCGTACTTGCAGGTATTGGCGCTACAGGCGCTCTTGGACCGCTGTTAGCTGCGGGCCCCGCCGGTATTGTTATTGGAGTTGTTGCTGGATTAGCAAACCGATTGTTCGGTAGGAAAGCCAAAGAATATACTGATATTGGTATGGACTTGGATATCGGAACTAATACGACTGGTCAAGTTTATAAAGACTGGATTAAAAAAGGTGGTGCATATCGTTCTGATAAGAGAGGAACAGAATACGAAAATCTTGATACGGGTCTAGTAGAATATTTCAATGAATCTGCAAGCGCCATCCAAGATGCTTATGGTAAATTGGCCGAGACTATGGGTCTTAGTGCTGAAGCAATCGTTGGATTTACGAAATCTTTTAGCGTATCTCTGAAAGATTTATCGCCTGCAGAACAGCAGAGAAAAATCGCAGAGTTAGTGCAACAGTATGCTGATGCTGCTATCACATCATCTTATGGTAATATCTCCAGATTTGCTATTGAAGGTGAGAAGACAACAGACACATTTGTTAGAATGGCAAGTGCTGTAGAAAATGTCAGTTATTGGTTTGATGCATTAGGATATTCTGTCGAAGAAACTAAGGATATGTTCACCAAGATGGTGGACGCACAAGGATTAGCAACTCCTGCAGTATCAGGATTCTTCAATATCGATTGGATGAACTCACCTTACTATCAGCAGATGATGGCTGAGTATCAAAGCCCAGACTATGCTGGTGGAAGAGCTGGTGCCTATATGTATGACGCTGGATTAGGAATTCCTTACTTAGGTCCAGAATATTTTGCTGCAATATACGCTCAACAAGAACAAGCCGCTGCAGATTTTGTCCCTACCGAAGAACAAATGAATCTTGCTATTGCTGGCGCTCAAGCAAACTTCATAGAAATGTTTGGTGGTCAGCAACAATTCGGTCAGTACATGCAAGGATACTTCAGCAACTTCTATACACCACAAGAACAAGCTGAGTTTATGGCTCGTCAAGCAACGATACAAGCGCAAGAACAATTGGCTGCAGTTCAAGACCAGCTCGACGAAATGGGGTTGGCTCCAGAACTATCTCAGCAACTTGAAGGTATCACTAGCAGAGAACAAATTGATGCTGCTAAAGAAGAGTTTAGAAAAGCAGTAGAAGCTGCAATGGAAGAAGGGAATATGGACCTTGCTGCACAATTGATTATGAGTGGAGAGACATTCATACAAGCAGCAGAAATGCAATTAAGAGCAGCCGAGATGAATGGTGAAGCCGCAGTCGCTGCTGGTGATTATATGATTCAAGATACTGGAGCGGGCGGTGGTGGAATAACTGGCTCAAGCACAGAATTGAATACAGCAAAATGGACTGCTGGTGGTAGCGGTACTGGCGGAGATGCGTCGGTCGTGAATGGTAATAATGTACAATCAGGAACTGGTGGGACAAATCAATCTGGTGCTTCTGTTATTTTAACCCCAATAAGTTCAGGTGGAAACGCATACAACAATTCTACAGTCAATAATGTAACTGTTCAAGATGGCGTTAGAAATTATCATCCAATTCTATCTATCGATGTTAGAGGAACAACATCAGGTTTCTTGGGATTAGGTAGCAGATAAAAAAAGGGGCTCCGAAGAGCCCCAAACCAAACTAAAAGGAGATAAAGGAAGAGAAATTATGCTTCCGCTAACTTCTCAAAGTAAGTTAATCCATCATCATCACTATCGTCCGCCCAAGGGTCGCTTTCAGTTTCATCAACTGTTTCTTTCCTCGTTTGAACTACAGGCTCTTCTCTAGCGGGAGCAGAGAATGATGACTCATCACTCAAATCTAAAACAAAGTTTAAACGAGATTTCAACTCATCATAAGTCTTGAAGTTTTCGGGGCTAACGAATTCCTGAAGTGCAAACTCTGAAGACCAGATACGTTCCAAGTCATCGTCATCTTCTGATGCTGGTGCTGGAGTATCAAACTCAGACTTGTCGTAGTTACGATAGCCTTCTACATTACGAATCTTCAACTTAAAGTTTGCGCCTTCCCACAAATCAAAAGGATTTACGGGAGTTTCATCATCAAACTCTGGGTTCATCAAATCATTCAACTTGTCAAAGATTTTCTTGCCAAACTTGAACAACTTAACTTCGCCTTCGTTTTCTGGATTAGCAGGGTCCTTGACGATATAGACATTTGCAATGTAAGAAAGCCGACGCTTTTGCTTACGAGCAATATCTTTATCAGATTCGATACCAGAGTTCCAGAGTGCAGAGTTATGCTCAGACACAGGGTCTTTCTGATTGAGAGTAGTTAGGGAGTTTTCAATAAACCACTTTCCAGTAGGCCCTTGAAATGAGTGAGACCACAACTGAACCCAAGGGATATCTTCACCTTTTGGTGAAGGAAGAAAACGAATTACTGCGTAACCATTTCCTGCTTTATCTACTGAAGGTCGCCAAAAGCGAGTGTCTTCATAAGACTTTTTCTCGGTCGTTCCGCCAGAAACTTTTGTTACTTCTTCAGTAAGTTTCTTGAGGTCTTTGTTGCGTTGACGCTTTAGTTCTGCAAAATTTGTAGCCATATGTATTTCCTTGTATATTTTCGTATATTAATCGTATGTTTGTATTATCCACTTTATTCATCATATAATAGTATATAGTCAACTGACCATATTCTTTAGTGTAGAAATGCATTTATTTTTATCAAAACTGATAAAAGGTTTGTACTTCTTACACAATCTGCTGACCTCGCCATATAGCGGGTCATATAGTATATTATCATAATCATCTATAAATGTCAAGATGTCATCTAAAATAATTAGTGATTCTATACTAATATCTTTCTGTAGGTACTTGCGAATAATCTCAGGATGCCCTCCAGATTCTACTTCGAACAACTTATTCATTTCTAAAGGTGATTTCCCGTCTAAAAACGAAACTTCATTTTCAAAGATGTAAGTCATCGACTCTCTTCGTTTCAGCCATTCTTTGTATGTTCGCTCACCTCTGTCTGTTAGTAGTTCGCCTACCCATATCTTTGGGTCTACTATAAAGTTAGCAACTAAAAAGTTTTCAAGATATGACCCTTTAGACTTCCCTAAACGAACGAAATGATACTTGTCTTTTCGTTTTAAGAATGAATTTTCAGATACTCTAATCTTTTTATTGTATTTGAAATAATCATACTCATCGATAGTAAAGTGATTCTTGATAGCTAGGTACACCGAGTAAGCATTCATTCCGTCCATATCTAATCCTTTAGAGGAAGTTTTGCTTTATCGCTTACCACAGTTCTATCTTTGATAGCATCTTTCTCAAGACGAGTTTTCATTTTAGCAGTCACTAAAGATGCGGCTGTTTCTACTTCGACGTTATTCTTCTCACAGTATAACAAGATAGCATCTAGCATAGTGATAGGTGCTCTTTCTCTCATAATATTAGTGATGTTATTCTCAAAGTCTTTCTGACTCAGAATTCTTAACGCCGCTTTAGATTTTGGCTTTTCTTCTTCCATAACTACCGGTTGGTGTTTATACAGTTTCAGCATCTTGAACTCCATCAAAAATCTCTACTTCAACTTCTAACGGTTTGTTCCTCTTTTTTGCTCTGCTAATAGCAGCTAGCCTGCGTCGTTCTTTGTCGGCAAGCCTTCTAAACTTGCGGTTGAGACCTGTTGGATGTGGTTTGCCAAACATCTTCTGAGGCTCAGCGACTGGATTCTCTGCTCGCAACTCCAAAATTTTTGTTGCAATTGCTCTTGACTCATGGGGTAGTTCCTGATATAATCGCTTACCCTTCTTGGAAGAGTTTCCCGACTTTCTCAGTAGTTTTGCTTTCTTGCCGTTCATACGAATCTCCATTTAATGAAGACGTTAGTATACCACTATAGTCAGAACTTGTCAAGTAATCCAGACACTTTCCGCACTTTAAATCATTCTCATATAAGCGTTTTAGCAAGTCACTCGTATTATCATAATCAGATTCACGAATGTTCCTGCAAACGCACAGAATCATTGTTCTTGTGCGAATGCTTCTAAGTGTTTAATGTATTCCGTAATGCTGTGGTCGCTGAAACTATCAATCTTACCTTGCTTCAATCCGTTCCAGATTCCACGCCACTTGTCTTTTGTCAACTGCCATCCAGTGAGATTGCGAACACGCCCGTATGCGTTGATGTAGCAGGATGTGCCGTGATGCTTGTATCCCATGATCGCTGGGGGAACTGTAGTCACGATATCGTTGTTGTTTCTCCAGCGATAGTGCCGAACAGGAAGACTCTTGCAGTATTTGTCCCAACCTACACGAGGAGACCCATATGTATACAACTCTTCAACTTCAGGCATATCGGCGTCGAGTACACAGCGAGCGGCGATAATAGTTGCCATTGCTGCACCTAGGCTGTGCCCTGTTACCCATACTTTACGCTTACCTACTGCTTTAGGAGTCAAGTCTTCACGAATCATTGGCCATAAGTCATCGACTTCTGTTTTGAACCCTTTATGTACACGGCTAACTGTTTCAGAGAGAACTGGAAGTGCTTGAAGGTCTGCTTTGATATCACCAAACTCTGTGGGCTGTGTACCACGACAGGCGATGACTAAGTTTTCTTTGTTTTGAAAACGATATGCTTGAGCGCCGTCTCTGTCATAGAATTCTACTTGTGTAAATCCTAAATCTTTGACTGCTTTCTTTGCTTCCTTTTCATCCAAATATGCGATGCTGCTTAGTTTAGCAAACAACAAACTTTTATCTTGAAAACTCATTTTGCTAATCATTTCTTTTTCTCCAATTTTTTAATTCGTGCGTCAAGTTCAGGCCACACATCAAACTCGTGAAGTTCCTTACACGGATGACTATTCTTTTCGAGTTCATCTAATCGTGCTTCAATCGAATCAATCTTACTAGTGATTCTTGGATACTTCTTTCTCCACGCTTCGGGATCATTCTGTAGCCAAGTCCAACCCCAACGAATGGCTAAGTGTTCGAGGAATGCGTCAAACTTTGCGACTCCCCACGTAGCCATCTTTGTGTCTTTGAACCAAAAAAGAAATGCAGCGCCTGCTAATGAACCTAGAATCGCTGTGTAAATCCATAGCGTATCGCTGAACAATTTGTCTATGAGTTCCATCTCAACTCTCCGTTAAAAATGATATTTGATCTTTGTGTATAACAAATTCTTTACCATCACGCTTTAACGGAAGAAACTTCCTCTCGTCGTTCATAACATCAGACACACGGTCTCCAGTAGGTAGAAAGATTTCACAATCTAACCAACGAGACCCGTCGGCAAGCGTCACTGTCACTTTTGATAATGTATGTGTTTCCATCTTTTATTTATATCACCAAGTATATCTAATTTCCGTCTCTAATTTAGTTTTGGATTGCAAGCCCCGTTCTCTCTTACCTTCGAGTTTCCCTTTGACGGTGAGGGTGTCAGATAAACGAGTCTTATATCCTGCTTCCCAAGATGACCCACCCGTCATATGCCCTGCTTCGAAGTACACGTTACCAAGAACATTCTTCTTTTCATATCCGAAACGGGTGTGGTTTGTTTGGTCTTTGATTGAGAAGTCTTTGTACTCAACTTCTGATTTGATTTCTATGTATGGACCAGCAACCGCAGATAATGGAAATAATAATAGAAGTAAGTATCGCATAATTGTCTCCCGACATTTAAGTTAAAAATGGGGGTGCCGAAGCACCCCCGTGTGGTTATATGATTAACAAATAACCTAATGCGAATCCAAGATTCAGACCAATCGAGCAATAAAGTGCCATTTCCTTTTTATAGTCAATGGGTACAAACTCAATAATTCTGTATTTAGTTTTTACTCTTTCCTTCTCTTCTGCCATCCTCTTAGGTTCGTTCTCCTTGTAAAGATGAATGACATTATCCATGTCACTCTTCCTTATCTAACACGATGTAAGCGATGTTTGATTTGTTCAAGTGAACCTCAACCCCGCTTGGTTGAATGAAAGGTATGAATTGACGTTCATCATTCATAATCCAAGGGATAACATCCTTTGGCTTAAGAGTGGTTGTCTCTTCTCCTACCAATCTACCATGCACCGTGTTACCATTAACAAACGTTACTTTAACACGCATGAGCCTGTACTCCCTATCCTAGTCGGCGAGAGGATTATTCAACACATTCTGGATTTTGCTATTAAGACGATCTTCGACCGACTTGATTTTAATATCCGTATCTGTTTGTAAACTCTCTCTCTTATTATCGAACCGCTCATTGGCTTTATCGATCATAGTCTTGACTTTATCTTCCATTTCCCGATTCTGGTCTTCGATTCGATCCACATTCTTCTCCATCCGATTGAAATCATCTCTCAGATCGTTCTTAATGCTTCTTGAGTAATCAATCGCTTCATCTAGTTTTGTTTCGATAACATTGTT
>Ga0255781_10002237_pt1 | contig 15538 bp, 23 predicted proteins | sample 101ome_21_FD_179979 | JGI IMG/M metagenome (GOLD analysis project Ga0255781, IMG submission 179979) | Coastal salt marsh microbial communities from the Groves Creek Marsh, Skidaway Island, Georgia - 101413BT metaG (version 2) | ecosystem: Environmental > Aquatic > Marine > Intertidal zone >...
CATCGTTAAAGGCTTGCATTGAGAAACTGTGATCAATTCCGTGATTACGCATCAACATCGGCTAACTCCTGATCTACTTCCTCGATCGCATTGATCCGTCTAACTGCCTCGGCTGGGCTCATGCCTGATTCAATCAGCTGTTCCATTGCTTCGAATGTCGTGACTGATCCAACAATCCATGAGCAAAGAATAAGCGCCTCCGGCGTCAGCGCTGTTCTCATCGTAAAATCCATATTTCGTGTCTCCCTTTGCAATTGAGCTCCTCGTAATTGGCCGTTGAAGCTCTGCTGATAGGCTCTCAGCTCGACGTGCTAGCTGAACCAATTCCGAGAATATACATCTCGTTTGGAGACTTTTCAACACAAAAAAAAGGTTACTTCTGTTAAATTTGCTAGCACATGGGATTGACCTCCTCAACGCTTATTGAGAACATAACGTGAACAAAATGTAATATTGAAGTGCTATTAAAGCGTAAGGCGATGATCATACATCGATTTCAAAAGGACAGCGAAGTCGTGGCGCAGGCCGCCGGGTTCGCCTGCCATAAGCCAGTTCATGTCGATATTATGCTGGGGCAGCTTATCGATGATCCTCCAAAGTATGTCGATGCTTGGATGATTCCGGCCATTTTCCAGCTGAGAATAAGAGTTCGGAGCTATCTCGAGCATGCGAGCAAACTCCCGCTGCTTCATGCCAAGCGCCTGACGCATAAGCTTAAGGCGCTGCCCGACGGCTATCGCCGACCTTCCGCCGTAAGGGTGATCATTGAGTTCATAAGCCATGCGTTAGATATACTAGTAGGCGATCAACAATAAAAATAGAAAAAGTATGGATTAAATTCTCGAATCGAGATAAGTGATATTGTTATGAGATCAAAAATCAAGATAAGCACGCCGGATGAAGCCCTGGACGCTTTGGGCGGAACCGTGAAGGCCAGTCGTTTTTTTAACATTGTGCCGCACGCTACATCGATGATGCGCAGGCGTGGAATTCCTAGCTCTTATCATTTGAGACTGTATATGCACCTTACGAGCTTAGGGTATGAAATCAATACAGAGTCTTTGTTCGGATACGGCCTTACATACGAGGATGAGAGGCAGAAAGAACGAAGAAATAAAGTGAGCGCGGAGTAACACGGCGCTGGCTGCGCGGGCATTTTTCGGGGGAGCGTAATGCTAGCGCGCCGCGCCGTGTAACCTTTCAGAGCGGGGGGGATATGAGACAGAATCCGCTGCTTAAAGTGCAGCTACCCAGGTCTGCTGAGACTAGCCACACAAGCTCAGCTGACGCGCGCCTCATGGTGCTTTCCTCCCACTGGGGCCGGTCAGCAATGATCGGCCCTTCTTTGAGGGCAATCTGATGTCTTTTTGGACCGATGAAAGAACCGAGTTCTTGCGCAAGCATTGGGGCAAAGGTGTGTCAGCGTCCCAAATAGCTAATCGGCTCGGAGGATCATGCACAAGAAGCGCAGTCATAGGCAAGGCGAATAGACTTGGCTTGAAAAGCTTGACGGGGCGTGAATTCAACCCAGGAGCCGGCCGTTCAGGTCACAGGAAGCAGCATCGAAAACCAGTCGAACGCAGGCAGCCGATTACTCCCAGGTTTGTTTTTGAACCGTTGCCGCAGTCTCGTGAGTCTCACGTACCTTTTGATCAGCGAGTCAAAAGCATAATCGACATATCTGATGATCAATGCCGCTACATTTTCGGCGAAAGCAACGACGCGCATTTTTGTGACCGAAAGCAAGTGCTTGGTCTGCCTTATTGTGCAGAGCATCAAGCGCTTTGCACGGTGCAAATTGAGCCAATGCGGAAGCGGATGCGCCCACACGATTATTATTCCAATAAACTGCGGAGGCGCCTCTATGCCTAAATTTGTTAAATGGTTTTCGGTGAGCCCTGTAGCCGGAAAAGTCATCGCTGCCCCACAAGAGCCGATGCCCCGGCGGGTCGGCGATGACTTTGATTTTCCAGATGTGAAAATCAAAAAGGGTTTAGCTGACCCGCATGACTTTGCTGCCTGGCTCGTCAATGAAGGAGTCCAGACCGTTGAATCATGTCCAGACCTTCACGAGCTATGGACATCGTATTCGATGATACACGGCTATCAATACGCTTCTAAGCTTAAAGTGAGCTACCTGGTTTCGCGCTGCCATTTTATTGAGAAATGGCGCGATCGGAGCGCCAAAAACGCCACTAAATATCGTGTTCACCAAACTATTGAGCAGTCAAAAGCTGCATAAGTAAAAGCGCTGCCCAACCGAGTTAGGCAGCGCTTGTGGAGTTAGTGAGTCACCTTTCAACGCGGGGCCGGACGGCCCTCCGGCTGATCCCGCAAACCAATAGGGAAACCAAATGGCGAAAGATCACACACTTCCGAACGGTATAAGCGAGATCGCTGAATCCGTCAATCCCCGGCAAGATGATGGGGCGTTCACGCACTTGAAAGATGCATCACGATCAGTGCTCAAGAGAGCTATTTTAAGGGGGTATTGCCACGGCGCTTTAAGCTCTGAGCAGACGCAAAGCCTCATTGATAAACTCGATTTGAATGAGGCTTGAGATGAGCGATCAAGAAACAAAATCTGCCGTGGATATTGCTGCCGACCGCTCAATCAAAGCCGGGCGCCTTCTGCTGGTTGAAAGGGCGCTCGCCAATGCCGTCTACGACGATCGCCTTGATAGGGCAGATCTCCGCATTCTCGCGTGCATTTGCATGCTCATGCGAGATGACCACAAGGCGGAGTTTTCACGCGCCGCTATTGTCATGTATTTGGGCTTGGCGCCAAAGACGGTTTCCAACCGACTCAGCAGATTGCGCGTGCTTGGCTACATCGTTTGCGAACCGATACCCGGCACGCAAAAACAGATCTCAGCTTTCGGCGATTCGGCTGTCCGATTGGGTGAAATTGAGGCCGCGATAACGGCCCACATCAGCAAAATTAGATCCAATAATGTTCCCCCTATACAGGGAAGTCAGGACAATAATGTTCCCCCTATACAGGGAACTGGACAGGAAAACGTTCCCCCTATACAGGGAACAAACGTTCCCCCTATACAGGGAACTTCCCTGCCGGAAGGGAACATTAATCAAGAAGGTTCCCCCCATACAGGGAACTTCCCTGCGGAGGGGGAACAAACGTTCCCTCCATGCGGGGACGATCAAAAAAACGCACATATAGACTCTAAGACTCTAGGTAAGAAGAAAGAGTCTAAGAAAGATTCTAGTCGCGCGCGCGGAACTCGACTTGAAGACGGCTGGCGGTTGCCGAAGTCGTGGGGTGAGTGGGCGTTGAACAATTTCCACGTTACACCAGAAGAAGTTCGAAACGCTGCAGCGTCGTTTCGCGATCACTTCCACTCGCAGTCTGGCGCGAAGGCGAAGAAGGTCGACTGGCAGGCCACGTGGCGCAACTGGTGTCGAAACTCAATTCAAGGCTGGAAGCGCCGCGCGAACTCTGAAACCAATGCCGTCGACGCCTCACTTCTCGAAAAGCAGAAAGATCCGCGCAACGAAGACGGGCTTGTCGGCACGATGTGGGACCATGACGACTGATGAGAAATCACAGCGATTTACTGGTCGAGAACAAGATTGTTTTGCAGGGCCAATGGAAGTTCGGAGGCTCGCCGAATTACACGATCTGTCCGGAGTGTTCGCCGCATCGCAAGCGGCACAATCAGCGTAAACCGTGCTTGGGGGTAAAGCTCGATGAGTTGGGCATAAAATGGGCTTGTCACCACTGCGGCTGGTATGGTCATGCGTTTCTAAAATCGGGGAAAGAATATGCAGAATCAAACGGTTGGAATAACCGAACACCACGCCGCGTGGCTAGAGAAGAGGGGGATCGACGTCGAGCTGGCGGCGAAGCACGGCGTGACGTCGAAACGAAACGGAATAGCGATTCCGTACCTGCTCAACGGACAGAAAACTCACGACAAAGTCCTGCTGGTTCCACGCAAAGACCAGAAAGCGTACTGCGAGCCGACAGGCGTGGATCAGTCGAACGTATGGAACATCGACAGCCTACAGGGGGAAGTCGATCCGAGGGCAGTGCTATACGTCACGGAAGGGGAGCTCGACGCACTCAGCGTTCTACAGGCGGGCGAGCGCTACGTGGTGAGCATGCCGTCAGGGGCCGCCAATACGATTGAGGGGTGCTTGTCGAAAGTTCGTCGCGTTTTCTGCGATGAGATCGAAGGTAAGTTCCATCTGCGCAAACGTTTCACGAAGTTCAAGCGCTTCTGCCTTTTGACCGATCGAGACGCGGATGGCGAGACGCTCCGCAAGGCACTCATCGAAGTTCTCGGCGAGAATTACTGCCTGGGCACGTTTTATCCAGACGGCTGCAAGGACGCCAACGACATCCTGAACCGATGCGGCGTTGAGGTTTTGTCGGGATTACTCAATCAGGCCGCACCAATTGGGGAAGCTTGCATCATACCGTTTTCGCTTGCCCTCAAGATGCCCAGTCCGAAGCAGCTCAACCTCGGAATGCCGATACTCGATGGGCGGGGAATGCGATTTTCTGAGCCGTTTTTTGTGACCATTGGAGGTCCGGCCAACTCAGGAAAGTCAACGATTGCACAATGCATGCTGCTCAACTTATTGGCCAGCAACAGGCATCTGAAGGCATCGATTTTCCATGGTGAAGGACATCACAAGATCCCAGCCAAGAGAGCTGCAACTTGGTACCGTGAGAACATAAACCCCAACACCGGGGACCCGCTTGTCCAAGAGCAGAGAAACGCTTGGATGGACGATGTTTTGAGCTTTATGAAGCCATACGGAGACCAGCTTCCGGAATTCGAGTGGCTGCTTGAAACGATCGAAATGCACGCGCTGAATTTTGGTCGCCGCGTATTTATGATCGACCCATGGAATGAAATTATTCACCGCCGAGACATGCGAGGAAACCTCACGGATCATATTGCGGAATGCATCGTTCGATTGAAGCGTCTGAGCGATCAGCTCGGCTTGATCATGATCGTCGTGCACCACATCAAAAAACCGTTCAACGCTAAAGATCCGCCAACCATGTACGATCTCGCGGACTCTGCGCATTGGGCCAACAAATCCGATCAAGTTGTGATCGCTTGGCGACCTCCAAGCATCAAATCGAAAACTCTGTTCGAGCTAGCGAAGTCAAAAGATTTCGAACTGTTCGGATCGCCGTTCCGGTCATGGGTCAATCTCGATACCAAAAAGTTTGAGCTGTACGAGGTCGACGCGCCGGAAGGTTACGAGAATATTTGAGGTAATCTCGCTATGAGCAACGAAACAAGCAAAGCTGAACTGACTATAGGGGTAGCTGCCAGCAGCTCCGTTCGAGTCAGCGTGTCTGATAATCGAATTTTGTGCCTGGAAGATCTGCGCAAGGAAATATGTCCAACGTCAAGTTTGGATGGGTTTAAGAAAGCGCTCACAAGCAAGAATGTTGGTTTAATCGAGGCGCACTTCAACGGTGAGGCGGGGCCTATCCGGGAGTTCGGAGCAAGGTTCGACCAGATTGTGTCTGTGCTGCGCGGAAGTCAGGACAAGAAAATCCGGCCACACGCTGACAGCTTGTCCGCCGCCTATGCGTCGTTCCAAGAAGATCAGCGCCAGATGACCGAGTCTCCTCTCGAATTCTACATGAATCAGCCCGTTGCTGATAAGCCTAAGCCGGAAAGCGAAGTTGTCGGAATCGATTTTGAGGCATCGAACATTCGCCGTGAGATGCACGAAGGCAAGCTGCATTATTCGATTATCGATTTTATCGAAATGCTTGGAGTTAGCAGCCAGCCGCGCAAGTACTGGTCAGATATTAAAAGCAGGCTTGAAGCTGAAGAGGGGTTTGAAGTGTCCGATATTATCGGACAGTTGAAACTGACTGCATCTGATGGCAAGCAGCGCGAAACCGACTGCACGACGCAAGAGGGCTTGCTGCGGATTGTCCAGTCGATCAACTCCAATCATCCCAACGTGCAGGCGGCCAAGGCGTGGTTAGCCAAGGTCGGGGATGAGAAGATCGAAAGCGCGAAAGCGGTGCAGATTTTATCAGGCCGTCCAGCTTCAGTTGAATCTGCTCTCGACTTTCTGCGGGAGGCCATAGAAGCAGAAGCAGAGGCAAAATTTGAAGAAAGCTTCGGCAACCGTCTCGAAGAAATGACGCATGTCATTGAGCAGCCGTATCTCGAACGCCTTTCCGAAATCGAAAAACAGCGGAATATTGAGCGATCAGCTGCTGCCGGCCATCTACGGGCGCTGCAAGGTCAAATGAATGCGGGAATGCGCAGCATCATCACAGCCGTTCAAAGTGGCGATGCTGCGCTACTCGACGAAAAGTTTGACGACGATTGGGATTGCCGGTCTGAGCTCAAGGGTTTTCGGCCAATCCCGCTTACTGACGTCATGCTCGGCCTTGGATTCAAGACGAAAATTGATGGCGATGCCTTTTTGGAGTCGACCTTAAAAATAGCGCAATTAATGCCGCTGCCAATCGGAATGAATCCGATAAGCAAGTCAGAGCACAAATTTCAAGCACTGGTCGATCGCAAGTTTTTTGAATTCCACACCAAACAAACTGAAGTGATGGTCCCGGCTCGGGGCCGATCGATGCTCCACAAGCGCGCAGCCTACCAGGGCGGTTCATACGATCGCCGACCGCAAGGCGAGCGCGAGAGAATGATCAACATCGTATGTGGGCGGACATCCGGCGATATCATCGAGTGTCGACAAGCCTACCACGAATGCAGAGCTCCGATCGGGACCGGCTTCTCTGCTCCAATTAGACCAACGCTGCATTAGGGGGAACAAATGCACAAAATCGAACGGCAGGTCACAGATCCAATATGCCCCTCAACAAGCTTACCAACGGGCACGAGGTTTGAGGTAGTGACGTTTGAAGCGATCGGCGTTTACGTTGAGGGGCGTTGTCCTCATTGCGGCGCGCAAACGTCGGCCAATGGCAGTGACGGGGTCGGAGTCTGCGCACAGCATGGATTTGTAAATTTGCCAGAGGTGGAGCAATGACATTGCACGGACATGCAAAGGAAAGCTTGCGGCAGCAGGTAGAGAAGATCGAACGGCTGATATCTGAGAAGCGGGCGATTGCGGATGATCTCAAGGACATCAAGGCGGAAACAAAAGCGCTGGGCTTTGATCTGAAGGCGATCGAGAAGATCATCAAGCTCCGCGCCAAGTCGAAAGACGAGCGGGACGAAGAGCAAGCAATTTTGGAAACGTACATGGCAGCCCTAGACATGATCGATCTGTTTGATCCCATTCGGGAGGCAGCGGAATGACGGAAACTCCATACATTGAGTCACTATCTCGGTTTTGCGATATCTACGCAGCTCACAGACACCTCGATCGCCATCTCCGCAAGCAATTTGAGATGGCGAAAATCACAGACTTAACACCAGCCGATTATGTGCTTTTGGCAGCTATCAATGAGGCTTGCGGCCCGGGCGGCTGGTCTTCTTCGCGTGTGTCAGAGCTTACGGGATTGAACCTGAAAACAGTGTCGTACAACGTGCGCAAGCTCCAAGAGATTGGAGCGATCTGTTCTCGCGGCGCAATTACAGACAGCACACTAGCAAGCATGTCGCAAATAAGAAACATCCTTGATGGAGCAAAATCAGCGATGCAACAAGCGCCAAAGCCGGAATTCGAGACGATGGCGCGCTTCTACGCGGAGGCAGCCGAATGACAATCGACGGACAAGTCAGAGAAGCAATCGAAGCTGTCAGGCAAGAGTCAGATCATAACGCGGCTCTGGTCGACCTGTTCTGGTCATGTCGAGAGGAACAATATGAAAACGTACAGAGAAAAACAGCGACTAGCGACGCGGCAAGACGGACGTATTCGAGAATTGATTGTCGACCGTAAAGCAGGTGCACCGCAAGCCAGTGAAAGAGTGTACGTCGAAGGCTTCGGTGAATGCTTTGTCCATAGCTGTCAGCCCGCAGGTCGAGACGGATTCAAGTTAACCGTTAGGAAAGCGGCATGAACTTTGACGAAGCAATCCACAAAGCTATTCACTCGGTGAGAGAAGAAGCGGACAAAAATCTAGCTCTCGTCGAATTATTGGACGAAGAGTTGCGGGAAGCAGACAATAATCTTTCTCAACGTTTAGTAGAGCTTGTTTTTCAGCATCAAACACGGCGTAAAGATGCAATTACTCAATTGATTGGCTTGGTTCAAACAAATTACTTGCCCAACCATCAGCAGCATCGGCCAGCGTTACAGCAAGAAATTTACGACACAGAAGCAGATCTGCTCAACATTTACGGGAGAAGGAATGACACAAAAGATTGAATATGATTTGAGCGCTACGGCTAAAGCGATCGTGGACGAAACGGGTGCTTCACATGCGGTCATTTTCCAGTGGAGAGACAGCGGGGAAATGATCTCAGCCAGCTATGGCAAAAACAAGCTGCAAATCCAACAAGCAAGGCAATGGGCGGATAAGAGAGTCGGCGAAATTGTAGCGGGATTTATACGGGAACCAGCAAACGAACTATTGGTCAACCCTCGCAGCAATGACACGAAAGATCCCAGCAGATAATGTCTCAGCGCAATTCCGAATATGAAAGGAAACCCAATGACCTCTATGAGACGCCCCGCTGGGTAACAGAAGTGTTGATCGATAACCTTCCGCGAATTGCTGGTAAGGTTTGGGAGCCTGCTGCTGGTAACGGATCGATGGCCAGAGTTCTTGCCGAGCATTTCGATGTGATCACTTCGGACGTTGAATGCCCGAGTCACTGGCCCGTCGAATTGCCATTTCTGACCGTTCACGATTTCTTTCACGAGCCAATCACTGCAGCCGAGGCAATCATCACAAATCCACCGTTCACGAAGGGTGTATGCTTGCCCTTTGTCGAAAGAGCCGTGCAGCTGACCGAGAAGCATCGAGGCGTAGTGGCAATGCTTCAGCGCGTCGATTGGGACTCGGCTAAAACACGAGCTCACCTTTTTGCCGATCATCCAGCATTTGCAAAAAAAGTTGTTCTTCGAAAGCGAATAACGTGGTTCGTCGAAGCTAATGGCAAGCCCAGATCTAGCCCAAGCGAGAACCATAGCTGGTTCATCTGGGACTGGCTGCACGCGGGGCCGCCTACGATCGCCTATGCACCATAATTAATCGCGTCGCATTTGTTTAAAGGAGAAGATTAATGAACTTAACAGACATACCAGCTATCATTCAGCTATTCGGGCAGCGCAATATTCTTGGAGAGATCCGCCGGCAGTACGACCAAGATGGCGGGATATGCCTTGCCGTTCTGGACGATGACGGCGATCCGGTTGGTTTTCTGCCATTCATGGCCTCGGACCATCCAGAAATCGGAGCGATGCTTTCGAAAGCAGAATCCGACCTTCACGATCAACTGACGGCCGCCGGCGTTACTGTAGACGAGCCGCTTTATGAACCTTGCCCTGAAATTGAACTAAACAAAGACCACGACGACGATCCTCCACTTGAACTAAACGGGCAAGCAGGAACAGCACCGAGAACCATCCAAAGAACTAAGTTCTGAAGTCGCTGAGGGAGATTCATGTCGTCCGATAGGGAAGACTACCAGCAAGACATAGGGGCCGCTCTTGTCGAAGCTATCGAGCGATCTTGGTCCGCGTCAAAAACAACCCTTAAACTCAGGGTGTGGGACGTCATGCGCGATGCGGGGTACGACTTGCCCCGTCTCGAGGAAGGAATTAGCAACGAAATATCTGCCGAAAGGCGACGGAAAGGGCGGCAGCAGCCCGGCCCTTACAATCGTCCGCCGAAACAACTGGAAAAAAAATTTGAATCCATAGCGAAATACATTGTTGCGAAGCCGACTAAAAAAGGCGGCGCAGCAACAGTCAGGTACGAGCTTCAAGGCCCGATAGAGAAACACGGCAAGGATGATCTCACTCAGGCTGAATTAGAAGCTTGGGGGCGCTTGCTCGCTAACGGCGTTCGAGCTCATCACGGTCAAAGACTGATTGCGGATCTGAACGCTGCTGGCGGTGGAAGTGGTACTCATTCCGGTGGAGTATCAGATCGCTATCGAGCAGCATACACGTCTTATCAACTTGCGCTTTCGCGTCTGCCCCGGGAAATGTGGCCAATGATCGAAGAGCTGGTCAGAGGCGGGGGCGCATCTTTGACGATCGGACGATGGCTGCTGCCTAAGATAAAAGATGAAAAATATCTGCGAGGCGCTGGCCGTGCTTTTATAAAAGTTGTCGGCATGCTGCTAGTCGACCAGGAAATAAAAGACCGTGGCCTGCGCAAGACCTTAAATGAAAATAATGCTCTGCTTGCGATTGATCGAGAACAGAAAGCGAGATCAAAATAAGGATTACTAGCGGCATCCGACAACATATCAAATAAACCATTGACTTGACTTCGCGGGCCGAATCATGCTCTTTTTAAGTCACTGTCAGAAATAACGTCCGGAGCAAAACAGCTTTCGGGCGTTTTTTATTTGGTGGTCGCGCTCCAAGGGGCGAAGAAGGCAAGCGCTACAACCGAACATTATTGACCTAGTCAACCGCTAGCGAAGCACTCGCCTCGCGGAGCAATCAGCTTCGGCCAATCGAAAATGAATGACTGCACATTTCTATTGCTAACTGCTGTAGCTGTTGTTGTCATTCAAATCACCTGGGTCGCTTACATCATACGGAGATGAAAATGGCCTGCGGATGTAAACAGGTGCGCAAGAGGATCGCGCGAGAACTTAAGTCGCTTCGCCTTGCAGATGCTGTCAAAACAGCAGCGATTGGTGCGAGGAAAATAGCCCGCGACGCACGCAAGCCAAGAGTTATTAGATAATCTTCTCAGGAGGGCGGCAAGAAATAAAGCCGTAGTAGGGGGAATGGGGGAAACTAAACAGGCTTGGCCTGCGGACAAGATCGAGCGCCGGAAGGTTGACGATTTTGTGCCATACGCTCGGAATGCAAGAACGCATTCGAATGAGCAGGTCATGCAGATCGCAGCCAGCATCAAGGAATGGGGATGGACCAATCCAATCCTGGTGGATGAAGAGGGTGGAATCATTGCGGGACATGGACGTGTCCTCGCCGCGCTCAAACTCGGAATCGAGGACGTCCCCGCCATGGTGGCGACGGGATGGACCGACGCGCAGAAACGAGCATACATCCTAGCCGACAACCAGCTCGCATTAAACGCAGGCTGGGACATGGAAATGCTGCAGGTCGAACTCCGAGAGCTCGATGACCTAGAGTTTGATGTAGATCTAATCGGGTTCGATGGCGACTTCCTTGCCAACATTATAAACGACCCGACCGAGGGACTGACCGATCCAGACGAAATTCCGGAGGTGCCCGACGATCCAATCACCCAAGAGGGCAACGTCTGGGTTCTTGGAAACCATCGCATCATCTGCGGGGATGCAACCAACCCGCTCGCGTGGGAAGCTATGGATGTGCCGGATGGATGCGTCGTGTTTTCGTCTCCACCGTATAACATGGGTGATGCATCGGGATTGCGCGACAAGCAGCAGAAGGGTGTTCCGAAATCCAAAAAACTTTATGACAAGTACGACGACGCCAAATCATCAGATGATTACACGTCGCTGCTGAGCGTGACAGCCAATATTGGTTTCGAGTATTGCGATGCCGTTGTGTTCAATCTCCAACCACTAGCGGACTCGAAGCGATCGCTTGTCAAATGGATGGACGCTTATGCGACGCATTTGGTTGATGTGATCACATGGGACAAAGGAAGAGCGGCGCCACACATTCAAAAAGGCATAATGGCTAGTCAGTTTGAGTGGATAATCATCCTATCTAAATCGGCGAACGCCAGCCGCGTTATTCCGTTTGCATCTTGGCAAGGCAAATTTGGGAACGTTTATCGCGCACCACCGCAGACAAAAACTGAATACACGACCGTTCATAAGGCTACATTTCCGGTCCATCTCCCGCAGTTCGTCATCGGCGACCTAATGAATCGATCACGAGGTGTCGTTGATTGTTTTCTCGGAACCGGAACAACGATCATCGCCGCCGAAATGCTCGGAAAACACGGGCGAGGGATGGAGTTGAGTCCAGCCTATGTAGATGTCGCAGTAAAGCGCTGGCAAGACTTCACAGGACAAGACGCAATCCTTGAGGGGGATGGTAGCACATATAAGGAGCTGAGCAATGGCCGTGAACCGAAAGCCGCGTAAGGCTCCAGCAAAGAAAGCTGCAACCAAGAACAAGGGCGGTCGGCCAAAGAAGCTCCAGCCCGATGAGAAGACCATTAAGCAGGTCGAAACCCTGTCTGGCATCGCTTGCACCAAGGCTGACGCCGCTGCTGTGCTTGGCGTTTGTCGTGAAACGTTCGAGACGTTTTTAGGCACGCATAAAAAAGCAGAGGATGCCTGGGAGCAAGGCAAGGGCCTCGGTCGCGTATCTCTTCGCCGGATGCAGTGGGAAACCGCAAAGCGATCCGTAACCATGCAGATCTGGCTCGGAAAGCAGATGCTCGGTCAGACAGATAAGGTTGAGGAGAAGGTCGAGGCGAACGTGACCAATGAACACAGAATTATCATCGACGACGCCGCAGCCCTATTTGACGCTCGGCTTGATCAGTACGTTGCCCGAGTCTCAACAGCCGCTAGCGGTGGAGACGCTGAAGACGCAGGTCGCACAACTCACTAGCGCACAACGCGCAAATCTAGCGTATTGCTGGGAATTCTATGCTCGGCCTGAACAGCTGCCACCTACGGGAGATTGGCAGTTCTGGTCTTACATCGCGGGGCGTGGTGCAGGAAAGACGCGGACAGGCGCGGAGTGGGTCCGAAAGAAAGTCAAGGACGGGTGTCGGCGCATTGCGTTAGTTGCCCCAACTCACGACGACTTCCACAAGGTCATGGTGACGGGTGACTCAGGCATTCTTTCTGTCTGCCCGCCTGACAATATGCCGGAATACAACGAAGGCAAAAAGGAGCTGATCTGGCCGAACGGGGCCAAGGCGTTTGGATACTCGGCGGAAAAGCCGTCACGTCTTCGCGGGCCCCAGCACGATGCTGCTTGGTGCGATGAAATCGCGGGCTGGCACGGCAACAAGATAACAAAGCCAGGCGAGAAATCCAGGCGACAAGAAACCTGGGACATGATGCTCTTCGGCTTGCGTTTGGGTGAAAACCCGCAATGCTTCGTTTCGACGACGCCGATGCCGGTTGATGTTATTGCCGACCTTATAAAGCGGGGATTGTCTGAGGACCAAGCTTACAGGATCACAAGAGGATCAACATACTCAAACCGGGGCAATCTCGCCGATAAGTTCTTCCAGTCGATCATCACGAAGTACGAAGATACGCGTCTCGGCCGCCAAGAGCTTCTCGGAGAGCTACTTGAAGACGTTCCGGGCGCGCTTTGGACTTACGACATGATATCGGCGGCGCGCGTAAAAGAAGCGCCAAAGACATTGCAACGCGTTGTTGTGGCCGTCGACCCGTCCGGCGCGGCGTCCTTATCTGACGAAGGCGCGGACGAAATCGGTATTGTGGTCGCCGCTAAGGGGGGTGACGGCGACTACTATGTTATTGCGGACCGAACAATGAAAGGCAGCCCAGCAGCTTGGGCACGGGCGGCTGTTACCGCTTACCACGATTTCAGCGCGGACAAGATTGTTGCAGAACGAAACTTTGGCGGCGAGATGGTGAATCATACGATCGCCGGTCAAGATCATAATCTGAAGGTTGAACTTGTGACCGCTTCGCGCGGCAAGGCGGTTCGAGCTGAACCAATTGCACTGTTGTACGAGAAGGGACGTGTCCATCATGTCGACACGCTTGGCCCGCTTGAGGACCAAATGATCAAGATGACACCGGGCGGCTACCTCGGGGACAACTCTCCCGACCGCATGGACGCTCTTGTCTGGGCACTCAGCGACCTATCTCAGACCGAGCAGGTGCAATTCCTGGGAGTGTATTAGCGGCATGACTGAAAGCGCAACGAAACGAGCCCATGATCGAATTGACAGGGTCGAGGGTGATGTTCGGTCTTTGCGCAACTCCGTTGCAGAATTGGCGAGAGGCCAAGAGGCTATCACCACCCAAATGCAGGAGCAACACGGCGAGCTTCGAGATTTACTGAGGCAAAACACGACCACAACGCTCACTGATGTCAGCAAAATCATGCAGGTTATAGTAATGGGCGGGGCAATACTGAGCGCCACCATAGGCGGGATCATTTACGTTAGCGGCAATGCAAATTCCGCTCGACTGGCGCTGCTAGAGTACAAAATGTCATCGATCTTTGGCACTACGAGATGGTCGGCAGACTGGAAGCGCAATCCATGAAAATCAAAGATCGCATAGCAGGCGCTTATCACGCTCTGCAGGGCAAGTCAGCAGTTGCGTCTCCAGTAGAAGCGGCAGCAGCTCCGCCAAGGCGTCTTTTCGGAATGGAAGACACCGAGATGTCAGCCCGCCAATGCTGGCTGATGTATAAGCAGAACGCGGTTGTAGCCTGGACAATAGATCTGATCTGCGAAAAGGTGGCCGAACTGAATTTGGACGTCCACGTCAACGGTCAAATTGTGAAGGGCCACTTATCAGAGGTTATACTTGACGCGCCAGGATATAACCGGACTAGACGTCAGCTTGTTCGAGAAATAGCCCGGCAAATATTGGCGACGGGAACCGGACACGTCATCTCATATGGTAAGCAAGACCGTGAGCCGCTAGCGCTCGACGTTCTGCATACGCGAGATAGAAATATCGTGACCGACTACTCTGACGGCTGGCCTAGTGTATATCAATTCCACGAAGAAGGACGCGCACTCAATTTCCAGCGCCAGCCCGGTCGAGATCCGAAATATTTTGCATCCAGCCAGCAAGAGCTTCTGACGATGCACGAAGGTAGCGGCGATTGCAGGGGATCTGGTCTATCTAAGCTCAACGGCGTCAGGGCCGAGGTCGAGCTACGTTACATGGGAATGCTTCATAATCGCTCAATGCTAGGCAAAGGGGCGTCACTGAGCGGAAATTTGCATTTCAAAGGCAATCTTACACCAGAGCAAATGCGACACGCTCAGGCGCAAGTTCAGCAGGTTTTATCAGGCTACCGGAATGCAGGCGCCATCATGGTAACAGCTGGCGGTGACGGCAGCGAGTTCAAAGCCATGCAGATGACAGCTAAGGACATGGACTATGCAAAGTTGGTCCAGCTCGTCGAGGAGGCAGTTGTAGCAAGATTCGGCGTCCCTAAAACTTTGTATAGCGTAGAAGCGCAGACCCATAACAATTACAACACGGCCTGGCACATGCTTTATGATAACGCGGTGCTTCCGCTGTTCAACGTCATCTACGGCGAACTTGCTCGGCATTTGAGCATGAGGCTCGGCGAGGACATCGAGTTTAGGCATAACAAGCTTTCGTCGATGGTCTTGAGAGACAAGGCCATCGATGGCGCGGCGCAACTAAAGCGAGACCAAATTATAACGCTCAACGAAGCACGTCACGAGATCGGGTATGAACCTGTAGCTGGCGGTGACGCGATCTACGATCTTCCGGGTTTGATTCCGCAATATGAGGACATGTATCTTGAATGTGAG
>Ga0255781_10002242_pt1 | contig 15518 bp, 16 predicted proteins | sample 101ome_21_FD_179979 | JGI IMG/M metagenome (GOLD analysis project Ga0255781, IMG submission 179979) | Coastal salt marsh microbial communities from the Groves Creek Marsh, Skidaway Island, Georgia - 101413BT metaG (version 2) | ecosystem: Environmental > Aquatic > Marine > Intertidal zone >...
TTCCGTCTCCGCGGCCCACACGTCGGGGTTGACCGCGCGGAGCGTGAAATACATGGCGAACAGGGCCGCGAAGAACATGAGCTCGCTCGAGAGCCACACGATCGTTCCGATCGACACCAGGTTCGGCCGGTTGGCCGGAGCATGGCTGTAGGCAGCGGGGATCGAGGTTGTGTTCGCCACGGACAAAGTCTGTCATGTCCCCCTGGATTGAGCCTGGCCGGTAGGCATGATTTTCGAGCGATCTTCGCCACACTCGCCCCCGGTCTAGAGTGAGCCCGTGGCAAAGGAGAATCCCTTGAGTATGACCGATGGCGGCCCCGACGCCGGCGAGGCCTCACCACCCCCTTCTCACGCCCCGGAAGACGAGCTCGAGCCCCTGAAAGTTCTGGTCTACAGCGATGACCGGGGAGTCCGACAGCAGGTTCTGTCCAGCCTCGGCCTTCGCCCCGATCAAGACTTACCGCCGGTCTCCTACGTCGAATGTGCCACCGAGCCGATGGTGATAACCCAGGTGGATGCGCAGCGGTTCGACCTGGTGATTCTTGACGGCGAGGCCACCCCTGCCGGCGGCATGGGGATTGCGCGACAACTCAAGGACGAGATCTACCAGTGCCCGCCGATCCTGGTGCTGATCGGGCGGCCCCAGGACGGATGGCTGGCGACCTGGTCCCGAGCAGACGCGGTGGTGTCCCACCCGCTGGACCCTCGAACGCTCGCCAAGGCGGCAGCCGACCTGCTCAAGCGACGTATCGCTCTGCCCTCCTAGGGATCCGGTCGCGACCGCCAAACCTTCAGTGACGATGACCGATTCTTCGTGGACGTGGCCGAGCGTGCTTGCCGCGGCGATGTCCGAGACGTCCGTGCCCCCCGATGGTGTTGCGTGGGCGATGAATCGCATTCTCGACGACCAAGCGACCTCGGCTCAGATTGCAGCCTTTGTGACGGCGCTTCGCGTGCGCGGTGAATCACCCGAGCAGGTGCGCACGCTGGTCGACTCGATGATGGAGCGGGCGGTGCTCATCGACTCCGAGCAGCGACCGAGTGTGGTGGTCGATGTTGTCGGCACCGGCGGGGACGGATCGAACTCGGTGAACATCTCGACGATGACAGCCCTGGTGGTGGCAGCGGCAGGAGCGCCGGTTATCAAGCACGGCAACCGGGCTGCGTCCAGCGCGACTGGATCGGCTGATGCGCTCGAGGCTCTCGGGGTGCGCATCGAATTGAGTGCGGATGCGGTTGCCACCTGCGCTCGGGAGGTCGGTATCGGGTTCTGTTTCGCTCCGGCTTTTCACCCGGCCTTGAGATTCGCCGGGCCCACCCGTCGAGAACTCGCAGTGCCCACGGTGTTCAACATCGCCGGACCGCTGGCCAACCCGGCGCGCCCCGAAGCAATGCTCGTGGGGTGCGCGAGAGTCGAATCGGCTCCGGTGATGGCGCAGGTCCTGGCTGATCGAGGCGTGTCGGTGATCGTCGTTCGAGGCGATGACGGTCTCGACGAAATCTCCACGACGACGACGACGCGGGCTTGGGATGCAACGGGTGCTGAACTGCAGGAGGTTGTCCTTGACCCACGCGAGTGGGGTATCGCGCGGGTCGACGCCTCGCTCTTGGTAGGTGGGACGGCGGAGAGAAACGTGGAGCTTCTCGAGGCCTGCTTGCGCCCGGGTGAGGCGAGTGTCTCAGCGCAGGACGCTCCTCGGGTGTCGGCGATTCGTGACGCGGTTGCGGTGAACGCTGCGGCCGCCTTGGTGACCTTCGACGCGGCAGTCAATCACGGTAACGACACCGAATCGCTGAGTGAGCGCATTGGATCTGCGATACCGCGGGCCCGAGCGGTGCTGGAATCCGGAGATGCGTGGGCGTTGGTCTCGCGATGGGCCGACGCCAGCAATCGTGTGGCCGACGCGGCAGACAACTAGCCCGCGTCCAGGGGAAGTAGCCGACTCACGGTCGTGACTCCCGGTGCGGGACCTACGGGGCGTCCTTGATGACCCGAGGTGCGCGAGGACGTTGAACGGTCCGCGCGTGATTCATCGGTGGAGAACATGCGTGATCCGGCGGAGGACGGCCAGGCCATGGGTGTCTCGACGCTGATCAATCGCACGTCGGGAGATTCCAGCCACCGAGCGAGCAGCGACATTTCCTCGACGGTCGTCGATGCCGATCCCACGGCTCGGTCCTCCGCGGTCGTGACCGCGGCACGGGCGCACGCACGCGCATCGTCCGAGCTGGACGCGTGAGTCGCGGCCACCAGTCGGCCCCGGTCAATGACGTGAATATCCCAACCTGCCCGGCCATCGGGCGCTGCGGCCACGATGGTTCCGGCGTCGCGCAGAGCACGCAGCCGGTGGAAGCGTTCGCTGACACCGACAACCGCCGACATCTGATCGCGAAGAGTGGCTGCTTCTTCGAATTGTTCTGTGTGCGCGTAGGAGGTCATGCGGGTGTGTCCAGCTTCGATGAGTTCGGCCAGATCCCCGGCCAGGATCTGCTGCACCCGCTGAACGGCATCGGCGTAGGCGTCCCGGTCCCCGTCGCGGGTGCACGGGGCCGCACACGACCCAAGGTGACCGCGCAAACATTGGGGTGATGTGGCCGCAGGAGTGCGGGCAAGTCGCGGCGTGCACGTGCGCAGTCCCGTTTCGTTGGACAGGAATTCGGCGGCGGCGCGGGCGGCGCCCCGTGAGGTGAAAGGACCCCATCCGGAGTCAGGGAAAGCTTCCGCCGTTGCCCGAACGGAGACCAAGCGTGGTGCCGGTTCATCGCTGAGTTGCAACCACCAGGTGGTCGAGGCCCGACGCGACTTTCGGTTATACCGCGGCTGGTGCACGCAAATCGCGCGCAGTTCGCGGATCCGGGCTTCCAGAGGCGTCGAACACGGGATGGCCTCCACGCGTTGGGCGATGCCGATCATCTCCGTCATGCGGGCGCGTTGTTCGGCAGCGGAGAAGTAGCTGCGAACACGAGAACGGACATTGCGCGACGTTCCGATATACAGCGGTGTGCCTTGGGCGTCGACGAAGGTATAGACGCCCGGCCCGCTCGGAAGACCGTCCGCGAGATGGCGTTTCGCGCGCTGCTCGGTCGATACCCGCGAAACGAACGCCCGCAGGTCCGACCAGGTGACGACACCGAAAGACCCGACGCGTTCGAACAACCGGTGCAGCACGTGCGTGGTGGCGCGGGCATCGGCGAGTGCCCGATGAACGGGTGTGACAGGCGAGTGAAAGTGCTGGGCGAGCGTGGCCAGTTTGCAGTTGCGCACTTCGCCTGGGTGCAATGCCACGCGGGCGAGCCGCGCGGTATCTAACGACCGTCCGGGAAACCACGACAGATCGTGGCGAGCGCATGCGGCTTTGAGGAACCCAAGATCGTAGGGAGCATTGTGGGCGACAAGGATCGCGTCACCGGCGAACTCGCCGAAAGACGCCACGGCCCCGGCCACCGATGGTGCATCGCGCAGCATGCCCGGAGTTATGCCCGTCATCGCCTGAATGTGGGCGGGGATGTTTCGGTCGGGGTCGACCAGGGTGGCGAACTCTCCCAGGGTTTGGCCCCCGCGGACTTTGACCGCTCCTATCTCTGTGATGCCGGCTTCGGTCGCTGGGCCACCGGTCGTCTCGAGATCGACGATGACGAAGGTCACGGACGCCAACGGCTCCTCTGCGGCCAACTCGTCCAAGGTCAGTTGGCCGGGAGTGATCGTTCCCTCGGTGATCGACATCTCGACGCACACTAGGCCGCCGGTCTGACATCGGCCGGTAGGTTCATCGCCATGGCTGTTTCCCTACCCAACGAGTCCTCGCGTCTTCGCTGTGGGCACTGCGGCAATCTGACGCGTTTCGACGTCACCAGGACGGTCCGATCCCGCGAGTACTGGCACGCGTCCTTGTCGGGTGAGGTGGCCGTGGAAGAGCACGAGGTGCTGGCGGAGCACGTCGAGGCGGTGACCTGCCGTTGGTGCTCGGCGAGCGACCACATCGAGGTGGTGCCCCGGCCCGAGTTCGGTGGGCCGAGCCAAGAGGCCCCCGGAGATGGCGGCGTCTAAACCTCGGCGACCACAGCCGATCGGCAGGACAGCCGATCGCTAGGGCAGTGTCAGACCCCGCGTCTAGCGTGCAGGCATGGTCATTGATTGCGACTCCTGCCAGGTAGCGGGCCCCGCCTGCGACGATTGCGTCGTCACCGTTCTGCTCGGCACCCCGGATCCCCGCCACAGCCCCGTGCCACTGGCCAGTGACCACGCCCGAGCCATAGGTGTTCTGGCCGACTCCGGCCTGGTGCCGCCGCTACGCCTCGTCCCAGGGGAGCGCCAGGCGGGGTGAGATGTTTCTAGGACATTTCTAGGACACCCGTCGAGCGCGTCGTCACCATTCTGTTACCTTGAGGGAACCGGGGTCCTGGTAGGCCCGTCCGAGGGTGGACAGCCGCGTGCCGGCACCAACCCACGTCCCCGGGGACGACCAGACGAGACGCTCACCAGGAGGCCACACGTGCGGATGAGGCGCAGTGCCCGTTCCGTGGGTGTCCTGCTGGCCCTCGGTGGTCTCGTGGCGTCGGGAGTACTGGTGAGTCCGGCCCATGCGGCACCTGATCTTGAGCAGGTCCGCATGAAGGTGATGGACCTGGAGTCCAAGGCCGAGTCTGCGACCGAGCGGTTCAATGAATCTCGCAACGAACTCCAGGAAGTGCGTCGGCAGCTCGATGCCCTCAAGGCCAAGGTCAAGCGGGAGCGTCGTGAGATGCGCGAGATCCTGGGTGCGGTCGACGACCTCGCCCGCGCGGCATACACCTCCGGGGGCCTCGACACGTCGCTGCAGGTGCTCCTGAGTGAGGACCCGAACGAATTCCTCGCCCAGGCGGCGGCTTTGGATGCAGTGCAGCGTGGCCAGGCGTCCGCCCTGCGCAAAACCGCCACCGCGCGTCTGCGGCTCGCCCAGTCGGAAGCCGCTGTTTTGGACAAGGAGGCACGGGCCAAGGACCTTCGCGATCGCATGAAGGAGGCGAAGGGGGAGGCGAAGGACCGTCTGGCCGAAGCCGAGCGCGTTCTGGCGAACCTGGAGGAGAAGGAACGTCAGCGCCTCGCGCAATTGGCTCGTGAGGAGCGCGAAGCCGCCCGCGCCGCGGCAGCGGCAGCGGCTGCCCAACTCAACAATTCCGGCGGGTCCTCGAGCGCCGGCGGTGGATTCACCGGCAGTGGTCGAGCAGCGAAGGCCGTGTCCTACGCGCTGTCGCAAGTCGGTGACCGTTACGTCGCTGCAGCTGCAGGACCCAACTCTTTCGACTGCTCCGGACTGACGATGACGGCGTGGCGACAGGCCGGTATTTCGCTGCCGCACTACAGCCGCTCGCAGTACTCGGTCACTCGCCGAGTGCCTCTGAGTCAAGCTCAGCCCGGAGACCTGGTGTTCTACTTCGGGCGTGGAACGCACCACGTGGGTATGTACATCGGGAACGGCAAGATGGTGCACGCCGCCAACCCGCGCACAGGCGTGGTCGTCTCGAACATCCTCGGACCGTGGTATTCGTCCCGGTTCAGCGGTATCGGACGCGTTGTCGGCTAACCGGCGCGTTGTCGGCTAGCGCCCGCAACGTTGGCCCGCGATACACATCAGGTGCCCGGTCGGACTAGGCGTAGATCCCCTCGATTTGTGCCTCGTACTCCTTCTGGACAACGCCCCGCTTCAGTTTCATCGAGGGTGTCATCTGACCGGCCTCTTCGGTCCACTCATCGGGGACGAGGACCCACTTCTTGATCGCTTCGGCGTTGGACACGGCCTTGTTGGCCTCATCGACAGCACCCTGGATCTCGGCGAGAACCTCTGCGTCTTCCATAAGGTCTGCCGGGGTCAGGCTCTCGTCCTTGCCCGCGACCTTCAGCCACATGGGAAGGGCCTCGGGGTCGAGCGTCACGATGGCTGCCACGAAGGGCTTCTGATCACCGACCACCATGCACTGGCTCACCAGAGCGTGGCTGCGTAGACGGTCCTCGAGAACTGCCGGAGCGACGTTCTTGCCGCCGGCCGTCACGATCAGCTCCTTCTTGCGGCCAGTGATGCGAACGAAGCCACGATCATCGATCTCACCGATGTCGCCGGAGTGGAACCAGCCGTCCGGCTCGAGCACCTCGGCCGTTGCGGTCGGGTTGTTCCAGTAGCCGACGAAGATCTGCCCGCCGGCCAACAGCAACTCGCCGTCCTCGGCCACTTTGACGCTGGCACCGGGGAACGGTTGGCCAACCGCACCGACCTCGATCGAGCCCGGTCGCGAGATCGTGGTCGCTGCCGATGTCTCGGTCAGGCCGTATCCCTCGAGCACGGTGATGCCGATACCGCGGAAGAAGTGACCGAGTCGAGCTCCCAGGGGGGCGCCACCGGAGACAGCCCACTCCACCTGGCCGCCCATCGCTGCCCGCAACTTCTTGTAGACGAGCTTGTCGAAGAGCCCGTGCTTGAGCTTGAGTCCGAAACTGGCGCCACCCTCGTCGAGAGCCTCGCTGTACTCGATCGCCGTATGTGCAGCCTTATCGAAGATGTTGCCCTTGCCTTCCGCGGCGGCCTTCTGCTGTGCGGAGTTGTAGATCTTCTCGAACACGCGGGGCACGGCCAGCACGAACGTCGGCTGGAAACTCTGCAGAAGTGGGAGCAACTGCTTGACGTCGGGCGCGTGGCCGAGACGTGTTTGCGCGCGGACCGCGCCGAGCTGGATCAGTCGACCGAAGACGTGGGCGACGGGCAGGAAGAGCAGAGTGGATGATCCGGGACCCATGAACACGTCCTTGAGCCCGGCGATGACGTTCTCCACCTCGAACATGAGGTTTTTGTGGGTGAGCATGCAGCCCTTGGGGCGCCCTGTCGTTCCCGAGGTGTAGATGATGGTCGCCAGCGTGTCCGGCTGCACGGTGGCGCGGCGAGCTTCGAGCTCGTCGTCACTGACGCCTACACCCGAAGCCTTCAGCGGCTCGAGGTCGTCGTTGTCGAACACCCACACCCGCGTCACATCGGGCAGGTCGGGTGCGACTTGATCGAAGACGGCCTTGTTCTTGCCGCTCTCGGCGAACAGCGCTACGGCCCCGGAGTCGGTCAGGTTCCAGGCGACCTGTTCGGCTGAGGACGTTTCGTAGACGGGTACCGAGATGCCGCCGGCGTACCAGATGGCGTAGTCGACGAGGGTCCACTCGTACCGCGTACGCGACATCACGCCAACGCGTTCCCCGGCCTGCACCCCGCTGGCTACGATGCCCTTGGCGATGGCCTTCACCTCATCGAGGAACTGTGCGGCCGTGACGCCTACCCACGCGTCGCCGCGTTGGAGGGAGAAGACCACCTTGGACGGGTTTGTCTCCGCGTTTTGGACGATGTGGTCGGTGAGATTGCCCGTTGTGGGGGCAGAAACCATGGCCGGAACGCTGAACTCCTTGAGCACGTGCCGTCTCCCTCGCTCTGGCCGCCGCAGCGGCGACAATGATGGAAATTACGTTACGGGATGACAGCCGCCCGGGCGACCAAAATCCCAGAACCCGTGGTTTGGCGCCCGGGTATCCGGGCAGCACCATCGGCAGCGATGCCGCTGTCCCCATCCCATGGCACGCTACCGATATGCCGTCCACCGATGCAGCGCGGAATGAAGGCGACATAGGCGGAGGTGCCCCGATTCTGGACATCGTCGATGAGACGTTCATTAGTGCCAGCCGGCCAGACGTAGCGGTGGCCGTGCGGGAACGTTGGCCGTCGTGGTGGCCGAGCCTGACCCTCGAGGTCTATATGGATCGAGGATTCGATGGCATGCGGTGGACCGTCACCGGAGAAGTCGTCGGATCCGCCGAGATCTGGCTAGAAGAACACCCCCCCGGCGTGCTGCTGCATCACTACCTGCGCGCAGATCCGACCCGGCCCGGATCGACGTACGAGCCACGCGCTGTGGGTAGTAGCGCTCGCGCCCAGCGGCAGATCGCTCGGCTTCGGCGTCGGTATGTCCATGCGTGGAAGAAAATCGCGTGGTCATTGAAAGACGAGTTGGAGCGCAATGCGCGTCAACATCGTTAGCGACGTCCATGGAGCGGATAGCGCTCTCGCGAAGGCCGCTGAAGGCTCGGATGTCTTCGTATGCCTGGGCGACCTCATTCTCTTCCTCGACTACGACGATCCGGAAGCCGGCATCTTCGCTGATCTTTTCGGAGCCGAGCATGCGCGCGCGTACATCGAGGCGCGCACCGCCAACCGGTTCGATGAGGCTCGAGCCATGTCGGATGCGGCATGGGCGGAGATTGGTGTCACGGACCGTCACGAGCGATGGCCGATTCTGGAATCCATGGTTCGGCGGCAGTACGAGTCGTTGTTCGCCGCAATGCCCTCGCCGGCACTCATGACCTTCGGCAACGTCGATGTTCCGGCCCTGTGGCCGGAGTATGCGCGCGAAGGACATCGCATCATCGACGGTGACGTGATCGACGTCGACGGTCAACGATGGGGATTCGTCGGCGGAGGGTTAATCAGTCCGATGCGCACTCCCTACGAGATCGATCCGACCGAATATGCAGCAAAGCTCGACACCCTCGGCCCTGTCGATGTGCTGTTCACCCACATTCCGCCGCACCACCCGCTGTTGAACTACGACGTCGTCGCTCGACGATTCGAGGTCGGATCGCACGCGATCGTGGAGTACATCGAACGACACCAACCTCGGTTTCATTTCTACGGTCACGTGCACCAGCCGCTGGCCGCTCGAACCAGAATCGGTCGAACCGAGTCCGTCAATGTCGGGCATTTCAACGGACGAGAACGCCCATTCGCCATTGACCTCTAGAGGCAGCAGGTAGCCTCCCCCCCATGGCTGACCAAACCGAATCGAGCATCGAGATCAACGCGACTCCCGTGCAGATCATGGACGTGATCGCGGATCTTCCCGCGTACCCGCAGTGGAGTGAGGGCATCACCTCCGTCGAGGTGCTGAGCATCTACGAAGACGATGGACGTCCCGCTGATGCACGTTTCCACATCGATTCGGGGCCGATTCGCGATGACTACGAGCTCGAATACGACTGGAACGGCGACACCGAAGTCACCTGGAAGTTGACCAAAGGCGACATGGTGACCGCGATGGACGGGATGTATCGACTGACGGCGTCGGGTGAGGCGACGACCGTCTTGTATCGCCTCGCGGTTGACGTCAAGATCCCGATGCTCGGCATGATCAAGCGCAAGGCCGAAAAGGTCATCGTGGATACCGCCCTCAAGGGATTGAAGGAGCGGGTGGAATCCGGTGCTGCTGGCTAGTTCCATCACGCCCAGCGGTGCAGTGTGGGCCGAGAATGCTGCCCGAAAGACGATGTCGACCGCCCACGTCGTCGACCTGGGGGACTTCAGCGAGCACCCTCTCGTGAGTGAGTTCGCCGAATCTTTCTGCGTCACCGGGGCGTCCAGAGTAAGCGGCGATCTTTCTGGCGCGATGGCATCAGTGCGACGGACGGCCATGCTGCTCGCCGCCTTCGACGTTGCGAACGCGCGAGTCGATCCGACCATTGTCGTCGTCGACGGATCGATACCCGAGTTGGTGTCCGATGCCTGTTCCTTCTCGGCGCTGCTGCAGGTGTCGGCCGCCGAGACCCCTTTAGCCCAGCGCGCGAAAACCATGTCCGACGCGTTGGCCGGCGGGGACGTCGAATGGATTGTCGTCACGCCGCCCGAACGAGCTGCTATGGATAGCGTCACGGTCCAGGTGGCGCAGGGGTGCGCCTTGGGTTTGCGAGTGACCGGAGTGGTTGTCGCCCCTATGCCGCGCAAGCGCGATGGATGGCCGAAGAAGATTCGCCGATCCGCGCGAGGTTTGGTGGAACAGTTGCAGGATCGCTTGTTCGACATTCCGGTGCAGCGGAGTCGCGCGGGCAAGGTTCCGGTGTTGCCATCCCGCGCAGCTCGCGGGATCGAGCTACGTGGTGCAAGGCCGCTGTCCCTCACGATCTCGCCGGAAGCTGCGTCTTCATCCGGATCCGAATCCGACGGTGGGCACGTCCTGTCGGTCACTATCCCTGGCTTGCAGTACTGCGATGTCGAGGTTGGAGTGTGGTCACAAGACCAGTCATACCCGTCGACTCACATCGTTATTCGCCTTGACGGCGTGGTCGCTCGCATCGAACTCGACTCGACGCTGCGTCGATGTGTCGCGGTGGAAGCTGTCCTGGCAGGTGACAGCATCGCGGTGTCCTTCCGCGCCGACCCTGCGCAGTGGCCCGAACCCCGTGCGTCGAGCGGCGCGAGCGATCAGGCCGGTGAGCAGGCCGATGAGCAGGCCGATGAGAGGGAAAAGGAAGCGTGATGGACGACAGCGACGAGCGTCCCTGGTGGTTGTCCCGCAGCGGTGACGCTGATGGTCCTGGCGAGACTTCAGACGCCGCAGACCACGAGTCGAATGCGCAGAATGGCTCAGCAGGATCAACCCAAGGATGGGACTTGACGTCCATGCTCGGAATGCTCGGCTCGCTTGCCGGTCAGTGGTGGGAATCATCCGGAGCCGGCGCGCACGCGGGTCATGATGATCCGGCGGACCATCCCGAGTGTGTGATCTGCATGGGCCTTTCTCGTCTTTCTGCATCAACGGCGTCGGAGCCGGTTGTTCTCCCGGCTGTTCGCTGGCTTCCCATCCGTCGGCCCTAGCCTGGGCCCATGCACAGGGAATCCGACACCGGTGTGCTCACCGACGCGTCTACCGACTCCTCTCGCGAGCCTGAGTCCGTGTCGGGAGTGACGATCGGTGTCGACGTCGGCGGCACGAAGATCGCCGCCGGGGTCGTGGACGGACACGGCACCATCCTTCGCACGGCCCGTCGCCCCACTCCGCGTCACGACTCCAGCGCCGTACTGGCAGAGGTAGCGGACGTCGTCAACGAGCTGCAGGCAGGTGTCGACGGAACGGTCATCGGCGTCGGTGTCGGCGTTGCTGGTGGCGTCGATCAATCCCGCTCCCTGGTCTATTTCGCACCCAACTTGGCATGGACCCACGTTCCGGTGCGCACGGTTCTGGAAGCCGCCACAGGCCTGGCCTGCGTGGTGGAGAACGACGGTGCGGCGGCGGCGTGGGCGGAGACGCGATTCGGAGCGGGCGTCGGGCTCGAGCACGTGGTCATGGTGACCGTCGGCACAGGCATCGGTGGTGGGATCGTGGTGGATGGCCGTGTTTTGCGCGGCGCCCACGGTGTTGCTGCGGAGATCGGTCATCTCAATGCCGTACCGAACGGCCGGCTGTGTGGGTGCGGCCGCACCGGGTGCTGGGAGCAGTACGCGAGCGGCAACGCGCTCGTGCGCGAGGCGCGGGAATTGGCGGCCGAAAGGCGACCGGAAGCGACGGTGCTTCTCGAACTCGGGGACGGAACACCGGAAGGCGTTCAGGGTGCTCATGTCACCGATGCAGCGCGACGCGGAGACCCGATTGCCATCGAGGCGTTCGCCAACGTCGGTGGTTGGCTCGGCAGGGGGCTGGCGAACCTCACGGCCATCGTTGACCCGGACGCCTTCGTGATCGGTGGGGGAGTCTCCGACGCAGGCGATCTGATCCTGGCGAGCGCGCAGCAAACGCTCAGCCAATCGATTTTCGGTGGAACGAACCGGCCACATCCGGCGCTTTTGCTGGCCAAGCTCGGTAATGATGCCGGCATCGTGGGGGCTGCCGACCTTGCCCGCGTGTCCCGGTAACCGAAATTTCGGTAACCGAAACTCGTGGCGCGACCGAACGCGACCTAGACGACGGCCCCGTCGCCGTGGTCCTCACCCGGTGGGATGTGGCGGTCGCGGCGGGCGATCAAGATGACGAAGCCGACGATGGTCGCCCCGATGCCGATGCCGCCGAGGAAACTGCTGATGGCGAAGACGTAACCGATCATGGCTAAGGCTGGTCCGATGATCACCGCCAGCCAGGCGGCACGGGCAATGGCATCCGGAGGCGCCGAGATCGGTGGTGGCTCGGGCGGCATGAAGACATCGTCCGGCTCAGGCGGCGTCCGCGAAGGTTCGCCCGGCGGGTTGGACGACGGCGAATCGTCCCCGCGGTTGCCTTGAGCACGGTTGAGGGAGTCCTCGAAACGGCGCCAAAATTCGTCGTCATCCTCGAACGGCGGCTGCCAATCGCGGGGATTGTCGGTCACGTTGCTCCTCGCATGCTCGATCGCGGAGAGGTCACGGAGTTAGGGAAAGGCGTTCGATGAACGCAACGCTGGTGTCGACGATGAGTTGTGCGTCGTAGTCCAACGTCGCGACGTGGTAGGAGTTATCGAGCACGACTTCCTCGACGTCGCTGGAGTGAATGTGGGAAAGAATCCACTCGGCATTCGATGGTTCTACGACATGATCCTGAGCGCTTCGAAACAGCAGCAACGGCTGATGCACGGATGCAATGTCACGTTTGATTACCGACCACATCTCCATCATGGAAGCGGCGGCCTTCAACGGCGTGCGGTCGTACGAGATCTCGTCGACACCCGGTTTGGCGATGTCGTTGCTGATTCCTGGGAACGACCCGACGAGGTGTTTGACCACCGGAAGCAAGTGGCGGTCGAGGCGCTCGGTGTGAACGGCCGCGTTGACCAGGATCAGACCGGAGATGGCTTGCTGATGCTCCTGAGCAAGCCGGAGAGTCAAGGATCCGCCCATCGAGAGTCCGGCGACGAAGACTTGATCACAGCGAGAGGTGAGTTCGCGGAGATTTCGATCCGCCTCGGAGTACCAGTCCTGCCAGCGGGTGATGTTCATGTCCTGCCAGCGGGTGCCGTGACCCGGCAATCGTGGGACGCGCACCGTCCACGACCGCTGAGCGAGCAGTTCGCCCCAGGGCCGCATGGAGGCGGGGGAGCCGGTGAATCCGTGCAGCAGGAGGACTCCGATGCGGTCGTCACCGTCGACCGACCAGGCTTCGGCACCTGGGCGAATGGGCATGAAGACTCCTTCAGGGGGCGTGGCCCACTAGTCTGCCATCCATCATGGCCACGACCTCCGGCACGCGCGTAGCGGCGCCCACCCCTGCCGCGAGTGATTCCAAGGACGGCCCGGGGGGCGTCTACTGGTTCCTCAAGCACTTCATCATCGGCCCGGTGCTGCGGGTCTTTTTCCGCCCGTGGGTCGAGGGTCTGGAGCACTTGCCGACCGAGGGTCCGGCGATCCTGGCGAGCAATCACCTGTCCTTTTCGGACTCCTTCTTCTTGCCCCTGGTGTCGCCTCGGCCGATCACTTTTTTGGCCAAGAGCGACTACTTCACCGGCTCGGGTATCAAAGGTTTCTTCTCCAAGGTCTTCTTCACCAGCGTTGGCCAGGTCTCGGTCGATCGTTCCGGTGGACGTGCCTCCGAAGCGGCCATCCTCACTGGCGAGCGCGTGCTTCGCGGACAGCACCTACTCGGCATCTACCCCGAAGGCACCCGCTCACCCAACGGCACGATGTATCGGGGCAAGACGGGCTTGGCGCGCATGGCGCTCGAGGCGCGCGTTCCGATCATTCCGGTGGCGATGATCAATACCTATGAGATCCAGCCGCCGGGAACGGTGCGCCCACGACTGCGCAGAGTCGGGGTGCGGTTCGGTGAGCCGCTGGACTTCTCCCGATACGAAGGCCTGGAAGATGACCGATTCATCTTGCGTTCGGTCACCGATGAGGTGATGTACGCGCTGATGTCGCTCTCCGGCCAGGAGTACGTCGATATGTATGCCTCGCGTGCCAAAGAGCTCATCGCCGAAGGGGTCGCGGCGGACGCGACAGCGCTGACGGGTCCTCGGTAGCGTCCCCGTGGAGTGGCGCTAGTCGCTCTCGGCCCAACCCTTGCTGCGCTCGACGGCGCGCCGCCAGCGCTGATAACCGTCGTCCGTAACGTCACTGACGGCACTGAAATCGTGGGGTTCGAAAACTCCGGACGATGTTCGCGTGTGTTGCAACTCGGCGATGTCTTTCCACATGCCGACGCCGAGGCCTGCCAGGAACGCTGCGCCTATACCCGTCGTCTGCAGCTCGGCGGAACGATCCACCGGAATGCGAAGCTGATCGGCTTGCATCTGGCATAGCAGATCGTTCGCTGCGGCTCCTCCGTCGATGGCGAGACGTTCGAGTTCGACGCCCCCTTCTTCGGACATCAGGTCGACGACGTCTCGAACTTCGTACGCGATCGCCTCGAGTGTGGCCCGCGCGATGTGGGCTCGGGTGGTCCCTCGGGTGATTCCCACGATGAGTCCGCGTGCCCGTGGATCCCAATCGGGTGCGCCGAGGCCGGTGAGAGCGGGAACGAAAACCACGCCGGCTGAATCCGGCACGCTGCGGGCGAGGTCCTCGACCTCGGGCGCGTTGTCGATGATCTGCAGGCCGTCGCGCAGCCATTGCACGGCAGACCCGGTGACGAAGATTGCACCCTCGAGCGCATAGTCGAGTCGTCCATCGGGGTGCTTCAGCGCCACTGTCGTCAACAGTCCATTGCTGCTGGGCTTGGGTGTGGATCCGGTATGCACGAGAAGGAAGGAGCCGGTTCCGTAGGTGCACTTCGCGGCGCCCTCGCTGAATCCGGCCTGTCCTGCGAGGGCAGCTTGTTGATCTCCGGCGATGCCGGCGATCGGAACCTCGAGCCCGCAGAAGACGGCTGGATCGGTGACGGCAACCTGACCGTACGACGGAACAACGGTGGGCAATGCACTCTCGGGCACGTCGAAGATGGAGCACAGGTCGGCGCTCCAGGCACCGGTGTGAATATCGAACAACAGCGTCCGCGAGGCGTTGGTTGCGTCGGTCACGTGTTCGAGTCCACGAGTCATCCGGGCGATCAGGTACGAATCGACGGTGCCCATCGCGACTCGACCGTTCGTCACGTGGGCCCAGTGCTGCGGCTCGTTCTCGGCGATCCACAGCGCTTTCGTTCCGCTGAAATACGGATCGAGGCGAAGACCCGTGCGGTCGGCAATGAGTGCTTCGTGCCCCTCGCCACGAAGGCGATCACACAACGGGGCGGTACGTCGGTCCTGCCACACGATCGCTTTGCGGGGTGAGCCCATCGTCTCCCGATCCCACAGGCACCACGTCTCGCGCTGGTTGGTGATCCCTACCGCGACGACAGCCGCACGGTCGATGCTGTCGAGTGCTTCACCGGTGGCAGCGATCGTGGCCGACCACACCTCACCTAAATCGTGTTCCACTCGATCGCCGGCAGGGAAGTGTTGTTCGAACTCGCGATAACCCGACGCAACCACCTGAGCGGATGCGTCCACCACGAGGGCGGTGACGCCCGTGGTGCCGGCGTCGATAGACAGGATGAGGTCGGAAGTCACTGTGCTGCCCCTACCTGCGCTCAAAGCTGCGCGTTTGTTCTCGTGCACATCTCGACACCGGAAGCGTAGCCACCCGCGCGAGGGCGCGTGCTGCTCCGTGTGCGGGTCCGTGTGCGGGTCCGTGTGCTGCCCGGAGTGCTTCTCAGATTGCGCCGCTCATCCACTAGATTGGGAATGACAGCGTTTACAAACAACCAAGGGATGGGGACATGCGCGTTGGGGTTCTGACCGG